>JACCDW010582767.1_pt1 | contig 25635 bp, 29 predicted proteins | sample 7449781 | NCBI WGS metagenome assembly JACCDW01 (sample SAMN15323449, study PRJNA562643) | freshwater metagenome | isolation source: river surface water | place: USA:Blue River Watershed | collected 2017-08-18
GATACAAGGCATGACCTGCGGCGGATGCGTGAAGCACGTCACCAAAGCTTTGCAATCGGTTCCAGGTGTGGCTCACGTGGATGTGGATCTTGTTAGCGGGCGTGCCCGCGTTGAAGGTGAGCTGCCTTCAGGAGTTGAACCGCTGATTTCGGCATTGGCCGATGAGGACTATTCGGCGACCGTGATGCTTGATGCAAGCAGCGCAAACACGGTTAAGCAAGGTTCAGGTGGCGAGGGGAAAAGTGGCAGCCAAGGCGGATGCTGCTGTCATTGAACACCGTTGATTTGTGAGCATGAAACGCCAATGAACAACACGAGCCCACCTGCAGGTCATACCCATAGCCACACACACGACCATTCCCACTCTGCATGCGCTCAGCATACAGGCCATGGCACGGCGATCGCGCAACCCAGGGCGGATGCGGATCTTAAAGACCCGGTCTGTGGCATGACCGTTACGGCCCGGTCAGTGCACCACTCCGAACACATGGGGCACAGTTTCTTTTTCTGTAGTCCAAAGTGCAAAACGAAGTTTGACGCCAACCCCATGCAGTACATGGGCACATCAGGCGTCGTCACCAAAGCGCCCCCGGCCGCACCGGTGGCGGTCGGCACCCTGTACACCTGTCCCATGCACCCTGAGGTGCGCCAAGACCACCCTGGCAACTGCCCCAAGTGCGGCATGACACTGGAGCCAGTCATGCCCAGTCTGGAGGACGACGACAACCCCGAGTTGCGTGACTTCCAGCGCCGTTTCTGGTGGACTTTGCCGCTCACAGCCATTGTTTTCGTACTGGCCATGTTCGGCGAGCGCTGGCACCTGATGAACATGCGTGCGCAAACCTGGATGGAGTTTGTGCTGGGCACGCCCATCGTGCTATGGGCTGGCTGGCCCTTCTTTGCCCGGGGCTGGCAGTCGCTGGTGCAACGCAGCCCCAATATGTGGACACTCATCGGCTTAGGTACCGGAGCGGCCTATGCTTACAGTGTGGCCGCCACCCTGGTACCGCAAGCCTTCCCGGCATCCTTCGTTTCTATGGGGCGCGTGGCCGTGTATTTTGAGGCCGCAGCCGTCATCATTTCGCTGACGCTGCTGGGGCAGATGATGGAGCTTAAGGCGCGCTCGCAAACCTCGGCCGCCATCAAGTCCCTGCTGGGTCTGGCACCCAAGACGGCGCGTCGCATACAACCGGATGGCACAGAGGAAGATGTGGCGCTGACACACGTTCACATCGGCGACGTTTTGCGCATTCGCCCTGGAGAAAAAGTGCCGGTGGACGGTGTAGTCATCGATGGCCGTAGCGCGGTGGATGAGTCCATGCTGACCGGGGAGCCGGTGCCCGTGTCCAAACAATCTGGCGACAAGGTGATTGGTGCCACGCTCAACACCAGTGGTGCGCTGGTCATGCGCTCGGAGCGCGTCGGGTCTGCCACTATGCTATCTCAGATTGTGCAGATGGTGGCCCAGGCACAGCGCTCTAAGGCCCCTATGCAACGTATGGCTGATGTGGTTGCCGGGTATTTCGTTGTGTCAGTGGTGGGAATCGCTGTGTTGACTTTCTTCGCCTGGGGCTTCTTTGGGCCTTCGCCGAGTTGGGTGTACGGGCTGATCAACGCTGTGGCGGTGCTCATCATTGCTTGCCCCTGCGCACTGGGCTTGGCTACGCCCATGTCGATCATGGTGGCCACGGGCCGAGGTGCCACCAAAGGCGTGCTGTTCCGTGATGCTGCCGCTATTGAGAACCTGCGCAAGGTCGATACCCTCATCATTGACAAGACCGGCACCTTGACCGAAGGCCGCCCCTCGTTCGACCGCGCCGTAGCCGCTCCTGGCTTTGATGCCGACCAAGTGCTGCGCTTGGCGGCTAGTTTGGATCAGGGCAGCGAGCACCCCCTGGCTGAAACGATCGTGCGTGCGGCGCGCGAGCGCGGCATGTCGCTGGACAAGCCCGAGGACTTCGAATCCAGCTCTGGCATTGGGGTGCGCGGCACAGTGCAAGGGCTTGCGCTGGCGCTGGGCAACACCACTTTGATGGAGCAGGCGGGCGTGTCCGTGGTGGCATTGGCTGCCCAGGCAGAAGCCCTGCGTGCCGAGGGTGCCAGCGTGATGCACTTGGCGGTCAATGGTGTTCTGGCGGGGTTGCTGGCCGTGTCTGATCCCATCAAGGCCAGCACTCCCGAGGCCTTGACGGCCTTGCGGGCTGCTGGCCTACGCATCGTGATGGCGACAGGTGACGGACACACCACGGCAAAAGCCGTGGGTGCCAAGCTGGGCATTGACGAAGTCCATGGCGAAGTGAAGCCGCAGGACAAACTGGCCCTGGTAGAACGATTGCAGAAAGAAGGCCGCACTGTGGCCATGGCCGGTGATGGCATCAACGACGCCCCAGCTTTGGCGCGCGCCGACGTGGGTATAGCAATGGGCACAGGTACCGATGTGGCGATGAACAGCGCACAGGTCACCTTGGTCAAGGGCGACTTGCGCGGCATTGCCGTGGCCCGCACCATCTCGGAAGACACCGTGGCCAACATGAAGCAGAACTTGGTATTTGCTTTCTTGTACAACGCACTCGGCATTCCAGTAGCTGCCGGCGTCCTGTTTGCCTGGACTGGCTGGCTGCTGTCTCCATTGATTGCCGCGTTGGCCATGAGCTTCAGCTCGGCCTCGGTCATCGGCAACGCACTTCGCCTCAAACACAACTGATCAGCGCACAAGAACAAAATGCCAACAGAGCCGAATCGGCGGACTCTGAGGCCATGCGTTACTATCTGGCTCTGAAAGCGGACGCGGGTTCGGTTCCGTGTTCCACCACCATTTACCCAAAGCCCAACCCTTTCCGGTTGGGCTTTTTTTCGTCCGTTCCCCAGTGTTGGCGCGGTTCTGCGCGCATGCCTCTTGAGCGCCACCCTCGCGCCGGTGGCCGTCCAGGGGCCTGAGCGGCCCGATTTCTCTCTCTGTTCTCTGTCCGTCTCTTGAGCGGCTGGCCCTCGAAGTCTAGCAATGACGCGGGGTTACGGGCATCCGGTTGTGCTTTGCGACTGGTTTGCCTAAGCGACTGAGATAGCGAAGAACGCCAGCATGTCGTTGACATTAATGACCCGATCGTGTCCTGGCGCGCGGTGTACGAGGCCCCTTTCTTGGACAGTGTCGTCCTTAGATCAGGTCATCGCGGCGAACACGCCGGCCGTTACCGCTAGCCCGTTCAGGTTGGCCACTGCTGAAATCGATCCAAGACCTCGTGAATCTCGGCCGGCGCCTGTGGGTCCACAATGTGGTCTATGTACCGGTAGGACATGGAAGAAGGTTCCGCATCAATCGTATTGACTCTAAACGGTTTCAGATCCGGCGCAGGCTCCATCGAGTAGAAGTCGGTGTTAATTGTCTTTAACCAAGAGAAAAGAATGCTTTTCGCGCCGGCGGCATTCAAATAGGCGCGCGCGGTGTCAAGACTACGACCGGACGTACAAATGTCATCGACAACCAATACAGTCTTGCCAGACAGAGAAATTGGGGTGGCACGCGGGGGTCCGCCGTAGGGACTAGGACGGCGATTCAGACGGAGAGTGTTTACTTGTGCCGAAAATTTGCGGACAGTTGCCTTCTGGTAGCTGCTCTTTGACGCTTCCTGATGTCGCAGAAGAAGATCGACGTAAAACGTCTTTCGAAAGCACTTCCCAAGCAAGGACAAGACGTCATAAAAGGCCTTCTCCTTGATACCGGCGCCGTGACCAGGGTAGACGGCGATCAAGTCGACCTTGTGAATCAACCCAGAGAAGTAAAGTGTCGACACGATTAATTGGTGCCAAAACGCGAGCGTGCCGGCTTCGTACTTTGCCGCCTGAACCGCGTCAGCAGCAAACTTGGCATAGGCCTCAATCATCGTTGAATAAGGCCCCAATACGGCCGCCTCCATCCCTCGAGGCGCATCTGAGACCCGCCAATAGATCGGGTGTTCGCGTGTTCCAAAGATCAAACAGAAGCGAGCCAATTCACTGATGGTTCTTAGCTCGAAGCCGTATTGCAAGTCGCCGCCATACCATGCCGGCCGAAGCAACAAGAGTTTGTTATTTACCCCCGCGCGCAGGTCCTCGTCGCGCGCGCCGACTAAGATCGTTTCCTGGATTTCTACACCGAATTTCTGAAGAACTGGAACAACCGACGCCCCCATTTGGCGCATAGGGTGTCCGAACGGGTGACCGACCGCGGAGACTTCCACGCCGGCCTTTCCCGAAAGATATTGCTCGAGAGGGATCTCGCCGTTCACCCGCCAAGCGCGGTTCGACCAGATCGCGAACTTGATGCCCTGACCTGAAGCTTGGGCGATGACTTGGCACAGCTCGTTGATATGACCATCGTTCAGCTTCCCATCTTTCTCAAGCGTGCCTGATGGACTGACCAGGACGAGCTTCAACGGCATCGCCTTCTCCTCAAAAAAGCTGGTCTTGACCCTTGAATCGCGGAGTTGAACTGACCTTGTTCTCGTCCGCCGGCTCCGCGTTCTCATCCCGTGGCTCGTCTGTCCGCTGGCATACGGGCACTGCCTTTTTGTTGTCGGACTTAGCAAAGCTCTTCAAAGCGCCGTCGACTACAGCCCGAAAAGCTTCTTGTTCACGTGGAAGTTCAAAGTGATTCCGTGCAAGGCCTGCATCAGGCAGGCGAGGCAAAGCTGAGACGTGAGTGCTGAGCGTTGGGCGGTTGAGTTCGTCAGCAAAACGAAGTGTGTGTGCTGTGCCGGAACTTCTCTTCCATTCCGTGGCGATCACACACGTCGCAATGCACGCCTGCAAGCGATTCCGCCAGACGAACATCTCTGCGTTTGGTTGCTGTTGCGGCAGATACTCGGAAACAAGAAGACCTCCTGCGGCCACAATACGATCAGCCAAGTTAGCGTTCCGAGCCGGATAAGGCGACAACAGACCCGAGCTAAGCACCGATATCGTCGGGATCTGCATTTTCAACGCCCACTCATGCGCGACGCTGTCAATGCCTTTCGCCAAGCCGCTAACTACTGGAACGCCCAACTCCGCTAGAAGGGCAACCGAGTAGTGCGTCAGGAACTCTCCAGCCCAAGTTGGGGAACGCGTTCCGACAACAGCCACGGAAGGAGTATTTAGTAGATCTCGTGACCCTCTCAGAAATAGCCAAAAAGGCTCCCTTGAGCCGAGATCGCTAAATCGACGCGGGTAATCGGGGGAGCTAGAGGTAAGGCAATGGACGTTGGCAGAAAATAGCTGGTCGGCCAAAACCCGGCCCTGATGCCACACACGCTCGCGCAACATCTGCCAATTGTCTATTCCCGCATTCCCCGGTGCGAATTTTCCTCCAACACCATTAATACTTGACGTGAACTCGCTCAGGGACTCGCTTTCAAAAAGCTTCAGGACATTGCCAGGACTACAAAGGTGTTGCAATGTTACCCAGCCAATTCCAGGGAGCGAGGCGACTCCAAGCGCAGCTATCACGCTCGGCGTGAAGCCCTGCTGCTCTAGGTCTTGGAGGGGATATGAGCCCATTCTCGCTCCGAACGTTTCCTTTCTAGGGTACCAGTGCAGCATTCCCGCACTCATTCACACTACGATACAAGGCAGCACTTCTGGGTTACACCCAAGCGCCATAGTGTTCGAACTACGAGGATGCTATCGCTGGTATTTCGTGCCAAGCATTCATATCTGTAATTATCGTCGGTTATCAGGCTTGTGTAACGCCGACGATCGACTCCCTCCCGTCAGCCATTGTCGTTGGGTCTCCCATTCCAGCGGTAGCGTTCCCCGGCGAATCAGGTGCTCCAGGGCGATTCCGCTGCTGTCGCGAACCAAGCAGGACTCTACGATGTCAGGGGCGAGATGGGCTAGGCGGGCGATTCGGCTGGCGCGGCCAGCATCCACGCCCTCGACCGCTACTATTTCGGTCATCGAGCGGAACCGCCCTTCGTGCAGCAGGCGCTGCCAGTGGTACGCGAGACCGAGTGCCCGTATCAAGGGGGTGTCTAGTGCTTCGGCCCTGGCTTCACGCTCCTTTGCCGCCTCTGACAGGAATTGCTGCGGAGCATCAAGCGGTGTGATGACCTGCTTCTTGACCCCCCGCTTGACTAGCGTCCAGGGTACAAAGGTCTCCAGTCGTACGCCGCCAGCCGGAGTCGGAAGTTGGTGGGTGACCGGATCGCCCTTGAATCGCCCCCGGTGTTGCTTGCTCATGCAGCCTCCTCAAATCGCTGCACGATCTGTCGCTGTGCCTCCCAATCCACGGGCAGAGGGTTGCGCTGGAACCAGATCAGGTTCATCCGACGCGGCTGCCGTCCTGACATTAGCATGTCCAGGATGTCTGGCGCGAGCAGGGTCAGACGCATCAGTTCATTGGGGACCGAGGGATGCAGCCCTTCTGCCCGAGCGATGTCCGAGCCGCTCCTCATGGCGCCGGTGTCGACAAGGTGTTGCCAGTAGAAGCCGCGCGCGATTCCCTCCAGCAAGGTGACGTCGTGAACGTCCCGATCGTCTGCGACCACCCGTCGCGAACCCCGTCGGCGAAAGCTCAGCGGCACGAAAGTTTCCAGGGAATCGTCCATCAGGCATCCATCTCCAAGAGTTCGGCGCCGATCTCCCTTGGGGCAAATTCACCGATCAGGGCGTCCCATCCCAATTCCCGCCACTTCACTTTGATGCCCTGTACCTCGCCGATGTGGACGAGGTCGATGCGCTCGATCATGAGGTTGGCGATCCGGTGGCGCTCGACCGGAAATAATTGGTCCCACACATCGTTCAGCCGGCCCATCGCCATCACCGTGGTGGCTTCGTCGACCTGCGCGCCCGTGCGCTGGATTTGGCGTACCACCGATGCAATGGACTCTGGGCTGGTGAGGACCGTCCGGATCTGAGCCACTACCGCCGCCTCGATCTCCGGCGCTGGCAAGCGCTCGTAGCCCTTGCCCGGAGCGCCAAACCGGCTCTCGGATTTGGATACGTAGTAGTGGTACTTGCGCCCGTTTTTGCGCGAGTAGGTCGGGTACATGCGCTCCCCCGAGGGGGCATACAGCAGGCCGCGCAACAAGGCGTCGGTGCGCGACCTGATCTTGGTCTCCACCGAGCGCGCATGGCTATCGCGGGCCAATACGTAGTGAACCTTCTCCCAAAGGGCCGAATCGATGATCGGCGGATGCGCACCCTGATACCAGCTTCCCTTGTGGGACAGCTCGCCAAGGTAGATGCGGTTGCGCAGCAGCTTGTGGAGGTACTTCTTGTCGATGCGCGCGCCGTTGCGGGTCTGTCCCTCTTGCGTCGTCCACGCCTTCGTCGTGATTCCCTCGGCGGTCAGGTTGGCGGCGATCTGTGTCGGCGAGCCTATGGTCAGCATCTCCTCGAAGATGCGGCGCACGACTGCTGCCTCGCTCTCGTTGATGACCAGGAGCCGGTTGTCGACGTCGTAGCCCAGGGGTGGAACGCCGCCCATCCACATCCCCTTGCGCTTGGCAGCTGCAATCTTGTCTCGGATGCGCTCGCCGGTGACCTCGCGCTCGAACTGCGCGAAGGACAGCAACACGTTCAACATCAGCCGCCCCATCGAGGTCGCGGAGTTGATCTGCTGGGTAACCGCGCTGAAGCTCACTCCATGCTGGTCGAAGATCTCGACCATCTTGGCGAAGTCGGCGAGGCTGCGGGTCAGGCGGTCGATTTTGTAGACCACGACGATGTCGATCTGGCCGCGCTCGATGTCCGCCATCAGTCGCTTGAGCCCAGGCCGATCGGTGTTCCCGCCTGAGTACCCGGGGTCGTCGTAATCGTCGGCCACCGGGATCCAGCCCTCGGTCCGCTGGCTTGCGATGTAAGCCTGGCCCGCCTCCTTCTGAGCATCGATGGAATTGAACTCCTGGTCGAGTCGTTCGTCGGAAGACACCCGGCAGTAGATGGCGCAGCGTTTGCGGCTGCGATTTGCGGCGATCTCGTTCATCGCGCACCTCCCTTGCCCAAGCCAAAGAACATCGGCCCAGAGCGATGCGATCCGGTGATCTGGCGAGCCACCGAGGTCAGGCTCTTGAAGGACTGTCCCTCGTACTCGAACAGCCCCTCAGCGGTGACCGTTACCCGATGTTCCCGCTCGCCCCATTCACGCAGCAGGACGGTGCCTGGCGCGAACTCGAACTCGCGTGGAGCGGCGCGGAGCTTGATCTTGGAATGATTTGCTCCGATGGCTTCAAGTCGCTGCTTGATCTCGGGCGCCAGCCCGCCAAACACCTCCTCTTGCAGCTTGTAGGCGATGCGGGACTCGACATGGGTGCGGTTTGGGTAGTCAGGCCTGCGGGGGAAGTACCGATCCCACACGGTCCAGAGCTCCGCCATTGGCAGGCAGGACAATTCGGCGATCCGTGCGGCGACGGATGCTTGCTTCTCGTTCATCACAACTTCTCCTGTTGATAGGGGGTTGTATGAACGCTCTGGCTGGGCAAGAAGCCAAGCCGAACTTCGCTCTGGCGTGGCGCGTCGGTGACTAGGGCGCGGACGATGGCCGCCGCAAGGATGGTGGTGATTTCGCCAGCGCGGGCGCTTGGGGCCATCTCCGATGGAGAGGCAAGTTTGAGGTTCTTCATGACGGCTCCGGGGAATTGCAACCGTCACAGATGATGTGACCGAACTTCCGAAGCGGATGGCAATTCCGGGCAATCAGGCAACCAAATTGCGCGTTTAGTAAACAGTTGACCGACACCCAATCCCGCGCTATGCTCCACCCAAATTAACCAATCACGCAATCAGGTCAAAAAAATGGCATTCGGCGCGTACATCCGCAAGAAGCGCGAAGAGAAGGAAATCCAGCTCAACGACTTCGCCAAGCTGCTGGATATCTCCCCCGCGTACTGGTCCCGGATTGAGCGGGAGATGGAGAAACCCCCAAAGGACGAGTTGATCCGCAAGGCTGCCGAGCACCTCGGTCTCGATGTGGACGACGCTTTCGTCGAGGCCAGCCGCCTGCCACCCGACATGCGCGAGAACGTCGGCGACCTGGTCCGCATGTATCGCAGACAAGGCACGGAGAACAAGTGAATGCCGGCATTGACATTGGACTACCGGCATTGCGACCGTAAGCGTCCCCGCTTCATCAAACACTCGGAAGTCGAAGCCATTGCGTTGATGGCGCGGCAGCAACTCGTCGGCATGGCCGTTGATGCGCTTTCACTGGCGCTGTTGCGCGACGTCTCGCGCTTGAAGATCAATGGCGTCGCGTTCGATCTGGCGGTCGATACCCAAAACACGGTTCACGATGAGCGCGGTAACCCGGTCCTGGGCATCTGCGAGTACGACCCCGGGGTGCCGGACACCGCGATGGTTTCGGTCTCACCAGTATGCGACGGTGCCAGCGAGGAACTCGTGCTGAGCACCCTTGCGCATGAAATTGGCCATGCTGTCTTTGACAGCCCCGGGTGGATCGTTGACGCCAGCCGTGGTCCAGGCCTGTTCGACGCCGTCGATGACGGTGCGCGCAAGGTCTATCGCACCACCACGCGTGACGGTGACCACCTCGTGAAGTCAATGGCTCCTACAGATGGCGTGGCGCCTGCTGCTCGGGGTGATGATTACTTCGCCGAGTTGCGCGCCAATGAATTCATGGGGTCGCTGCTGGTACCGCGCCAGCGCCTGTATGCCGTGGTTGAAGAATTGGCGCCAGAGAACAACGTGAAGATCGTTCGCGGTCCTTCGCTTGATCCCGACTTCCAGGGCGTTGGCCTGACGCTGCAGACCGAGGGTGACTTTGGCTTTTTCTACCTCGAGACGCTCAAGCGTGCGGTCGCCAAACGCTTCAACGTCACGCCCCGGTTTGCCGCGGTGAGGATGGAACGCTATGGCCTTCTCAAGCCTGGCGGCCCCATCAGCTGACAGATCCCGTGACACACGCAGCCGACTTCGTGTCGGCATTTTTTGAACCCATGAATTAACAACACGCGCAATCGCGCACTTTTGGCCAAGGAGTAGTTCGAATGACGGCAGTCAAACAACAAGATGCGAACCCAACTCGCAAGAAGGCTGCCGCCGAGCAAGCCAACAAGCAGTCTCGTACCCGAAGCAAGGACAAGGGGCCTGAAATCCTTCCCCACCTTGAACACTTCGTCCAGCTCACGCGCCGGGTGCAACGCCCGACATTGCTGCGCTCCCTCGTCGAAGGAGTGATCGGAAAGCCACTGGCGCCGCTGCGCGAACTGACTGAGGATGCAAACGGCTCATTGCCGATCCCAGCGCGAAACGCGGTATTCGCCGTAGTTGCTGGGCTCGCTCACGCTGATCACGCCCGCATCGAGCGGGCGGCCGAACGTGTGAGCCTGCTGTGCGACGAGTACGGCACGCTGGCCGCCGGGACGCTTCTCGACGCGAGCAACCCGCACGATGCTGACATTCTGGAATCGCCCACCGACAAGTTCAGCCGTGCGCTCTATCTCTTCATGAGACAGGATTTTCCGGCCGAAGGTGAAGCATCTGACGACCGCTTCGATCATGCCGAGCGGCAGCAAGAGATGCTGCGGCAGTCACAGAGTGACCGGCACTCCAGCCACTACATCGGTCCCAAGGGTGCGCAACCCACGCTTGCAGTAGATGCAGATCAGGCGCTGCGGCGACGGCTCACCGAGTTGTTCCCCAAGATCGACCCTGACGACATTCTTGTCGAGCACTTCGAACATCGCGATCCCACGCAGGCCGGTAACCCGGTTGTCCTCTTCACGCTAACGGCCAAGTTCAATGGCGCAGAAGTCCACTACCAGCGAATTTCGAATGGCGAGGTGCAGGACGTTGAGTCCGCGGCCGTCACCGATGTGCGCTACTCCTGGAAAGCGATCACGGGGGAGCTTTCGGTGTACTGCGACGACATTGAGGTCCGTCCAGAACTGGCCGCGTTGTTCCGCGATGTTGTGCTCGGTGGCGATGGCGACATTCGATCGATGCCAATGCGCGAGTTCGACTTGATGGGGTTCAGCACGCCGGCAATGCTCAAGCGCTTCAAGAAGGACCGCATCGAGGGCATCGACGGCATCGAGATTCGGCACCTCGTTGTGGCCAAGCCAGAGTTGCGGCAGGTGAATCTGCGTGGAAAGACCGTCGAGCGTCGCGTGGAAAACGCTCTGCTCATCCGGCGACACCGATTTGAGGAGCGCGATATTTACCTTGTCGCCCGTGAGACTCATTCCCTTCCCGACCTCACCGAGTACGCCGTCCAGCAGGTGAAGTTAACGATCCGGGTCGCCAAGACGCTGCATCGAAAAGCCCACAACGTGTCGGTCCAGATCACCGCCCCGAACGGCTTCTCCGACAGCCGCCTGACGAAGGACGATAGCGAACTGGTGTTCTCCCAGTTGATGCGCCTCGACTGCGCGCGCCAGTACTAAGTTCGCCATGAGTCTGTACGCCGAGTTTCTAATCTGCCTGGAACACGCCCGAAGCATTGATGCGCGGGTGATCTCGGACGAGTTGCGTGGCTGTGCGGTTCAGTTCGCTGCGCGTCGCTGGATCGTGCCCGATGGCTACCAGACGTCGATCCTCGTGCCGGTACTCAACTGCGAGGAGGAGGTGGAGGTTGTCGTTGACCAGGAGCGCGGAACCTTCCGCTACCGTAGCCCCGCACAGCCGAGTCGATTCCTTACGAGACCGCTGGAGGAGATCGCCATCTACGCGTTCAACGTCGATGCGTGGCTGGACGCGATCGCCGACGTATTTGAATTCGAGAACGTGCATCGTGCCAGGAAGCGCAACGTCATCGACGGTCATCTGTGGCACCTCGGAAATCTTCGCGTCGGCCGCACACACCATTTCGCTCCCGTGTACGTGGCGCGCCGCCTCACGCAATGCGCAGAAGACTGGCGAAAGCTGATGTTCGATGCTGTGCGGCCCGGTCACGGCATCGTGCTCACTGCGGATGACATTGACGCGGGATGGCCCAATGGCCACCAACGATGCGGCATCGACGATCTGATCATCTCAAGAGGTGACAGCATCACCTGCGATCTTGATGTGCTGGGTCGACTGCTGCGCGGCGCGCCAGCGAACGTAGATGATCCTGACGAATGGTTCGACGAACGCACCGGCGAACTCAAGCTCGTCCACATGGCCGCGCCGAGGGTATTCAAGGGAAAGCAGAAGGCAGTCATCGCGACCTTCTGGAAGGCGCGATACCAGACGAGCATCAAGTGGTCCGACCTCGTCACGCAGACACGCTGCGCCAAGGACCCCGACAGCGCCCTCGGCCCTGGCTGGAACGAGTGGATCGAGAAAACTGCCTACGGCCGCTACCGCATACGGAGTCGACGAACGGCAGCGTGAATTTCCGGAGCTTCATCCGGAAGTTGATCCGGACCTGATCCGGAGGTGGATTCGAAGAATAAGCAGTGCCCACTTTTTTCAAAGGAGCACTGCAAATGGGAAATCCAACCCCTCTCGTTACACAAGGGCGCCCCTCGCGCCCATCAGGTCCCGGCGGTCCTAATCAGACTCGCATCGCGCTCGACGAATTCGAGCTCGCCTGTCGCTGGGGACTGTCGGTCAAGACGCTGCGCCGCTGGCGTCAAGAGCAGCTCGGTCCGATCTACTGCAAGCTCGGTCGCCGGGTCACCTACCTCCTGCACGAAATCGAAGCCTTCGAGCGCCGCGTCTCGCGTTACTCGAGCTTCGCCCGTGCGTACCAGTAAGGGGAATGGTCATGACCGACATCACCATTTTCCCCGACCGGCTGACCGCAATGTCGGAAGCCGACCTGGCAGCGCTGCCGGCTGAACAGTTGCGCGAAATTCATTTCAACCTCGCGCAGCTGGTCGAGTGGGTCAAGAAGGCGCAGACCAAAACCCACAACGCGATGAAGCGCCGGTACGCCGAGCAAGAACGGGCCGCGCGCTCCGAAGCTGGCAAGGACTTCGGCACCGTCCATTTCCAGGACGGCCAGATACGCGTCACGGTCGACACGCCGAAGCGCGTCTCCTGGGATCAGACCCAACTGGCCGAGATGGCCAAGCGCATTGCAGCCAGCGGCGATCGCGTCGAGGACTACCTGGACGTCGAGTTCAGCGTCCCGGAATCCCGCTTCACCAACTGGCCCACGGCGCTGCGCGAGCAGTTCGCCGCCGCCCGCACCGTCAAACCCGGCAAGGCCTCCTATGACCTGACCGCCGACTCCGAGGAATGAATCATGAAATTTCTGAACAAGCTTGTGCTGCGCAAACGCGTCGGCTCTTTTTATGCGGATCACCTGCCCAGCGATATCCGCTATCGCAACCGCGCCGGTGAGGAGGTTTCCGTCCCCATTGAGAACGCAACCGTCGATGAGTTGGCGTTCGCCCTCCAACTGGCATCCGAGGAGCAGTCGATCGTCAGCCGTCGGCGCTCGGCGATCGAGGATCTGTACCAAAACGCCCGCAAGTCCGGCGCGCTCGGCGCGGATCGGATGACCGATATCGCGTGGAAGGAATGATCATGAGCACCCTCATTCCCTTCCAGTTCGAATCGCACGCCCTGCGCGTGCAGGTTGATGAGGCTGGCCAGCCGTGGTTCAACGCCAGCGATGTCTGCGCTGCGCTCGAACTTGGCAACGCCCGGCAGGCTATCGACACCCACGTGGATAGCGATGACGTCCAAAAACTGGACGCCATCGACAGCCTCGGTCGGAACCAGCGATCCAATCACGTCAACGAGTCCGGCCTGTACTCGCTGATCCTCGGCAGTACCAAGGACGCAGCAAAGCGATTCAAGCGCTGGGTCACCAGCGAAGTGCTGCCTTCGATCCGCAAGACCGGCGCCTACTCAGCGACCCCGGTGGCTGCCCTGCCGGCCCAGACCCAGGACCGTGTGTCCTCCCTGCTGTTGATCGGTGACGCCGTGGCCAAGGTGCCGGGCGTGAAGGCCGGCATCGCCATGGCGGCGACGCTCACCTGCATCCAGGAGAACACTGGGCTGGTGATCGAGACGCTGCGCCGGGCGCTTCCGGCGGCCAACGAGCCGACCTGCTCCCACAACGCTACGCAGTTGGGAAAGCTGGCCGGATCCTCTGCCAAGGTCACCAACCAGCGCCTCGCAACCCTCGGATTCCAGTTCCGCAACGAGCGCGACGAGTGGGAACTCACCGACGCGGGCAAGGCGTGGGCTGAGGCCATGCCGTTCTCCCGCAACGGCCACAGCGGCTACCAGATCCTCTGGAATCCGACCGTTGTTGATCAGCTGAAAGAGGTGGCGTGATGGCACTTCCGATAATTACCGCTGACCAGCGCCTTCGCGAGAAGAAGGGCGTGAAGCTCGTGCTGCTTGGCAAGAGCGGCATCGGCAAGACCACCCAGCTCAAGACGCTGCCTGAAGCAACGACGCTTTTCGTCGATCTCGAAGCCGGCGATCTTGCGGTCAAGGATTGGCGTGGCGACTGCGTGCGCCCAGCGACCTGGCCCGAGTTCCGTGACCTGGTGGTGTTCCTGGCCGGACCCAATCTGGCACTGCCACCCGAGTCACCGTATTCGGAGGCGCACTACCAGCATGTCTGCGAGCGGTATGGCGATCCTGCTCAGCTTGCCAAGTACGACACCTACTTCGTCGACAGCATCACGGTCCTTGCACGCCTGGCGCTGATCTGGGCCAAGGCCCAGCCACAAGCCATGTCCGAGCGCACTGGCAAGCCGGACACGCGCGGTGCCTACGGCCTGCTGGGCACCGAGATGCTGGGCGCGCTCATGCACCTGCAGCATGCCCGCGGCAAGCACGTGGTGTTCGTCTCGATCCTCGACGAGCGTATGGACGACTTCAACCGCAAGGTGTTCGTGCCGCAGATCGAAGGTGCCAAAACCTCGGCTGAGTTGCCCGGCATCGTCGACGAGGTCGTAACGCTTGCCGAGATCAAGGCTGAGGACGGCTCGTCCTACCGCGCCTTCGTCACGCAAACCATGAATCCCTACGGCTTCCCGGCCAAGGATCGCTCCGGCCAGCTTGACTTGCTGGAGCCCCCCGATCTGCGTGCGCTCATCGACAAGTGCGCCGCCGCTACCCACACCCCATCAAACAAGGAGTAACCCCATGTCCGCCTGGAACGATTTCAACGATGCCGAACAACAGCAATCCTTCGACCTGATTCCCAAGGGCACGGTCGCCCGTGTCCGTATGACCATCAAACCCGGCGGCTTCGACGACCCCGCGCAGGGCTGGAACGGCGGCTACGCCACCCAAAGCTTTGAGACCGGTTCCGTCTACCTGTCCTGCGAGTTCGTGATCCTCGAAGGGGAATTCGCTCGCCGCAAGATGTGGTCGAACATCGGCCTGCACAGCCCTAAGGGTCCGAACTGGGGAAACATGGGTCGCACCTTCGTTCGGGCCGCGCTCAACAGCGCCCGCAACATCCGTCCGCAGGACAACTCCCCGCAGGCCGCAGCCGCCCGCCGCATTGCCGGCTTTCATGAGTTGGACGGGCTCGAGTTCGTCGCACGCATCGACGTCGAGAAGGACGGTCGCGGCGAACTCAAGAACGTGGTGAAGCTCGCGGTCGAGCCGGATGATCCCGACTATGCGCGGGGCAACGGCGCATCCGGCGCCAGTGGCGCGCCTACGCGCCCGACGGCTGCCTCGTTCGCCCCGCAGGCACCCGCAGCCGCACCTGCAGCAGCGGCGCCCGCACAGCGCCCCACAGCGCCCGGGAAACCGGCCTGGGCTCAGTGAGGGGGATGCGTGAAATGCTGGGTCTGCACACGACAGGCGCGCGGCTATGGCCATACGGACAACCGTCATGGCATCGGCCACCCGGCGCGCTACCCCATCGACTGGGTGTTTTGCTCACGCCGGTGCCAGGACGCGTTCCACGCGCTCTACGGCAACTGGACGCGGGTCAAGGACGGCATCAAGCACAAGACGGAGGTCGCCATGATTGATCCGTCTGACATCGAACTGGGCGCCATGAGGAAGTGCCTCAAGTCCTTCGGCGAGGCCGCCGGTGAGATCGGATTCGACAAGCCCCTGGGGCACTACTCCGAAGCCGAGGCGCTGCAAGTGATTGATGCCATTGTCACCTGCTACACCGAAACGATGGTCGAACACCACGAGACGACCAAGTTTCCGCCCGTGCGTGGCATGGCGCCAACGCCGGATCCCATGGCGCCCGATGTTGCCAATCCGTTCGCCGATCTGGAGGACGATCTGCCCTGGATTGATGGCAAGGAGGCGAAGCGATGATCGACTTCAATTCCTCATCGAGCATCCCTGGGCAGGTCACGTCATTGGTCGACGCGGGCCTGCAACGGATGCGAGCGTCGCAATCACCTCGGGAATACCTGGGCGCCTCCCGTCTCGGGGTGTCCTGCGAGCGCGCCCTCCAGTACGAGTTCGCCAAGGCGCCGGTCGATGCAGGTCGCGAGACCGACGGTCGGATCCTGCGGATCTTTGAGCGCGGCCACGTGATGGAGGACTGCATGGTCGCGTGGCTAAGGGCGGGCGGATTTGATCTGCGCACCCGAAAAGCCAATGGCGAGCAGTTTGGCTTCTCGGCAATCGACGGGCGACTCCAGGGGCACATCGATGGCGTGATCGTCGGCGGCCCAGACGGCTTTGCGTACCCCGCTCTCTGGGAGTGCAAGTGCCTGGGCTCCAAGTCCTGGCGGGACCTGGAGAAGAACAAGCTCGCGGCCTCCAAGCCGGTCTACCACGCGCAGGTGGTGCTCTATCAAGCCTACCTGCAGTTGCACGAGCACCCGGCGATCTTCACGGCGATCAACGCCGACACGATGGAGATCTACACCGAGCTCGTGCCTTTCGACGCAGCACTCGCACAGCGCATGTCTGACCGGGCGATCAAGGTGATCGCGGCAACGGATGCCGGTGAACTGCTAGCCCGCGCGTATCACGACCCAACCCATTTCGAATGCAGGATGTGCGCGTGGCAGGACCGGTGCTGGAGGACAGAGCGATGAACAACAAGAAAGCGCCACTGGAGCAGGTAGAGCCGATGATCGATGCCAAACAGGCAGCGGCAGCGCTACGCCTTCCGTATTACTGGTTCGCCGACCACGCCATGCGGTCGAAGTACCGGATCCCCCATTACTTGATGGGAGGACTTGTCCGGTATCGGCTGTCGGAACTATCCGCGTGGGCGATGCAAAGCTCGGCCGTTCTGGATCGCGGCGCACCCGACGCCGGGGAGTCCGAATGATTGACTTCAACGACACCCCCATCTCGTCGGACGTCGATCGCCAGGCGCAGCGTGATCAGATCCGTTCCGATCTGACTTCACGGCTGGAGTCAGTGCTGTTCTCGATGTTCCCGGCTGGCAAGAAGCGGCGCGGCAAGTTCCTGATTGGCGATGTTCTGGGTAGCCCTGGTGAGAGCCTGGAGGTTGTTATTGAAGGAGAGAAAGCAGGTCTCTGGACGGATCGCGCCACCGGGGACGGCGGCGACATCTTCGACCTGATCGCTGCCCACCTTGGGGTTGACGCCCACACGGACTTCCCGCGGGTACTGGAAGCGGCGGCTGACCTGGTGGGTCGCGCACCTTCGACACCTTCACGCAAGTCTCGGAAGGACGCGCCGGTCGACGATCTCGGACCCGCTACAGCCAAGTGGGACTACGTGGATGCGGCTGGCAGTCTGATTGCGGTCGTTTACCGCTATGACCCGCCAGGACGGAAGAAGGAGTTTCGGCCCTGGGATGCCAAGCGCCGCAAGATGTCACCCCCTGATCCCCGCCCGCTTTACAACCAGCCGGGATTGGTAGGGGCAAGCCAGGTGGTCCTGGTCGAGGGTGAAAAATGTGCGCAGGTGCTCATCGATGCCGGCATTGTCGCCACCACTGCGATGCATGGCGCCAATGCTCCGGTCGAAAAAACCGACTGGTCACCGCTTGCGGGTAAGGCTGTCCTCATTTGGCCTGACCGCGACAAACCGGGCTGGGAGTACGCGGCGCAGGCGGCTCAGGCCATCTTGTCTGCCGGTGCGCGGACCTGCCACATCCTCTATCCGCCGGAGGAGGCAGCGGAGGGATGGGATGCGGCAGATGCCATCGATGAAGGGTTTGACGTGGGGACCTTCCTCGCCCACGGCCCGCGCCTGCAGATGCACGACGTCACCGCCGACGACGAACCGGTAGCAAGCACCGACGAGTCGGTCTGGGGGACGGAAGACGCGCTGGCGTTGGCTTTCACGCGTCGCTATCACCGGGACTGGCGCTATGTCGCCACATGGGGACGCTGGCTCGTATGGGACGGCTGCCGCTGGCGCACCGAGGACACCCTGGCTGCGACCGACCTGATTCGCAGCGTCTGTCGTCACGCGGCGCTCAAGGCGGCCAATCCCAAAGTTGCTGCCAAGCTGGCAAGCGCCAGTACGGTCAGCGGCGTTGAGCGACTGGCACGCGCCGACCGGAGGCATGCGGCGACCACCGAAGAGTGGGATGCCGATCCCTGGCTGCTCAACACGCCAGGTGGCGTAACCGACCTCCGATCCGGCCGAAAGCGTGCGCATGACCGAGCCGACAGGATGACCAAGATCACCACCGCCACCTCCGGCGGGGATTGCCCGATCTGGTTGCAGTTCCTTGACGAGGTGACGGGCGGAGACAAGGAGCTCCAGGCCTACCTGCAGCGCATGGTCGGCTACGCGCTGACCGGATCAACCCGCGAGCACGCGTTGTTCTTCCTGTACGGCACCGGCGCCAACGGCAAGTCGGTGTTCGTAAACACCTTGGCCACGATCCTGGGGGATTACGCGACCAACGCACCGATGGACACCTTCATGGAGACCCGCACCGACCGGCACCCGACAGACATGGCCGGCCTGCGCGGCGCACGCTTCGTCGCGGCGATCGAGACCGAGCAGGGTCGGCGCTGGGCAGAGTCCAAGGTCAAGAATCTGACCGGTGGCGACAAGATCGCCGCACGCTTCATGCGTCAGGACTTCTTCGAGTTCTTCCCGCAGTTCAAGCTCTTCGTGGCGGGCAACCACAAGCCGGCGATCCGCAACATCGACGAGGCCATGAAGCGCCGCCTGCACCTGATCCCTTTCACGATCACGGTACCGCCTGAAAAGCGCGACAAGCACCTGCAGCAAAAGCTGCTGGCCGAGCGCGACGGCATCCTCGCATGGGCCGTTCAGGGGTGCTTGGAGTGGCAGCGTATTGGTCGGCTAGATCCACCCCAACAGGTGCTTGATGCCACCGAGGAGTACTTCGAGGCCGAGGATGCCCTCGGGCGGTGGCTGGAGGAGCGGTGTGTGATCGAAGCCAATGCCAAGTCGCTCACCGCCGAACTGTTCTCCGACTGGAAGCAATGGGCGGATTCGGCTGGCGAGTTCATCGGCTCGCAAAAGCGCTTCTCGGATCTCCTGCTAACCCGCGGGATCGAGAAATGGCGCAACACGACCGGGTTGAGAGGGTTTCGCGGGTTGGGTCTCAAGCACCCGCCAGCACCCAGCTACACCCCCTACTCGGACCACTGAACGCCTATGCCAATACATCGGACTGACGGATCTGACGCAGTTCCTCGTAACTCCCTATACGCGCATACGCGCGCGTCTCATGGGAAGTTTCGACGGAACCCGTCCGATCCGTCAGTCCCGTCAAAGAAAGGGACTGTGACCATGACTTCAACGATTCTTGCCCTCGATCTGGGCACCACAACCGGTTGGGCGCTGCGAGCGCGAGACGGTGACATCACGAGCGGCACACAAAGCTTTCGACCGCAACGCTTCGAAGGCGGCGGGATGCGCTTTCTGCGTTTCAAGCGCTGGCTCACCGAACTCAAGGCGCATGCCGATGGCATCGACGCACTCCATTTTGAGGAGGTGCGTCGGCATGTCTCGACCGATGCAGCGCACGCCTATGGCGGCTTTCTTGCCACGCTTACCAGCTGGTGCGAGCACCACCAGATTCCGTACCAAGGCGTTCCGGTTGGCACGATCAAGAAGCACGCCACCGGCAGGGGAAACGCCGGCAAGGAGGAAATGATCGCGGCCATGCGTGGGCGTGGCCACGCACCGACTGACGATAACGAAGCCGACGCGCTGGCGATCTTGCACTGGGCGGTTGAAATTCATCACATGCAGGCGGTGTGACATGAGAACGCCCATTCCCCCCTACCGTTCCCCACTTGGACGGATGCAGCCAGAACGAATGGACATCGAGGCGGTGAAGCAGCGCGGCTGGCGCGAAGAGCACATCCTGGTGGTCAGCGATTCGGATTCACGATTGGACTTTGTCGAGCGCGAACTGATCCGCCGTATTGGCGAGCGGCTTTATGGCTCGGGAGGGATGACCAGTGGCACGACCTGACATCCTATGGACGATCGATGAAGTCTCAGCGCGTTTCCACGAAGCGGCCGTCACCGCGCGTCGCCTGCCACCTGTTCGTGTTCAGGGCTACTTCAACACCTGGCCGCAGATCGTGCGCCAGCCATGGGAGGTACTTGGCACAGAGGACCCGGGTTACCGCCCGTTTCCACCCAGCCCGAAAGAGGTCGATCGAATGCTGGAAGTCATGCAGTGGGTGCAGTGGCTTGAGGTTGAGCAGCGGCATCTCGTCTGGATGCGGGCCGACAACTATTGCTGGCGCGAGATCACACGTCGCTTTGGATGCGACCGCACAACAGCGTGGCGGCGCTGGCAGCGGGCGTTGGAATTGGTCGCTGTCCAACTGAACGGCTCTGCAGGGTGCGCGATGCCATCCAAAAACCTGAGCAATTTAGGGTAATGCGTTGGCCGGTTGTCCTCGCCTTGCCCTGAATGTCCAGATCGCCCCGAAAACAGGCTGCAACAAATCGGCTTCGATGACGTAGTATTTCCGCTATCTTCTAGACAGCGTCTTGAGTGGTGCAACCGCACCGCGTGATCCGTCCTCCCAAAACCCGCGACCGACTCTGCCGGCGCGGGTTTTTGCATTTCAGGGCCCATGAAATCACTTCACATCGATTACCGCGCGGTTGATCTGCTGATCCCCTATGCCCGCAATGCCAAGCAGCATTCGGACGCGCAGGTGGCCCAGATCGCGGCCAGCATTCGGGAGTTCGGCTGGGGAGCACCAATCCTGGTGGACGGGCAGAACAATGTCATCGCCGGACACGGGCGCCTGCTGGCTGCACGCAAGCTCGGCATGGCCGAGGTGCCCGTGGTGCCCCTTGAGCATCTGACGGACACCCAGCGCCGTGCCCTGATCTTGGCCGATAACAAGATCGGTGAGAACGCGTCCTGGGAGGATGAACTCCTCGGTATCGAACTGGCGGAACTCAAGGACGCAGGCTTCGACCTGGGCTTGACTGGCTTCTCGCAAGAGGAGTGGGAAGCGCTGATCGCCGGTGATGAGTCCGACAGAACCGGCCTCACGGATGACGATGCGGTTCCGGAAGTCAGCGAGAACCCTATCTCCAAGCCTGGAGATATCTGGATGCTGGGCGATCACAAACTCCTGTGTGGCGACGCCACCAAGGCGGACGATTACATGGCATTGCTCGGGGAAGAACTCGTGGACATGACCTTCACTGATCCGCCCTACAACGTGAACTACGCCAATACGGCCAAGGACAAGATGCGTGGCAAGAATCGCCCGATCCTGAACGACAACCTGGGCGAAGGGTTCGGCAGCTTTTTGTTCGACGCGTGCGACAACATCCTCACCCGAACAAAGGGCGCTGTTTACATCGCGATGAGTTCATCGGAGTTGGACACCCTGCAAGCCGCGTTCAGGGCCGCTGGTGGCAAATGGTCCACGTTCATCATCTGGGCCAAGAACACGTTCACGCTCGGTCGCGCCGACTACCAGCGGCAGTATGAGCCGATCCTGTACGGGTGGCGCGACGGCACCGATCACTACTGGTGCGGTGCGCGTGATCAGGGCGACGTCTGGAACATCAAGAAGCCACAGAAGAACGATCTGCATCCGACCATGAAGCCGGTCGAACTGGTTGAACGTGCCATTCGCAACAGCAGCAAGACCCGAGACCTGGTACTCGATCCCTTCGGCGGCTCGGGTTCGACGCTGATTGCCTGCGAGAAAGCCGGTCGTCGCGCGAGGCTGATCGAACTCGATCCGAAGTATGTCGATGTCATTGTGCGGCGTTGGCAGGAATGGACGGGGAAAGAAGCAACGCGTGCCGATGGCACGCGCTTCGAGGACGCCGTCGCGCCGGTCGTCTAGCTTGCAATCCGGTAGACCCGCTCGCCGCCTGCATCCTTGGTCGATTTGATGTCGAGTCCGAGCTTTTTCTTGAACGCCCCGGCAAAGGTGCCGCGCACCGTGTGCTGCTGCCAGCCGGTGGCCTCGCAGATCTGCGCGATCGTGGCGCCCTCGGGCCGCTTGAGCATCGCGATCACCTGAGCCTGCTTGCTGTTGTCGCGGGTGCGTGGTCTGGACTTGGATGCTTCCTCGATGACATCGTCGATGGCCTGGGCGCTCAGAGGCGCTTTGCGCGGAACTCCAAGGGCCTCGTAGCCCTCGGCGGCGACGAACAAGTCGGTGCCGTCGTAGGTGATCAGGGCGCGCTTGAAGAGGCCGTCGATTACCTTCTTTCGCGCCCCTCCTTTGATGTTGTCGGGGAACCAGGTGATCTTGCCCTCGGTGTGCTGATGGGCGTAGGCCAGGATGGCATGCTGGGCAGGGGTGAGTTGGGTAACCGTCATTTGAAACTCCTTCAGGGGTGGTTGATGGTGTTCGTATGAACGCTCTGTTCCCGAAGGAAGCCAAGTCGAATCTGCGGGTGTGCCGCATCTTTCTGTAGGGACTTACGATGCCTCGCCGCGCCCCGACACCATGTCGATACCCGGGTTGTGCAGCGGTGCTTGCACAACCGGGCTACTGCCCGATCCATCGGCCGCTCGTCCACCGCGAATACGGACGCGCACGGCGTGGCTTTGATGGCGAGATTGGCTTCTACCAATCCCGCCAGTGGCGGCTGGTGCGCGCAGCCTTCCTGCGTGAGCACCCCTTGTGTGGGGTGTGCAGCGAGCGCGGCGGGCTTGCACCAGCGCGTGTCGTGGACCACGTGATGCCGGTGAAGGACGGTGGCGCTCGCTACGTCACCACCAATCTGCAAGCCCTGTGCGTGTCCTGCCACAACCGCAAGACGGCGCGTGAGAGCGCCGAGCGGCGGGCACCCCCCAGGGGGGGATGAATCTCTACGGTTGGGCGGCGGCGATGCGGCCGCCTGCCCAAATTTTTCCGCGTGCAAATTGAAACAGGGGGGGATCCCCCCGAATGGGGACATTCATGGCCGGTCGTAAACCGCTGCCGACCAAAGTCAAGCAGATCAAAGGAACGCTCCAGAAGTGCCGCACGAACCTGCGGGAACCCAAGCCCCACGGGGATCTGGTCGATCCGCCCGATTACATGCCCGAGGGGGCCAAGGCGGCTTGGCGCTACGCGCTCGAATGCGCACCGCCCCATCTGCTCAAACGTCTGGACATGTCGGTCCTGGAAATCTGGGCCTGTGCCGCAGATCTGTACCGCAAGGCGCAGGCAGGCATCGCCAAGACTGGCTTGCTGGTCAAAGCCCCCAACACGGGCGTGCCGATGCAGTCACCGTACCTGGCCATTGCCAACAAGCAGGCTCAGATCATGACCAAGGCTGCCACGGAGATGGGTTTCACCCCGGCTTCGCGTTCAAGGGTCGCATTGCCGATTGAGTCTGCCGCAGATGCCTTTGACCCCTGGGCGGACATTGCCGGTTGATGGATGCTTCGAATTACGCGGCGACCGCTAAACGGTACGCCGAGCAGGTTGTGGCTGGGGAAATCCTAGCTTGCCGCTGGGTGCAGAGGGCCTGCCAGCGACAACTGGATGACCTTGCCAAGTTCAAAGGAAAAGCCAGTCCGTACCTTTTCAACCCCAAGCTCACGGACAAGGACGGAAGGAGTTTCCAGCCAGCCGATAACCTGTGCGCGTTCATCGAGCGCTTGCCCCATGTGAAGGGGCCGCTGGCAGGTGAGCCGATTCACCTGGAGCCCTGGCAGGCCTTCATCCTGACAACGGTTTTCGGATGGGTCAAACCCAATGGCACGCGGCGCTTTCGGCGCTCGTACATCGAGGTTCCCCGGGGCAATGCCAAGTCGACCCTGTCGTCGGCCGTGGCCCTTTACATGCTGGCGGCCGACCGTGAAGGCGGTGCCGAGGTGTATTCGCTGGCAACCACGCGAGACCAGGCTCGGATTGTTTTTGGCGATGCGCAGACCATGGCCAGGCGCAGCCCAGGATTTCGGCGCAGGTTCTCGGTGGAGGTTGGCGCGCACAACATGCATGTGCTGGCCTCAGGCTCCAAGTTTGAGGCCCTATCGGCTGAAGGGTCCACCCTAGATGGTCTGAACATTCACTTCGGATGCGTGGACGAGTTGCATGCGCACAAGACACGCACCGTCTACGACGTGGTCGAAACCGGTACCGGCAAGCGAGACAACTCGCTGCTTTGGGTGATCACGACGGCGGGCAGCAATCGCGCCGGTATCTGCTACGAGGTCCGGACCTTCGTGACCAAGTTGCTCGATGGGGTGTTCGCAGATGACACCCAGTTCGGAATCATTTACGGCTTGGACGATGGCGACGACTGGACATCCGAGAGTGCGCTGATCAAGGCCAATCCCAACTGGGGCATTTCGGTGCGCCCGGAGGTGCTGGTGCCGCTGCAGGCCAAGGCTATGCAGTTGCCCAGCGCGGTCAACAACTTCAAGACCAAGCACCTCAATGAGTGGGTCAACGCGGATACCGCGTGGATGGACATGCGGGCCTGGGATGCCTGTGGCGACCCGACGCTCGATATCGAGGCGTTCACCGGCCAGCCTTGCTGGATTGGATTGGATCTGGCCAGCAAGACGGACATCGCGGCGTTGGTACTGGTGTTTCCGCACCCCGAAGTTGCCGACGCCTACGTGGTCTTTGGCAAGTACTACCTGCCGGAGGACACGGTAGCCGCCGCTGGCAACAGCCAGTACGAAGGCTGGATGCGCACAGGTCGTCTGACCGTGACGCCTGGAAACGTGATTGATTTCGGCTGGATCGAGGCAGACCTCTTGGAGATGGCCTCGCGCTTCGAGGTGCAGGCGGTGGCGTTCGATCCCTTTCAGGCCACCCAACTCTCGACCCGGATGCTGGCCGAAGGCCTGCCCATGATTGAAGTGCGACCGACGGTGCTGAACTTCAGCGAGCCGATGAAGACGCTCGAAGCCCTGGTGCTTCAGAAGAAGCTCACCCATGACGGCGACCCGGTGCTCACCTGGATGGCCAGCAACGTGGTGGCGCACCTGGACGTCAAAGACAACATCTACCCAAGGAAGGAGAGGCCAGAAAACAAGATCGACGGCATTGTGGCACTGATCATGGCGCTCTCTCGGGCTATCAAGCCCGGGGAGAACGTGGTGCTGGGATCCGACTACGAATTGATGCTGCTCTGAGCGAGCTGACCGGATCGTTTTCTGACATTCACCGATGGGACTACTGAACTTCTTCGAGCGATTTCGTGCATCGACCGATGACCGCTCCGCCTGGGGAGACTTCTGGTTTGAGCCGGTCTCTGTGCGCTCGGCCACCGGCCTACGTGTTTCGCCCGATGGAGCACTTCGCCTCTCGGCGGTGTATGCCTGCGTACGCATCTTGTCAGAGACGATGGCATCGCTTCCGATCGTGCTGTATCGAAAGCGTGAAGACGGCGGCAAAGACCGGGTGACCGATCACTGGCTTTACC
>JACCDW011611062.1_pt1 | contig 25632 bp, 25 predicted proteins | sample 7449781 | NCBI WGS metagenome assembly JACCDW01 (sample SAMN15323449, study PRJNA562643) | freshwater metagenome | isolation source: river surface water | place: USA:Blue River Watershed | collected 2017-08-18
AGGCACCATACCCAAACTGATTTGTAAAGTTGATATGATGGAATAAACTGACAGAAGCTCCATCGGCAATATTACCCATAGGACGAAGCAATATAGTCACTGTTTTAAAAGCAGTAAAGGCAAACTGAGATCTTGTATGCCACCAACTTCCTGTGTTAAAGGTGAGGTGATTACCATTCATTGAACTTTGTGCGATTGTCGAACGTGTATCAATATCAAAACTCCAAATGGGTTGACCACTTCCCCACGCATACGCCGCTTGACCATTCCAGCGTTTTTCAAACAAACCCAATGTACTTCCATTGCCCGTATTTTGACGTGAACAGATTTCATATTGAAGCCAAGGCGCAAGAGGTTCTTGTGTTACATAGATATTCGCACGATTTGCGAATGAATCCGCAGGATTCATTTCAGGTCCATTGCCCAATTTATAACGGAAATCACATGTTGCCAAACCACCTCCTTGAAACCATTTCATAATAATCGCATTCTTTTCTGTATTCTTTGTTCCACCAATGCGATACTGTCCACTGCGATACCAAGTTGGTCCCTGATAGCGCCAAGAACCCCAATCATTCATTTTATAGCTTGTATTTTCAAATGGATTTTGATTCATACTTAACATAAATCCATCATCTGTTTGAACAGCGAATGTGGCAGTTGTATCTGAATCTGGACGTAACTCAAACGCAGTTGTAAAGGCAATATTATCACCTGGAACTCCCCATTTGCTTGTTAAAGCATTTTTATCAGGAAACGATGGAATCACTTCACCATCTTTGGCAAGTCGTAAATCACAACGTAAAATAATAGGTGCGTTATTGGTGTTATTGGCATCCACTAAATCGATCCATACTGTTTCTGCGCCACGTGTATTTTCATCACGAGGCAAATCATTGATTTCACCCGCTGTATTCATACCAATGAGTTCCATAATCGCTTGTTGGTTTACGATTTTATCTGTGGATTTTGTTTTGGCTAACAATCCATTTACATAATCCAAATAGGCTTGTTTTGTTCTTCCCTTAAAACTTCCCAACATAGGATATCCACTCCCTTTTTCTGTTCCTCCACGGTTCAACCAATCTTCTTGAATACATTTAAAGGTTTGATCATTTATCACAGTTGTATTTGTTAGTTCATTACAAAAGTTGAAGTTTTCAAACTCACCTGCTTTCAAACATAAATCACGTGCTGCCATTCCCAACTTTGCGTTTTTGGAATTCGCATTGTTCACAAGATTATTGAAGTCACTCAAAGCAGTTCCTAAGGCAGTAGACCCATCTTTTACAATCGCACCTGTAATATTTGGATTAGCTGTTGTTTGGTACGCTGTAAAAGAGGGTTTGCTTCGTAACATGACATCGTAGTCTTGTCCTTGTTTGGATTGACCTAATGCAGCGATCAATGTTCCTTTGTCTGAACAACCTGCTAAACGAGCGGCGAGGATTACACAATCACGTGTTAAAGGGGGTTTACAACCTTCTAAATCATCTAACGATACACCACCTCCTACAAAACCTTCATTGCGAATATATTCGCCAAAGGTTGTTTCTTTTTCAAGAAACTTACTTTGAAATCCTTCATTGGGTGGACAACTGCCAGAACCACCCGCTACGATATTTTGGGGTTCACACTTCAAAGGTGCTTCATTTGGATAACGAGCTTTGTAACCACCCTCTGTTTTTTCTACAGGGATGATTGCGCCTGTTGTTTTACAAAATCCACAGACTTCAGCAAACTGGCCCATTAACTTCAACTGGGAACACTTCTTGGCATTCGCACAAATCTTCTGGGTTACCTCCTTTTCAGCTTGTGCCAAGTCCCAATACCATTTCCCACCCCCTTTTACATTATCACGTGTAGGTCCTTGCGCAGTTCCTAGTGCGCCTTGATTCACTGCGGGATTGATTCCATTCGAAGGTTCATAAATCCAACCACATCCTGCGTCATAGTAAGAACGATTGGCTTGATCACGTTGAAGACGACGGAGACCTTCGATTCCCTTATAACTACGACATTGTGCGGCGGCTTGGTCGGATACATTTTGATTTGTTTTGGTTGTGTCGACAAGATTTGTTCCAATAGGTGAAGCCCGTTGAAGCAAACTCGCAGGCACATTTGTCATATTGGGTGGATTTATACTTCCAACTTGCTGAATTTGATTCGTTTGTCGCATCAAATTCGACAAGGAACTTTGGACTCCCTGCATTCTATTTTCTTTCTTCTTTTATTTTTTTGTTCTTACCTTAACTTATAAAGTTATAAAACAAAAGTTACTGATGTCGGCATTCGCAGCTTCATGATGTTGATCACTCATAAACAATGTAACATTTCCTGTAAAACGTCTGGAAGGCTGTGTACCTGTGTATGTACGTTCATTCATTGTGATTGTCACTTGATTTCCAACACATTCAATACGAACTTTTGACTCTTGATTCATAGGAACTCGATCTGTATCAATACCCCAGTTTCCATCACGTGCGTCGCTAATACGAATATGTAAACGAGTATCTCCTGGATAAAACCAAATTGCTAAAGCACGTTGCCCAAAACGACAACAGTTTCCTGAATTTTCACCAAATCGTAAAATATTAGACCAGTTGCCACGGATTCCTTTTGGTTTTACGGTAAAACTACATACATAGTTTTCAGGCATTCGGAAACCGTCTTTTACAATAGAACCACTACGAGGTACAAAGTTTGTTGGATATCCACGATCACACACTAAAGGTTTTTCACCACTTGTTACAGTTCCACTCGCATTCAAACGGATTTTTCCAAGCACAGGATCGGCCACAGGAACTCCAAAACATTTTGCCCAAGAATCTTTTTTCCCTCCTTCCACATCGCGTTTATTAATATCCAAACTTCCTATTGCTTTATCAAAAATATCGGACAAATAACGACGAACTGCTTCAATCCCTTTATATCCACGATACCCACGCGCAACTCCCATTAACTCAGCTTCACCTTGTGGTGTTTCTGGATTCATGCTTCCTCCTGGTTGACAAAACTGTACATTTTTTCCATTCAAACTTGTAAAACTTTGTGAGGCATACTTATATGTATTTCCAACACGTTTGTTCTTTTCACTTGCGTTTGTATACAAATACACTAAACACTTTTTATCTGGAATCTCAGTATTGTTCAAAAACTTGTCACATGGAGTTGTGATATCAACGCCACGACATGCTATAGAAATCGCTGGATCTGTTTCCACCAAACCTGCTTTTTCACGAATCCAAGTCAAAAAATTTCCAAGTGTCATATTTCCAGCAGGTGGGTTTTTGTAATACGTTCCATCAGTTGTACAACCACCCTCTAACACCTTTTGACGCAAACACTCTTGTGAATATGAACCTGGCGCTTGCCCTTTTGGTTTTAAACAAGGATCATCAATCAATAATTCTGCGGATGCTTGTTGGGTCATATAGGGACTCGCTTTACAGTCATACGCAGCTAACTGGTCAGGATCTACAAATGTTAAAGGGATTGTTCCCTCTAACACCATACGATCTCCTCCTGGTTTGCCCACCATAAGTCCTAAAGTTGTGCGACGAGGTGTTGAACCAGTAATGGCATCTTTTTCAATAATCGTTTGAAGATTCAAACGATATGTGCTTCCATTTGGATTGTTAGATTCAATACGCCCAAAAATAGATGGTCCATTCACTGTTTCCCCTTTCATAACTTCCACCTGAATATGTGCGCCTTCCGCAACACGACCTAGTTCAATCTTTTGTAATGGAGTCATTGATAAAGTTATGGGAGTACCCTTTTGTTGTCCTGCTATACGCACTGTTGCGACACCCTCTCCACCCACAAGTAATCTTAAAGGTTGGTAACCACCATTGGGATCAATCCAACTGAATTCTTTATTCGCTTGGCATATACCACAGTTATTTCCAACAACACCTTTATGACGACATTCTAGACGTTTTTGGAAGACGTCATACGATTGTTTATCAATCGCTAAGACTGGCATCGCATCTTCCGAAGTAGAAGCACCTTTACAAACTCCAGCATTTAAACTTGGAATCGCATGTGGAAACTGATATCCATTTGTTTTCGCAACGGAAACAGCTTTTTCCTTATCTTTATCATACACAACAACTCCTGTTGGTTTGTTAAAAGATTCGCCGGTAATCAAAGAACCTGATGTTAAACACATGCCACAGTTTTGAACAAACTTAGGATCTCCAAAAGGATCGGGTTGTGCCCCACGTTCTTTACAAAAGTTAACTAAACCTAAAAAACTGTTTTCTGTATCAATACGGGGTGCGTTTTTTATAGCTGGATCTGTGTATGTAAAAGAACCCGTGCCAGATGGTGTCGCTGTCGGAATATTCAATGCCGATTGTGTTACGCTACGAATTATCTTTGCGTTGTCTTCTGAAATGCCAATAGGAGCTGCGGGATTGTTTAAGGGATTTTGTTGTGAAGCGATTGGGTTTCCACGGTCCTGTACTTGTTCTTCGATTGAAGTAAATCCTTCCCATGCGTATCTTGATGTTATCGTCCAAAGGAAAATAACAACAGCAATTATTCCTATCAAAAGCAGAACCTTGGGTTCCATTCTATCGTTGGGTGTTATAAAACGGTTTATAGATTATCTGGTCGCAAGAATCCCGTTGAATCCATTTCACGAACAATCACACGCATAGATACTTGTACTTGATGACTTTGGTTCAACAATCTCCCCTTTAACAAAGATGTATTAATCAAAAAGTCGGATAAATAACCACTTGATACTTCATCCTCAATTCCACCAGGAGCTACAGGAAGTAATCCACCTGTCAACGCAGGATCAATAAACTTGCCACGCACTAAAATCGCATTCGCATAACCTTGTTTATTGTATCCATCATTAAATACCCATGAACCTGTATCAGTTCCTGTAATCACACCTGTTCCTACCACCAAATGTCCAATATCCTGTTGAAGATAGGATAGTGTATCTTGAAGTTGCGCAATCGCAGAACCTGTTGGATCCGCTGACCAAGTCAAATTCTTCATTACAATACGATCCCCCTTTGACACAGTCCAGTGGTTGAAGTATGTATTCGTTTGAAGCCAGTAATAGGCAGAACCTGAAATATCTGTCGTAGTATCTTTTACATAATCTGTATTTGTTAAGGCACTACCAGCAGTCATAACAGCATTTGTCATTGCGAAAGAAGGAATGATTTGTTTGATATCTAAGGTATCAGGAATCGTACTTAATAAACTTCCATCAGGGCGTTCAAAACGGAATGTGAGTTTTTGAATGGTTGACAAAGGAGTTGGTGTGTAGCTTTTTTGACATTTCAAAAACTTTGGAATCATAGCAAAATACCCACGCGCAGTTGCGTTACTTGTATCAGAAATCCAGTTGGCATCATATTGTAAAACACCAAACGCAGAGTTCAATCCTTGATTTGTTCCTGAATTGTTATTATCCAGTTCAGGTACACGTACTTGAATGTAAGGATAGGATAAAATATTCATATTGAGACTGGAATCATACGCTGTATCACCTGTTTTTGTCACTAATAGATCTAACCCTTCACCTGGCATAATCGCTTTCACAAACTCAATACGAGTTATATTACGGAACTTCACAGTTGATGTAGGTGAAAGTCGGAGACCTGTTGGTGTATTGGAAGGATCAAAGTTTACACTAAAGTTATAACGGGTTTCTTGAGAGTTTGAAATCCAATCACGATCACCTGAATAGACAAACAAGTTTAACTCAGTTTCTTTGTACGTCATAATATCAGGTTCTTTGGTAATGATCATTTGTTGACCAGAACTTTCACGGGCAAATGGAATATTTGGTTGCGCAATGGTTGGATTTCCCGCGGCGGTGTTTTGTGTTTGATTTAATGTACGACCGATTTGGTTGCCAAACAGCAAGGCACGCATGTCGGGTGGAGGTTGTAATGCTAACTGTGACCCTGCCATGGCACGTTGCTCCAAACGAGCCCGTTCGCGTTCTGCGAACATTTGTTCAGCTTCTTCATCTGCTCGACGTTTATCACGTGAAAAAGACTCTGTCGCATTTGCAAAGTTTTGTTGACCACTTGACATCTTTGACTGTTGTTGTTGTAATAAGGCAGTTCGTTTGGCTTCTTCTTCACGTTCTTGCTTCATACGTTCAAACACATCCATATTGACAGGAGCTTCCTCTTGTAAACTCAAACGGAAATCCTGAGGTGGAACAGTCTTGCGTTGTTCTTGACGCTGTGATTGAAGTTGCGCAAAAGCGTTACTCACATCCATTTGTGTGCGTTGTGGGAAACGATCTTCAATGAATCCATTTACTTGAACAGGTCCTTGCGTACCATGTCCCAAAGGACCAGAGGGACCTTCTTCCATATCTGACATCACGGAACGACCTGAACCACGTTGTTTGCGATTCAAATAGGATGTGTAATCATCCAATGTAAGTTTAAGAACTTCACGATTTTTCTCTTTCACTGCCATTGTATTTCCTTCCACACGATTCACTTCATTCATATAATGTTCCACAGTGCGCACTAAACGCTGGGCTTGTTTTTCAGTTAAATCACCACCAATACGGCGAGTTATATCTGTATATAGAACTCGCTGTAACATTGCCCTGTTCTTATCACTCAAAAAGGATTCAGACATACTCATTCTATACAGGCACATAGAATCCCATTAAACCTAAATTACGTGCTATGTAGAAAACAACCAGTCTCGCATATCCAACATGAAACGATCGGGAGGAGCACGGCGACAGAATTTCAAAAAAGGCTCACCGCCAATCATACGATCCAAGAAATACAAACAATACATTCCACATTCCGAATTCTGTCTTTGAAAGCGACGACCATTCCATCCTAGTTTCATTTTTGGCTCTTGAATCGTCAACCATTGCATAAAACGATAAATCTGTTTGGGTGGTTCCATGCCATATGAATCAAAGTAGTAACACTGTTTCTTTGGAATATCAATGAAATTTGCGACCCAATGCGATCCGCTTTTATAATGCGGATCCAAGTTGTACACAATCCCTAACTTTGTTTTCCCCTTTAACTCTTCTCCATCCAAATCTAACTGACACATTTCATCAATCAAACAGTGTTTTGTATCTGTTCCACGAGTTTCCGCAGTTGAATCCGCAGCCGCAGCGAAGTCAATCGGATAGGGACCGAGAAACTTGAATTCAGGATAGGCCTCTTCATACTGTTTCATTACATCCCGAATGTTGTTGGAATCCAACCATTTATCGGGGTCTTGTTTCCATTCTTCAGGTTGCGCGGGACGCAACCATTTCGCAGATAACTCTTCTTTTTCTTTGGGTGTTAAAGGGAGTTTATTCAATAACGAACGTTGATTATGTGGGTCTACACCTAAGTGTTTTCCAATCGCCTGTATACGTTGTTCAGGAGACATTTGCCCTGCGCCTTGTTGTCCGACAAGAACTTTATCAAATACATCCATCGGTAAACAACCTCCTTTGGGTGTTTCACGTCCAACACGTGGATGACATTGGCTTGGTCCTGGATAGGCTTTTGTCTGTTGCTTCTTTTGACGGCGGGTCTTTCTGACCATTCTATTACAATAACAGAATGCCTTCGGCAAACACCGTTACACGAAAAATCGTACCCGAAAGTCCCGTCTATTTTCCCTTTTTCTTCAACTTATTTGTTTTGATTCTTATTGGTATAGTCTATTTATTTAATGCGACAACATCACCAAGCATTTCAGTTTTATCTTCAATGCCTTTTTCAACAAACATCAAAAACTCTATGACTAACAGATGAACTCTGGAAGCAAATTCAATACATATGCTATCGCACTTCCTATTGCGGGGATCGCAACTGTCGCGATAAGTCTTGCTACACAATACGCAGTGATTGATCACGGAACATCTGGACAAGTGACTATCGAATCCAACATGTCCAGTATTGGATGGGGAATCGGAACTGGATTGCTTATTACCTTTGTTGGTTTGGTGATCTACCGATTTATAAATATGTCCGACAGAGCTTTTCTCTGGCTTTTTGCCTTTTCTTGGCTTGGTTATCTTCTTGCGAATATTGCCATCATGTTTTCATTGTATCAGGTCCAATTCACTAAAATCTGAGACAATAATGTTTTCCATCGAATCGGTTTATAATAAAAACCCTTATTAATCATTATAAGATTTTCCAAACTATCGTTATAACGAAATTTTGGAAAATCTTATAACACAACAAACTGTTAGATGGACGCAACAGAGTTTCTTTTTTACGTCTTTATGTTTACAGGTTATTTAACACTCATTGGAACAACGGTTATTCCCGCTGCCGTTGGAAAAAAACTTCAAGGAACTGATTTTATGCTTCAAGTAAGCATTCCAAGCACAATTGCGATTGCTTTTATTGGAATAGCCTTTATTGGATTAAATTGGAACTCAGGCGATGAGTTTAAACTCTCTTTGATGACAATTGCCACCGTTGTAGGAGGAATGGGTATCTCTCTTACAGCGATTATGATGGCTATGAACCGTATACGTTGGGCTTCTCCTAACTAACTTTTTTCTTAATTTACTCTTGAATAAGAGTTTTCCAAAATATCGTTAAAACAATATTTTGGAAACCCTTACTCTTGAACTAAAATCCCTTGGATTCGATGTTGAAGACGACAGCGACCTGTCCACACTTGTTCCCCATTTTTATCCTGGCGAGTCAAAAAAGAGATTCCATGAATCTTGATCGCCACACGAATCCGTTTTCCCTGTTGTAAATCTGCCGCTTCAAAAAATGGCTTCCAAACTCCATTTACATAAATAGGCACCCCTTTTACACTAACAGGACAATGTAGCACAATATGATTATTTTCAAAAATCGGCTGAAACCCCGATTTGATTTCCTCTTTTGTAAACTCCGTCTTAAACCACGATTGTTGATGATACATGATTGCGTTTGTTAACGTTTCTTGTAACGTATTTAACTTTATACACGCTAAGCTACTTACACTCATATCTAGCTCCAAACGACCCGTGGTTGTATTGTAATCGACCACATGAAGCGGTGGGAAAAGCAAGGTGATAAAGGGAAGGCGAAAATGTGTTCCAAAATAACTCAATGGAACCATTGGTTTTTGTTGTGCGACATTGCTTCCACGTCCCCAAGGATTGCCAATATGAATATTTCCAATCTCCACTTTTTGAATGGGTAGTTGCCACTCCATTGTCCTGGTTGTCTCTTGTCTCCTGGTTTAGGCTAAAGCACTTCAAAGAAGGTACTTTAATATGTCGTATGGTCTCTCCATCTGTTGGCGCGGACCTCCCGGTTCAGGAAAACGTCACGCACTTCAAGCCCAACTCGAGGCATGGGCAAAATCGATGGGACAAATCTATGTTGTGAAACGACATCTTTGGGACGCTCCTCTTCAAGGTGGTGAAGTCAGTGAAGATGAAAAAGAGGATGACGCAGACGAAAAAGCACTTTTACCGATGGAGTCCTCCATTGTTCATTGGGGGTTTGATGTTGCTCGCATGAGTCTTCAAGATAAACAATACGTGAAGAGCATTCTTCAACGTTGGGGTCGTGGTAGTCAAGTCTTGAGCCAAAGTACTTCCACCTCCCAACGCTGTCTTGTCTTCTATCACGCCCATCTTTTGTCCAACGAATCTGTTTTATTTCTTCAAGCATTTTTGGAAGAAAACCATCAAGATTCTGTTTTATGGTTAACAAGTGAACACCCACTTCCAACACGTTTAGCAGACTGGTGTGCTGAACTCCCTGTTCCTGGAAAAGACCGTATGATTGAAACACTTCAAGCAAAGTCTCCGGCTGAATCCATTTTAACTATTGAAGAAGAAATCTATCGCATTTATGAAATCTGGATGCGTGAACCTCCAAAGCTAAGTGATGTGAAAAAGATTCGCGCTATTGTGTATGCCTTACTTCATCGTAATATTCGTTGGTGTGATGGATTTCATATGTGGATGTTTGCCTTAGATCGTTTGGTTCTGACAAACGAACAACGAAAAACTCTTGCCACGATTTGTGTCAAACAACCTTTTACAGGCGCAGGACAAACTGTCCCTTCCTATCGTATTCCCGTGTTGTGGGAAAACTATTTATGTTTGATTCGCAACGCACTCGCACCTGCTCCCACCCCTGATGAGTTAACCCCTTTAACACCAATGAAAAAACTCAAGAAAAAGAAAGGAGGAGATGTCGCTCCCAGTCTTTGAAACATTAGTTCCTGAAGTCTATCTACGAATCCAAGGAAAGCAATCGACTTGGATTCGTGACGCACCTACACATGATGATTTAAAAGCTGTTCGTGAAGCAGGACTTGGTGATTCTGGATTTGATCCACTTGGGTTACGCAGTACCCTTTTTCACAAGTTACAAGTCAATCAAGCTGAACTTCAATGTCGTGTTTTATTGGGCCCTGTGAAAGCAAAAGTCTTGATTATAACTCCACGAGGACAGCGTCCAGCGATTCCATGGGGGCTTTGGTCTAAAATATTTTTAGCCTTTGGTCAATGTAAGGGTCAGAGTATGTGGCGCGTTGTTTTGTATGCGACTTCTGCTAAACGCCGTTTTCCTCCCAAAGGCCAGCAACCAGGTCAAGAACATGTGAATGGTGGTTACGCAATACCCAATCATCCTGATTCGATTGTGATTTACCGCGAAGAAGAATGTACACGTGTCTTAGTTCATGAGTTACTTCATGCTTGTGGTTCAGACGATTTTAATAAACCTGAAGAAACACGTGAGGTCCTCACAGAATCATGGGCAGAACTGTTTTTAATCGCAATACAAGCACACGGATCCGTTCGCAAAGCCAAACAACTTTGGAAAGAACAAGCACAATGGGTTGCGAACCAAGAGTTTGTATTACGCAATGAACACGATGTAAATTTTCCCTCTGACTATGCCTGGCGCTATACTGTTGGTCGTCGTGATGTCTTTCGCGATTTAGGATTGTCTTTACCAGCTCCTTCTCCCTTTCCACGCGCAGCCCTGATGAATAGTTTGCGCTTCACAACTCCTGTTCTTGCTCCTGTTGGGAACTAAATATAAATCATTCTCAGACTAAATCTGCCTTTGATACATTTTCGTCTTGCGATATTTATCTCAGACTAAAATTGATACTTTACCATCCATTTCTATAAAGCAGATACAAATGGGTGTTCGTGGATTCTATTCCTTTATCAAACCAATTCGCAAAAAAATATTTCTAAAATCCAATTCAAATCTCAAGGTGGGTGTGGATGCCTTTTGTGTGATTTACATGTTTCGTGAAGAACGCAAAGGCTTCGAAGAGTATTTACGCGGATTAGTGTTAAAGGGGTATCAAATCACCTTTGTCTTTGACCGTCGTGCCCAAAAAGAAAAGAAAGCCGTGGTTGAAGAACGAAAACAAAAAAAAGAAGAAGCCAAGCAAGAAGCCAATACGCTACAAACGTTTGCGAACTCAGACGAGTTTGAAGAACTTGATGAAGATCTTCAACGCACCATTCTTCAACAAATTAACCAAAAAGAATGGGAAGCCTGGATGCTTTACGCAGAATACACAGACTGGTTAACCTCCCTTTTACACACTCTTCAAATCGCCGTTGTCAAAGCCGATGAAGAAGCTGATACATACTTAGCAAAAGGGGGGTTTGATGTTGTCATTTCCTCCGATACAGACATGTTTGTTCTTGGTTGTCCTCGTGTTTGGATGCCACGTGGAAAAGGCATTCAGCACGATGAGTTTCTTCTTGCGGATGTTGAAAAACACGTTGGATTAAATCAAGAAAGCTTTTGCGAGTTGGCATATTTGGTTGGTTGTGACGTACAACCCAAACGAAAAATGGTCTTGGAAGAGGCGATTAGTAACCTACGCTTTTACGGATCGTTGCTTGGAATACACATGAAAGATGATAAGAAAGTCACAGCTGAAGATTTGGAAGAGTTTGCTAGACTCAAACAAGCTGTTTGGACATAAAAATACCAAAAACTTAGATTGTTGGTATTTTTTTCAAAGATATTTATCTACAAACCCCTTTTACTTAAGCAGTGGTAGGTTTGATGTAGTGAGAGTTCAAGTAGGTTTGGAGGTTGAAGTAAGAGAGAGTGATACCTTCAGGGACTTTCAAGAGAGCTTTGAGTTTGGCATCAGGGTTGATGTTGTGTTTGTCAGCTTTCAAGTTGTGGTCTTTGATGTATTTGGTCACATATTTCGTTACGTTACTGCGACTTTCTTTGGAGCCAGCAGAGCGACCCATGAAAGAGCAAAGTTCAGCACTCAAGTTTTGAGGAACTTGGAAAATACTCACTGCGTTAGGATCAGTTTTGCGTTTGCGACGTTTGTCGGCTACTTTTTGGAGCTTGGCAGCTTTCTTTTGGAGTTTTTGGGTACTTTTGATGGCTTCAGTCAAGGATTCACGGAGTTTCACCAAGTTGGCCACAGCGTCTTTCACTTCCTGTTCGAGTTTCACTTCTTCACTCACAGCGGCAACCACAGGAGCGGCAGTCACAACAGGAGCAGTCACGACGGCAGGAGCTTCCACTTTCTTTTCAGCTTTTTTGGAGGCTTTGGCTTTGGTTTCTTTGACTTCCACAACAGGGGCGACAGGGGCAGGGGCTTCTTCTACTTTTTTGCTGACACGTTTGGCAGATTTGGCAGGGGCGGCAGTGCTCATTATATTGCTGGTAGAGGTTACGTTACTGGACATTTTACGCGGTTCTATACATACTATACCGGGTTCCTTAGGCCATTTGTAAAAAGCCGGAGATACGAACAGGTCATGAAGTTTATATTTTAGGTCGCGTTTAAAGTTTAAAAAATCCAATCTTCTGAGAGCAGATGGAACCCCGAATAATTCATACAAAAAAACAATGTTCTAGTATCAAATCTAAAAAACAAGCCAATATTCGTTGTCCCAACCCGGCAACTGCGAAAGGAGATTTTACTTGGTGTTCTGTTCATACAAAATCACGAATCCCCTGGAATAAAGATGTTCAACTTGATAAACCAAAACCCAATCTTCAACTCCAAGAAAAGTCGGCGAAAACAATACAACGTTTTTGGATTCGACATGGTCGTCGCAACTTATACAAACTTCAAGGTATTTGTATGTATGTTCCCGAACAAGCTCACAACGAAAAAGATATTTATAGCTATGATGCCGTTCAAACCATCCCTTTGACATACCGTTTGAGTTTATTTGATGGGGCACATTATTGGCTCTTTGATATTCGCTTCTTAACACAACTACTTCAATATGGAAGTGATATGAAAAACCCTTTTACACAAGAATCATTTCCTACTTCCATGTTTGAACGTGTACGTATTCGAAGTGAACAGCTTCGCAAAATGAATAAGCCGATTGTTTACGCGGAAGAAGAACTCACTCCTGAACAAATCTGGAATCAAAAAGTCTTGGATGTTTTTTTGAAGATGATTTCACTTGGATACGGTGTTAATGTAACATGGTTTGAAACATTACATGTACGAGGCCAAGAAAAGTTGTATTCTGAAATGTATCGCTTGTGGACCCAAGTCATCCCTTTAACAAACCAAGATCGTGAGCGTATTGTTCCTGGGTATGATTCTGGACGTAGCGCGTTGTTTCGTTGGCATCCTTCCTCGATTACACAAAAAGGATTTCCGCTGAAATGGTGGCGCAAACAAAATCTCAAAGTTATGAATGCGTTCTTAACACGTTCCAACGAAAAAGAAAATCAAACCTGTGGATGTTTGTACATTCTACGCGCGTTAGCCAATATTCATCCACGCGCAGGCGAAGCATTTCCATGGTTGGTGTATGAAAACGATTAAGGTTTTCCAAAAAAACCTTATTTTAGAAACCCTTAAAAACGATTAAAGCCATTTGATATCAAGAATATAAAATGGCAACAGTTCATTGTCCAGGAGAGATCGGTTTTACATTTTACCCATCAAACCCACCAGATTGTTCAAACAATAAAAAGATGTTTGATAAATGTAATAAAGTTTTTCCAACCTCCTTTTGCTATACCTTTGCGAATCTCAAACAATGTTCCTCTGAAAATATTGATTGTATTTTGCGAAAACAAGAATTTGAAGAATGTCTCAAAAATGGTTGCCCACCTGACACATGTGATAAACGAACTCAGTATCTGACACTTTGTGTTAAAGATAAGTCACAAGTATCTTGAAGAATGCCGACATCAAACTCACGAACAAGCTCAAGTGGAAGAACAACATCTTATTTTTCTTCCAAATCATCTCCTCGTCCTCAATCTCCTCTTGCTCCTCCTGTTCCTCCTGCTTCACATGTTCCAACACAAACCATTCAAGTTCAACCTCCAGGTTTTTTTAGTAGCATGTGGCAAGGCTTTGGATTAGGCGCTGGAAGTTCCATTGCGCACAACATGTTTGATTCCCCCAAAACAGTTATTCATAAAGGAGAATCAGAACCAAAAGCAAAATACGAAGGGCCTTGTGCAAAAGAAAAAGAAGTGTTTGATAAATGTATTCAACATCGTCAAAGTTTAGAAGAATGCGAAAGAATCCTCAAGGACTTACATGCTTGTTATGATGAGCATTCTATGAAGAAGTAATAAAGTATGACACCCAATAACCAACAATAAACTCAGTTAAATCAATCATTACATTCATTTCACTGGGGTCTATGAGCTGATAAGCAAGAAAGACAACAAATATCAATGGGGTTGCTGTTGCCCAAAAGCCAAAGAAGAAATGAAAAAAGGAGTTCCAACCATCGGTAAACGGATACCGCATCTAACATTTCGTGTAACTTATATTGGTGTGTGGTGAACGACAGGTCCGCGCAATCCTTGTAATTTATGCGGTAAGTTATATTGGTTACGAAGAGTTGCTTGAGAAGCTTTATCGTTCCATTCCGCTTCTTTGTCCGTAAAAATCACACCTGGATCTTTCGTACAACATTTGATGTTTCCAGGTTGATTATATACAGGATCGATAAATCCACAACAAGGAATCACGATCGCACGAGGTTCTGAACTAGGAACATCGGAACAAACTGCGCATCCTTGCGCCTTTTGTAAAATACCTCCACTACGATCCGCAATAGGAAACCCACCACTTTGACTCAATCCTCCTGCTGTGCCACGGTAACCACTTTGACATACCAAGTTCGTCGGAGAACTGTTTTGTTGATTGTTTTCCATGATATTTCCAACAGTTCCACCGATTTGTGAAAACTGCGTATTGACTCCGGTTGGTACAACACGGACTGTTGCCTTGGCTTGTGCCTTTAGAGTTACCATGGAGGCATCTTGTCCATTTTGAAAAGGTATGATACGCTGTTGATTTGCCAATGTCTTGCGCATGTATTGTGCGTAGTTCATTCTGCTAATGCTTTCCAAAATATCGTAAAACTATATTTTATCAACGTATTGTAGAAATGTTTGCGTCGTTGTTTGGAAAAAAGGAAGATTTTCGTGGAATCAAAGGCTTACCTGAACGTTCAAAACTTTTACAAAAAGAGTACCCTGATTCTATGCATCCTGTTGAACAACATTATGTTGATTTATTAAAACTCACGGATGCTCAGGTAAAAGAAGCTATTAATACTGGACAGCTTTCAAGTGATATTTTACAAAAGCATTATACTACAGAAGTGAAACCACAACTTATCAGTCTTGCCAAAAAAAATGGTGTTGCTCCAGGGAGTACTACAGATTATATCCATTCTTTAAAACAACTTGTTCAAAATCGTGTTCGTGACCAAGAACGAATGCTCATGGCATCTGTGAAAGCCGCACCTCAACCCCCTATGACATTGAAAAAAGGAGGAAAACGAACAAGACGTCATCGTAAACACAGTCGTAAACACACTCGTAAATATACTTCAAAATAAAAATTCCTTGAGTATTAAATTCTCGCCAAAGATGTATGACTTTTTTTGGCGAAAATTGATTCTAAAAAAGTGCGTCCAATTAAAAATTGATTCGCCCGACACCTAAACATTTTAGCAGTACAAACTGAAGATGTCTCAAATCACTCTACCTGCCAACTTTAATGCTTCCAAAGTCACCGTTGCCGCTCCTCGCACCCTTGATTCGGGCGGTAAAATGTCTTACCTCAACTACGATGGTCGCAACCTTGTCATTCAAACTCCTTCTCTAGCTTGCCCCTTTGGTGTAAATATCTTTGACAAAGCTGGTCCTCCTAAATACTCCGTCAGTCTTTCCATGCGTGGTTACCAAGACAACGAAGAAACGGGTGCCAAAGCCAATCCTAAAGTCAAAGCTCTATTCACTGCTCTATCTGCTCTTGATGAGTTCATGATTGATCAAGCAGTCAAAAACGCCAAAGCCTGGTTTCCTTCTCTCAAAAATCCTAGTCGTGAAATCATCGCCGCCTTTTACACTCCTTCCGTCAAGTTTGGTAACAGCAAAGATGGTAAAACCTACCCTCCTGATGTAAAAGTCGCACTCAAAAAGAAACGTGATTCCGATGACTTTGACTGTGCTTTCTATGACGCAGATAACAAACAAATCAAAGGCATTCCTCTAGAAGACATTGTTTCTAAGCGTTCTGAAATCACTGCTCTCATCCAGTGTACTGGTGTTTGGTTCGCTGGTGGCAAGTTTGGTTGTTCTTGGAAAGCTGTACAAATGCGTATGGATAAAGTTCAAAGTCAAGGCACTCTTGGATTTGTGAATGATGATGGTGAAGAAGATGCTCCCTTTGAATCCAATGGTCCTGCCTTCCAAGAACCCAAAGAGTTCTCCACTCCTGGTAAAAAGCCAGTGATTGAAGACAGCGATGAGGATGAAGAAGAAACTGCTCCTGCTCCAAAACAACCTGTGAAACAACCTGTTGTGGAAGATGAAGATGATGAAGAAGAAGTCGCTCCTGTTCCTAAGAAAACTGTAGTCACCAAAAAGAAAGTTGTTACGACCAAAGGCAAATAGATGACTTAATCAAAGACAAACACTTTTTTGTTCAAATCGTTTGATGTTTTTTAGAAAACACCCAACGATTGTTTAGCTAGGACCACTTTTACTGGCTGCGCCACAAGGACTAGGATTGAATGTATAGACCGGGTGTTCCGTAGTAGGGTTATTGAGTTGTTCACATGCGATACAACCCAAGTTAACCTGTGTCAAAATCTCAGGACTCTTTCCACAAGGACCCGCAATCAAACTTTTATTGGGGTTGGAAGATAACATGGTCGCATTTTGAAACTGAACATTGTAAGAACTCAAGGCTTTGTTGCGGTTACGAACTGTAATCAAAGAGGCATCACGTACGGCTACGTTCATTCTATACCTTAAAACTTTTTATTTTTTTCTAAAGGACAATTCTTTGCGGGAGGCGCTGGAGGGGGTGGAAGAGGAGGACAAATCTCGGACGCAGGAAGACGATTAAAACTTGAAAAACGTGTTTCGCTGTCAAATGGATCTATCGAACATGCCTGTATCTGTTGAATACGTTGTTCAATACGAACTGTTTCAGAACCAAACTGCCGACGAGATCCCGAAGCTGCCAATAACTCTTTCGCACGACTCTGGGTCACTGCGCCCGATGGTGAACCTCCACAAGCAAACGCTAAACTGGCAATACGACTACTTTCCGCTGGTGTTATAGGGGGTTGAACTCGTTCCTCAGGTTCTTTACATTCACATCGTTCCAAGTTTCCTTTTCCTGACACCGTCTGACTCATATAGTAACATCCACGAGTCAACTGACGGAGACGGCCGGATTCTGTATTTGCCGAAAATCCATTTAATGGTGTGTGATGTCTTGCCAACATCTTCTGGTAAGGACTTTCCAAAATATCGTTTAAACGATGCTTTGGAAAGTCCTTGTTATGATACATAATGTTTTCAACTGGAAAACATTATCTTCTGACACTGTTCTAGAAATGGAAATCCTCCTTGGACTTCTAACGCTGGCCTTCCTCGTAGTTTTATTTGGCATGAATACCATCAATGGTTTTCGCAAAACCAAATCGGAAGGCTTTCAAAATGAAGAAAAACAAACATCCCCTTTGGCACCCCAAATCAAAGCTGTCTTAGATCCTATGGTCGCACCCGCAAAAGATCTTTGTTCTGTTTTCACAACTGTTCGCAAAAATATGATAAAAAATGAAAAGACAGGACAAGGCATTTCCGACCAAGATGCCGAACGACGTGTTGATGAGGCACTCAAGTTAAAAATACCAGGTGGCGCTCTACCTTGTCCCCTTTTACAATACCCAAAAGATAGTTCAACTGACATTGAATGGCTCACCTGGCTTCAACAAGTTCCCGCTGATTTTGGTGCGCGTATCATCCTTATGGCCACATATGCCGATAAAAGTCTTCAAACCGCAGCGCAAGGTCTTCGCTCTGCTCTTCAAGGAAATCTCAACGCAGCCACACAAGTCAATGAATCCTTCGCAGTTTGTCCACCGGATGTCGCGGCAACACGTCGTGCTGAAAAGAATAAACAAGCACCAACTACATGTACATTGCCAGAAGACGCACAACCTGATCAGATTCAAGAGCAAGTTACATCACTCTTGAAACGTTTGGTTTCTACAAAAAATCAAATTTTAAAAGAAAACAACATTGATCCCAATCTCAATATTGAACCCCTTTTACAAAACGCAAAAGTCAATCAAGCATATCTTGAAAAACAAGGGAAGGCAGCTGAAGAAGGAACCTTGAGTGTCAATGTTCCACCACGTCCTTAGGGATTTGATTTTGTCTTTGAAGCTCGCGGAGATTGCTTTTTATTTGCCTTTTTTGTTTGTTTTTTCTTTTCTTCTTTTGTTCGTTCCACCTTTTCCTTCAAAAGTGTGGCAATCCCCTTTTGCTCCCCTGAACAACGTAAACTAAATCCTGATAAAAAAGATGTTGGATGTCTTTTTGATTTTTCACTTATCGCATACAGTTTTTCTACTAAACATTGTAATGATGTTTGAAAAAAAGATTTATCTTTTATTCCAAAGATCATCAAACTGTAGTACAAATGTAAAAGAGTGTCTGGTGTGCTTACACGAAAATATGTTCCCGATGATACATGTAACTCTGTATAACCATGACAAGCTTCCTCTTGAAAAATACAAGCAATCGGGACATTTCCACGTTTCAGCGTGGCATAGGAAAATAACTGATCCGTTAACGCAGTAAAATATTTAACCGTATAACTTTCATCTGTTTGTGATTCCAATATATCTTTTATATTTTCAACCTCTTTTTTTGCGTCTTTACTGAAACAAATCACAGGTGAAGGAATCGCATTCAGCTTTTCTTTTTTAATGTATCCTTTTTCCTGTTCCATTTGATAAATAACCTCAGGACCGCATAATGGGAAACGATGTTGTAAACAAAAAGTAAGAATGATTTCGCGTTCTTCTTTTGTGATTCCCTTTCGATATCGTATTTGAGAATCACAATCGTCTGGTGGATAACTTTTATTTAATAAGACCAAACGTTCAAATACTTTTTTCCAACGATCCACATCTCCACGTGGACGACTAAGTTCTAAGTACATCATCATACGTAAAAAATCAGGATCGCAGTAAAGAATACCATCCTTTTTCACCGCACGTCGTTGGATTATTGTAAATAAGGTTGGATTCATTTCAGAACAATCCGCAACTGCGACATAGTTCACAAAGACTTTCATTGTGCCTTCGTGCATACCCACTTTTTTATTCACATCTTCAAATCCTTCCTTCTCTAACATATCGACCAACTCATCCACATCCGTATCGACCGATGGCGAAAAAAAATCATAATCGGGTATCGTGTATTCAGGATCATAAAACTTATCTTTGGATGGTAACAATGCGTTTATTGCCTGTCCACCATAACATACACGTCTCTTTTTTCGTAAAAAACGTTCTACAACGGAAATCGCCTTCAACACATCTTCATTATGCGCTGTACGAAAATCAATGCGTCGTTTTGCTTCCTCAACAACTTTTTCAAGTTGTTTGAACTGTTGCTGAATATCATTATTTTTCAAGACTGGAGAGTCAATCGCTCTTGCTTCTTCCTCCATTTTAATTGAGTATAGTATTTTTATTGAACAACCATTTGCCCTGGTTGAAGATTTGCGGCGGCACGAGCATTCATCGCAGGATTCGCTGGAGCAGGTATAATCGGAGCAGGTTTTGTAAATCTTGCAGAAGCATCTTTTACTCTCCATCCATACCCATTCCATGTTTTTTGTATCTTCTTCACCGTTTCCATATCTTCCAAGTAAAAGAAAGGTATTGGAATCACCTGAACCCCCTTTGACACCCCTTCATTCACCTGTTCTACCGTTGGCATCACTAAATGATCATTTTGAAGACAAGCATGAAGAATCGTTCTTGTTTGATCCACCCAGTTTACTTTACTTCCCACCACATCTCCAATCTTCATGCTCTTTGAAGCACTTGAACTTGAAGCATTTTGAAGTATATTCGATTGCGCATTGGCTTTTTCTGGATCTCCCGCAAGATAAGTTGGTAAAAAGTTACATGCTTCAAATAAAGTTGGAGTTATATTCTTATACGCCCCCTTTAACTGTAAACGAGTATCAAACGTTGTCGCAACTAATATTTTTCCCTTCAAATCTTCAATACGGGTTTCCGTTAAGATCTCTCGCTCACGACGACCCCCTGTCGCAGAACCATAAGAACCCAATGTCTTCAATGAAGCATTGCCTAACTCCTTCAACTCTTCCGCCAATCCACGCATTACTTGTACATACTCCTTCTCTTGTGTCAAAGGGTCGGGAAGGTGCTGTTGGTCCGCTACCAAATAAATCATAATAGGTTCATTCGCCTGCCCAGGATTTTGATAAAGATTATTCATCAATGAAGAAATAAACTTCTTTACACTTAATCCATTAATACTTGTAATCGTTCCATTTTGATTACGAAATACAATCGCTGGTTTTCCTGAAAAAGGGAATAAGGGTGGACGTTTATTATCATCAATGTAAGTACTGATTGGCAATACGAAACAACGCACACCTGCTCGGAGTGCCTTGCGTATATACAAATCTGCGTGAAAAACACCTTTGTCAACTGGACCAATATAACCGCCTACAAACGCTGTTAAAGGACAGAAGTTCACCAAGTAACGTTCGCGTTCACCAACTTTTTTCAACAATTCATCATACAAACTTTTTGTTCCATCCAATCCACCCACCTTTGTTAACTGTGTTTCTAACTGCGAAGAACGAACATGACTTGTGTGTAAAACTTTATGATCTGTCACAGGAGCCTCTTGTTTGCTTTTTGTTATCGCTAAATAAATCATATAACCAATCATTGTAACCACTATCAAAAATAAAAAAACAAAGAGCAACTTCCACATCGTTTCAGGTGGTATTGTGGGCGCTGTACTTACTCTTAAAAGTGTTTCTCCCCAATCTTGGATGAACTCCATCTAACTGCTTCCCAAGATTTCCTTTTTTGCTTCTGATAACGCAAGAATCTTGATTCCCAACTGTTGCGCCTTTTTTGCCTTTCCCGTCGATAGATTTGTTTCCCCATCCGCAACCACCAACAGATTTGTCTTTTTCGTCACCGAATCTTCCATCTCCCACCCATGTTTTCCCATCTCCCCCTCTAACACCTTATCACGCACCCCCGTAAAACATACATAACGTGTTACAGCGTTTACTTCATTTGTTACAACCTCCTTTGGTGTTTGTTTTCCAAACGTTTTTTCAATCCACGCAAATGCTTTTGGAATCGCATTCAATACATCATCTAACGTATCTTCACTCCATCCAGCTGGAATCGTTGTAAATATACCAGGATTCCATTTCGAAGCATCCGCACAAATCGAATACAAGTTGCGTAACTTCTTTTCTGCTATCCCACGGGGCAAACAGTTACTCGCAATCAACAAAGTGACTTGAGATGCCATTGGTACTGCCTTGCGAAGATTTTCAAGCAACTGTGGACCACGCCCGGCACCAATCACTGCTCCAATCGCTTCAGGCTTTGCCTCCCAAATCCCTTTTACACTCGTAAATCCACCTTCAACCAACTTTTTCACAAGTCCCGGACCAACCCCTTCAACTCCCAACACCGTTAAACAATGATGAATCGCTTTCGCTTGAACTTCTGGTGTTTCACTCATTTCAACACCAATCGCTTGGACATGACGTTCATCCCAAGCCCAAGTGCCTTCCGTTGGCATTGACGCACCCCCTTTTGCTTTTTCTAAAACAGTATCCAATGTTGGAATCACGTCACCACTACGACGAAGAATAATCCGTGCGCCTGGACCTATACCGCCTTCGGCTATGGCAGCCGCATTGTGACCACTCAACCATTGAATCGTTGCGCCCCCAATCTCCACAGGTTCCACCTGGATGCGGGGAACCCAAATATTTTGACGACTGAGATTCCATTCCACTTGAATCACCGTGGTTTCCTCCTTTTGCTCATCCAACGCCGCCTTGAAGGCTACCGCGTCATCAGGATTTTTCGCTTCACCTCCCACGCTCGCCTTTGGCTTTGTGTCTGTACCAATCACAATCCCATCCAAAGGATATTTTGAAGTGGATTTGAATTGAAGTAAAATCTCTTTTGCCTTATCCTCTGTTAACTCTTTCGTGCTTGTTATTTTGATTTGAGGAATACGAAATCCTCGCGTTTGAAGCCAAGTAAGTTGTTGACTTCTTGTCATATTGGAAGGTTCAATCACTTGATAGGCTACAAAGTGACACCCTTGAAGTTCTACAGGTAATGGTTGCTTTTCATCCAAAATGCGGTGAAGATAACCATTCACCAAGGAACGTCCGATACTCCCCTTTGGCACACCTTCATTGGGCAATAGAACTTCACCACGTACCACAATATTGGAGGTGGTTGCTTTGGGGATTTTTAAAGAAGGAACCGCACGACTCACATCCACCCCTTTGACACCATCACCACGCAAATACAACTTGCCTTGCGTATTCACTCCACATACATACAACGCCGACAATCCATCCAACTTTTCCATAATCACATGGCTCTCCACAGGTTGTCTTTTGAGCCAACGACTCAAAGCATTTTCCCCAAAACGCACTTTGTCTAACGATGCCATTGTATAGGGAAGCACAACAGATCCTTTTTGTCCTTTGGGAACAGGCGCACCAATGACCGAAAGAAAAGGGTGACTTGGAGCTTTTCGCTTCAACTCTTCAATCCCACGATCATACTCGTCGTCTGTCATAACCGCTTGTCCGTTGTTATGATAGGCGTAATTTGCGCGTTGTAACTTTGCGACTAAATCTTCAAGTGAACTCATTTTATTTTCTGCCATATTTTCCTCTTGGTTTACCTTTCAATTTTTAAATGAGGAAGCTTATCTCCCATGGATATAAGCTTCCATTAATGCGTCATACGCACCCAGTTTATCTTCCATAGATAACGCTTGTTGTTCTTTTTCTGTTAGATTTTTCTTTCTTCGTTCCACTTTTGCTTTTGTCATATTGGGTTTTAACTGTTGTGTTAAAGGGAGTGGACGATACGCTAAGACTTCGTTGAAGAAAGCAGTAGATTGTCCAACAGCTCTTGCTAAACGCATCGGATCAGGAACAAGTGGTGGAGAAGATGGAGTTTTCCATTTCGGAACTTCACACAAAATCATCGCCATCAATCCCAAACAATCACGGCGCAAACGCGCAGCCATACGATGTTCACCACCACGCCACAAACGCACCAACTCTTGAAACTCTTCGTTCATTTTAATACTTCCTTTCGCAGACATATCACGATACAGTTCCACCATGACTGCGCATAAATAATGACCAGCGTCTGTTAACTGTTTTTTATTGGCTCCTGCGGGTCCTCGTTCGATGTTTGATAAACCTGCGCCCTTTGTTTCCTTTTGTATACGGGCGTCTTCATCTATGGTCCAACGAATCCAAAACAATGTTCGTTCGGTTGAACCATCTTGAATCGCTTTACACATTTCATTTCCAACCAAATACAAAGTTGGACTATCACCATCCGTTTTCCAAACAGATCGTGTGGCTCTGTTCTCCGCTGCACCCGCAACACCACGAATCCATCCAGCACGTTTTGTATTCTCATCCACCTTTGGCCATGTCACCTTCGCATGTTTTGGACACAGTTGTAAAATCAATACCACTTCTGATATGTTGGACTGAACATCGGGATGTGTAAAAAAGTTATCTTGTGGAAGCTGTTCCGCTTTCTTGTCCAGTTCTGCGATTCGTGTTCGTAGATAGGAAAATATACGTGGATTTCCAAGATTAATATGCTGAACACTATAACTATAGGCACCCCGAATCCAAATATCCAATCCACCACTACAAATCAAATCCGCGGCAAAATGTAAGGCTTTTCCACTCGCACTCGCACCAACTTCTCCCAATGCTTGTTCATAGCACGAATAGGCTTCGGGCACGAGGTAACCACACCGTGTCCGAGGACGTTTATCTTCTTCCCCCTGTGGCATCATAATATCCTGCCGTATCGGGGCGCGTAGCGAATATGCCACCAAGTTTGACATCTACTAGCAATACTTATCACTTATCACCTTTTTTCCACGCATAGTTTTGCTTGTGCGTGGAATCATCCCTTTTGCTTTCAAACTCGCAGTTTTTGTAAATCCAATGGATTCACCACGTTTCCAACGACGAAGATAGTTCAGATTCTTTGGCGTGGGTTTATATTTACAGACCTTGCGGGTTTTCTTCATCTATCTTTAAACAACTTAATGTTTGCGAACGCGACGAGTTCCACGTTTGGATTTTTTGCCTTTGCTTACGCTACGACGGGTTTTACGACGACCACCAGAAAATTTCATTCCACAACCACAAGACATTTTTCTACTTTACATACAGAAAATGAATCTACATACACGAAAAAAGAAAAAAAGTTTGTGGCCTCTTAAATATTACCGTGGGCTTACTCGGAAACAAGCTTTGAAACGCCAAAAAGAAATCAAAAAGTTCGGTGCGAAAGACACAAGTGACCCCAAGGCATATGTTGGTTTCCAAACGGACGTGGGTGTAAAAACAAAACCCTCCTCTTACACAGTAAACTGGGCTGCCTTATTTCCAGATGTCAAAAGTCTCAAAGACCGGTCGAAAGTAACAGGAATCCCACTTCCCCTCTTACAAGAGTCCTTCAATCGCGGTATGGCAGCTTGGAGAACTGGCCACAGACCAGGCGCGACCCAACAACAATGGGGGTACGCGAGGGTTTCCTCGTTGTCCATGTGTGGTAAAACACATTACACAACAGATTCTGATTTAGTTCGCAAAGCCAAAAAACAATCGCGAAAAGCAAAAAAATGGTTTTCGAGATGTAAAGCCTTAAATAAAGGCTAACCTTTGGTAAAAAATAATAGTTTAATATTTTCTTTTATTGGTTTTACGTTTGTTAAAACGTTTGACCTTTTTCGTTCGTTTTCCTCCAAATGTTTTACGTATTCTTTTTGGCTTTGGAGATTGAGTTTCTTGTATTGCTCTTTGTTCATTCTGTTCTCTTCTTGAAGCTAACAAAGATGCCCCATTATTTCCTGAAGATAACGTACTCACTGATGCCCCGTTATTTCCTGAACTAACAACGGATGATCCATTATTTCCTGAACTAACAACGGATGCCCCGTTATTTCCTGAACTAACAACGGATGATCCATTATTTCCTGAACTAACAACGGATGCCCCGTTATTTCCTGAAGATAACGTACTCACTGA
>JACCDW010807927.1_pt1 | contig 25627 bp, 23 predicted proteins | sample 7449781 | NCBI WGS metagenome assembly JACCDW01 (sample SAMN15323449, study PRJNA562643) | freshwater metagenome | isolation source: river surface water | place: USA:Blue River Watershed | collected 2017-08-18
ATGAAATTACCGGTATCCACCACAAGACCCAGCCATTGGCTGTTCAGGGCTCCTATCAGCTCATGGCATTCATCAGCCGTTCTCAAAAAGTCGTTGTGGTTCTGAATGCCCAGGATGATGCCATGGGCTTTTGCCTTTTCAAGGCATTTGTCCAGCGCGTGTATGATACGGGCATAGACCCTTTTTCTTTCATCGCCCGTGCTGTATTGTTTGGCAGTAAAAATGCGCAGTACAGGAGCGCCCAATTTTGCAGCAACTTCTATCCATCGCATCACAGTATCCATTTCCCTATTGAAGGAGATGGCATCGCTGTAGGAAAATTCATTCCTCACACCCGTGCCGCTGATTTCAATGCCCAATTCATGGGCCTTTCTTTTGAACCCAAAAATTTCAGCATCAGATGGCGTTTCGGGGTAGGTAGAGAAATAATATCCTGTCATGTCTACCGCATCAAAACCAGTATTGGCGCAGAATTCGAGCAACTCATCCTTGCTAATTTTTTTCTTCATCAGCATGTCATTGAAGGAGTATGCGTTCAGGCTCAAGCGGAACCGGTTTCCTTTTTTTGATGACAAGTCATCAGAAAAAGGAACAGCCCTTGCCAGCGAGATTGCTGGAAGGGCTGTGAGAAAATTTCTTCTGTTGAATTGGGCCATGTTAGATTGTTGACATGTCAATGACAAACCTGTATTTGATATCACCCTTGATCATTCGCTCATATGCCTCATTGATTTGGGAGATTGCAATGGTCTCAATTTCAGCAAAAATCTTGTGTTCATGACAGAAATCAAGCATTTCCTGGGTTTCGCTGATGCTGCCAATCATGGAGCCAATGATGCTTCGCCTGTTCTTGATAAGCGCAAAAGGAGAAACTTTTGGCTGGTGCTCGGGCAAGCCCACGACCAACAGTTTTCCGTTGAGGGCCAACAAGTTGAGGTACTGTGTATAATCATGGTCTGCTGAAATGGCATCCAGCACGATATCAAATGTTGATGCATGTTCATTGAGCACGGCAGGATCCTTGGCCAGGATAAAATGATGCGCGCCCAGTTTAGAGGCTTCCTGCACCTTGGATGCTGATGTACTGATGACGGTAACTTCCGCGCCAAAAGCTACCGCAAATTTCACCGCCATATGGCCCAGTCCGCCCAATCCTACCACGGCCACTTTCATACCGGCCTTGACGCCTGCAAACCTCAGGGGAGAATAGGTGGTGATGCCTGCACAAAGCAGCGGGGCAATTCCTGCAAGGTTTTCCTCACCCTTGATCCGCAAGACATAGTTTTCATCTGTTACAATTTCAGCTGAATATCCGCCCATGGTGAGCATGCCTGAACCATCCCTTTCGGGTGCGTTATAGGTTCCAGTCATCCCTTCTTCACAATATTGCTCGTGCTTGCTTTTGCAGTTTTTACAAGTACGGCAGCTGTCGACCATCACACCCACTCCTACTGTTTGGCCAACAGTGAATTGGGTTACGGCAGTGCCAACTGCTTTTACTTTTCCCACAATTTCATGTCCGGGAACAACCGGATAAACAGTTCCATCCCACTCACCCCTTGACGTATGGATGTCGCTGTGACAGATTCCACAGTAAAGAATTTCAACCTGAACATCATGCGGGCGAAGGTCTCTTCTTTGGATGGTCAGTGGTGCAATAGGAGATTGACTACCGGTTGCTCCGTAGGCTTTTACAATTGGCATATGTTTTTTAAATTGAGTTGATTACTGTTTTGCAGCCAGGTATTTTGTTGGCTCTTTTTGAAATTCAGCCTTGCATTCTGCAGAACAAAAACCATAAGCTTTGTCTTCAAAATGGCAGGTATCGCTGATTCCGGCAGAGACTGGCATTCCACAGGCAAAATCGGTTGTATTGACCACCATTTCTGGCTTAAAATGACTCTGGTTTTCCATAGACGATTCCATCTCTGCAGGCTTGTTTTCAACAGCATCGTTTTGCTTATTGTTGGAACAGGAAAGAGCGATGAATACAAATGAAAGGGTAAGGAAAGTATTTCTCATCGTTTTCTTTTGAAGTTACTTAAAATCTACTAATTCCGGGTACACTGCAAATTTGCGACAGCTTTGTCAAATTCCATTGGAAAGGGGTTAATTTTATATAAGAATAGTAGAAATACAACAAAATGAACGCTATATGAAAATCAGTCTTGTGAAGCACACAGTATTTTGTTTATTTTTTATTTCTATTTATGCACTTAGCATTGCACAAGAAAAAAATAAAAATAATTTGCCGATTGGGGTTTTTGACTCCGGAACTGGCGGGTTGACGGTGTTGGAGGCCATGCTCACACTAGATGCCTTCAACAATGCCACGGGTAAGGCAGGTGCCGACGGCAAGCCTGATTTCGACAAGGAATATTTTCAGTACCTGGCAGACCAGGCCAACATGCCTTATGGAAACTATGCTGCTGAAAACAAGACAAAACTCCTGCAGGAGCATGTGGTAAAGAACATGGACTTTTTGCTCAAGAACAAGTACGACATCAACTGGATGCAGCAAGCAAGTCCCAAAGAAAAACAGTCGGTCAAGATGCTGGTGCTTGCTTGCAATACGGCAACAGCCTTTGCCCTTGATGAAGTAAAACAATTTGTAAAAAACAATGGTACCAATGCCCCCGTTGTAGGGGTCATCAATGCTGGGGTGAAGGCTGCACTGGCCTATCAGTCTACCCATGAAAAAGGAGCCATTGGGGTATTCGCAACAGCGGGCACTGTTGCTTCAGATGGTTATCCCAAGACCATCAGAGCGCTTGCAGCATCCATGGGCATGGCAACGCCAGTGATTGTCAGCCAGGGCGGATTCGGATTGGCAGATGCTATTGATCGTGATTACAGTTTTTATGTTGACACGGCAAGTGCTTACAGAAAAGACTACAAGGGTCCTTCCGTCAACAATACAAAATACAAGATTGATACGGCGCTGTTGAATGTTTACAAGTTCAACAAAGAGAACAACAAGCTGCTTTGTGAGTATGATGACAAGGGCAAGTGTTTGGACATCCAGCTAAATGATCCGGAGAACTATGTACGCTATCATCTGGTAAGCCTTTTTGAAAAGATGAGGGCAGAGGGCATCACCACGCCGATGAATACTTTGATTTTGGGCTGCACACATTATCCATTCATGCGCGACACAATCAGAAATGTATTGAACGAGCTGTACAACATGCAGTTCAATGGTCAATATGCTTATCGTTCCGTGTTGGCTAAACATGTAGAACTGATTGACCCTGCAGTAGAGACGGCAAAAGAAGCCTACATTGAAATGAGAAAACTTGCCCTGGGCAATAGTACAGCAAAGCAGCCCAACAAATTCTTCATCACCGTTCCCAACAAGTCCTTGCCAGAAGTTCAACTCCAGTCAGATGGCTGGTTCACCTACGCCTACAAGTACGGAAGACAAGAAGGGGCGAACAAGCCATTTGTGCTGTTCACCCCTTTTGATGATAAGAATATTTCTGAAGCAACCTATCAGCGACTGAAAGCCGCACTGCCCAATGTTTACCAGGCAGTTAAGGCTGCGAAATAGGCTTAATTATTTTGCTGTAGAAACTTTCAATGTCCATACATGATCCGTTGCTGATTTCAGCTCAGCAGGAACCATGATTTCATAACCTGCTCCGGTCTTTTTCCATTTCAGGTTTTTCTTTCCGCCCAGTAGGGTGATGGTAGCTTTTTCAGGAATGTCAATCTTGCTGATGTTGATCTTTCCTTCTTCAGGAAAATCAAAAAGAAAAACATACTGGATGCTGCCATCCTTTGATTTGGTGAAGCGAATTTTGTCTCCTTCATTGAATGATTTGTTCATCCTGCTGCCGTAGATGCCTTCTCCATTGACTTTCATCCAGTCCCCCATTCCTTTCAAACGATCGTAGGCGTCGGCGTCCAGCTCTCCATTGGGATCAGGTCCGATGTTGAGAAGAAAATTGCCTCCCTTGCTCACGATGTCAACCAGCTTTTCCACCAGCTCATTGGTTGGCTTGTATTTGTCGTTTGGTGTATGGCTCCAGGATCCTGCCATGGTCATGCAGGTTTCCCAGGGATAAGGCAATCCGGCTTCGGGGATATGCTGTTCTGGTGTAAGGTAGTTCTGGTGCTCGCCTGGAACAGCCCTGTCTACCACAATCAGCTTGGGATGCTTGAGCCTAGACTTTTTCACGATATCTGCCATGTTGATGTCCTGGCTTTGCGGGTTTCTGGCCACCCTTGAATTGTCATAGATTTCCAGCAATTCAGTTTTGATTTCCTCATCTGTCTTCTTGCGCACCCAACCGCCATCCAACCAGAGGATGTCGATGTTGCCATAATCAGTCATCAGCTCATCAATCTGATTGTGGGTGAAGTCCACAAATTTTTTCCATTGCTCAGGATGTTTTCTGATCGAATAATTGGGATTGCGGTCGCTGGCCGGAAAACGCTTCCACCAATAATAATCAGAGTGCCAGTCAGGCTTTGAGAAATAAGCACCAATCCAGAAATTCTGGTTGCGAAAAGCACTGAAGACTTCCTTTGCAATATTGCTTCTTGGATTGCTGGAAAAAGGAGTGCCTTTGTCTGTAATTTTGTAGTCGGTATACTTGGTGTCAAACATGCTGAAACCATCATGGTGTTTTGTGGTGAACACCATGTATTTCATGCCGGCTTCTTTTGCTGCAGCTGCCCATTTTTCTGGCGCGAATTTCGTTGGGTTGAAGGTGTTTTTCAGTGCCTCATACTTCTTTACATAGTCGTGGTACTCAGTGGCTAGCCCTTTTTTCCAGGCATCAATCGCCCAGCCCACATCTTCAGGGCAAATGCTCCAGCTCTCAACCACACCCCATTGGCTGTATGGCCCCCAATGCATGAGCAGACCGAATTTCAGGTCCTGCCATTCTTCCAAACGTTGTTGGATGGCTGGATTTGGGTCTTTGAAATATTGTTGTTCCTGTGCACCGGCATTGACTGAAAACTGCAAGCATGCAACGGCAATGAGGCAGCATTTGAAAAAATTCATGATGGATTGTTTTGGGTCACTAAAATAGCCAAAAGAAAATTAATGCCAATTGCCAGAGCTCTTTCCTTAATGTTTAATTTCAACCTTCCAAATTTTCACACATGAAATCATTAAGGCTCATTCTCTCCACCTTGTCTGTTGTCTGCTTGGCCACGACAAGCTTTGCACAAAAAGACACTGCATTCACCCGCTACAAAAATCTTCCACTGAAAGCCAGCAGGATGATGGACCTCAGTACCAATGAGGGAACCTGGACCTCGGTTGACATCAGTCCAGATGGCAAGACCATCATTTTTGACATGATGGGTGACCTTTATTCCATTCCTGCTGAAGGCGGAAAGGCCACGCAGCTTACCCGTGGATTGGCTTTTGATCAGCATCCCCGCTACAGCCCCGACGGCAAAAAAATCCTTTTTGTTTCAGACAAAAGCGGTGCAGAAAACCTTTGGTACATCGACACGGAGAAAAAAGATACTGTTCAGCTTACCAAGGAAATCAACCAGAATTTTCCTTCTGCCGATTGGACTCCCGATGGGAAATACATTGTTTACGCAAAAGGAAGAAGGGTGAACAAGCTCTACATGATTCACATGGATGGGGGTTCGGGAACCCAACTCATCGATGAGCCCGCCACCCTCAAAACCATTGACCCTGCCATCAGTCACGATGGAAAACTGATCTACTATTCTTTCCGCACGGGTTCATGGAACTACAATGCACAGCTTCCTCAGTATGAAATTGGTGTGTATGACAGAACCAATGCCCGCACCACCAAACTCACGTCCCGTTATGGATCTGCCTTCACGCCGGTACTCTCTGGTGATGGCAAATGGCTGGTCTATGGCACCCGGTTTGAAGACAAGACAGGGCTGGTGATCCGCGACCTCAAATCCGGTGATGAGCGCTGGTTGGCCTATCCCGTGCAAAGGGATGACCAGGAGTCGATAGCGGTATCCGGTGTTTTGCCCGCCATGACTTTTACGCCTGACAACCAATACCTGCTCGCTTCTTTTGGTGGCAAAATCAACAGGATTGACATCAGCAACGGCAAGTACAAAGAGATTCCCTACACGGTGGATGGCAAGCTGGAACTGGGTCCTGAAGTGCTTTTCAAATACCCCATCAAGGATACAACTGCTGCCATGGCCAGTCAGATCCGCGACGCCGTGCCTTCTCCTGATGGCAAGCAACTGGCCTTTACTGTTTTAAACAGGCTCTACCTGATGGATTATCCAGGAGGTACACCCAAGCGCTTGACTGCCAATGATTTTACAGAAGCCCAGCCTTCATGGAGCCCTGACGGCAAAAATATTGTTTTCAGTACCTGGGCTCCCAATGGAGGCCATATCGTTTCAGTGGATGTAAATGGAGGAAATACAAAAACATTGACAACCGTTCCCGGCCTTTATTCATCACCCCGCTATACTTTGTCGGGCGACAGGATTGTATACGTCCATGCGCCGAATCAAAAATTCAGGGATGCATTTGATCCTGGCTATGATGATGCCGAAGACCTGCTTTGCTGGATGAATGCAGCAGGTGGAACCGAAAATGTGATTGACAAAGCCAATGGACGATACAATCCTCATTTCTCCGTCAATGATGAACGCATTTACCTGAATGCCGGTGGCAGCCTGATCTCCATCAAATGGGATGGGACCGATCAGAAAGTGCATGCCAAGATCAGTGGCATCACCACCTATGGATCAATTGCCATGCACAAGGGTAAACCCATGGCAGACCCTTGTATTGTTCCGGAAGAATTGACAACTGAAGATGCCAGGGAAAACAATCCTGCATCACCTGCCAGCGAAATCTGGCTTTCACCCAAAGGAGAAAAAGCCATTGCCAAGGTCAACAACAATATCTATGCTGTAACCATTCCATCAACGGGAAAAACGATTTCCATTTCTGTTGCAGATGCCAGCAGTGCGGAGTTTCCGAGCAAGAAACTGACCGAGATTGGAGGTGAATTTCCAGCCTGGTCTGCCAATGGACAGAAGATTCACTACAGCCTGGGAGCAGCCCATTTTGTATATGATCTTATCCAGTCCGATAAGCTCGATGATAGCCTGAAGGTTGCCAAGAAATTGGCTGATCTCAAAGCCGCTTCAGATACTTCCAAAAAAGCCGTCGTAAAAAAAGAAGATCCAAAATACACACCTGAAGAAACCTGGGTCAAGGTCTTCTATACCAAAGACAATCCTAATTCAACCATTCTGCTCAAAGGTGCGCGCATCATCACCATGAAAGGCGATGAGGTCATTGCCAAAGGGGATGTATTGATCGTGAACAACCGCATCAAATCTGTCGCCAAAAATATTCCAACCCCCAAGGGCGCCAAGGTAATTGATGTTGCTGGCAAAACAGTGATTCCGGGTTTTGTGGATGTGCACTCGCACATGTGGCCCAGCTGGGGAATCCACAAGAACCAGGTTTGGATTTATGCTGCCAATCTTGCCTATGGTGTGACCACCACCCGTGACCCACAGACGGCTACCACAGATGTTTTGACTTATGCAGACATGGTAGAAGCCGGGCAGATGGTGGGTCCCCGTGTTTACTCTACTGGCCCTGGCGTGGGCTATTGGGCATACAACATCAAGGACTCTGCACAGGCAGAGAGCGTGCTCAAGCAATACAGCAAATATTACAACACACAGTACATCAAAATGTACCTCACTGGCAACAGGCAGGCCAGGCAGTGGATCATCAATGCATCCAAGAACCAGAAACTCATGCCCACCACTGAAGGTGGATTGGATTTCAAACTCAACATGACCAATCTGCTGGATGGTTATCCTGGCCATGAACATTCCATTCCCATTTTCCCTTTGTACAAGGATGTTACTAAGGTTGTAGCAGATGCAAAAATGGCCGTAACGCCAACACTCCTGGTATCATATGGCGGTCCATGGGCCGAGAATTATTATTATGAAACGGACAATCCTTACAGCAACAAAAAACTCCAATTCTTTACCCCATACGAAGAGCTGGCTGCAAAATCCAGGCGCAGGGCAACCTGGTTTCTGCCTGAAGAGCATGTGTTCCAAAAACATGCGCAGAGCATGAAGTCGATTGTTGAGAAAGGTGGGATCGCTGGCATCGGCTCCCATGGACAGTTGCAGGGGCTTGGTTTTCATTGGGAAGTTTGGGCCATGCAGAGTGGCGGCATGCGAACCATAGATGCATTGAAAGTCTCTACCATTCAAGGCGCTGAGGCACTTGGGCTGGACAAGGACCTTGGCAGCATTGAAGCCGGCAAATTGGCAGACCTGATCATCCTTGACAAGAATCCATTGGACAACATCCGCAACACCAATACCATCAAATTCGTGATGAAAAACGGAAGGTTGTACAATGGGGACAATGGAGATGAGATCGCGCCTGCAGTGAAAAAACTCAACAGAAGCGAGTGGGAGAAAGCAGCACCTTCCATCACCACAACAGTAAAGGAGTAGTCACCCATCCAATCGACTGGAATTTACATCAGCAACGAGGGACTGCAGCAATGCTTTCCCTCGTTGTTTTTTAATAACTTGGCAACATGAAATTTCTTTTTTCCTCCCTGCTTGCACTGATGGCCATTGCTGCAAACGCGCAGCCCATTGATACCACCGAATGGAGCAATTACATGAAGAACACTCGGCTCTACTGGGACAGCCTGGGAACGGATTATTATGACGGCATCATTGCAGGCAATGGAAGGCTTGGGGTGAATGTTTACCGAGAGGGAGAGAAAGCCATCAGGTTTGATGTAGGAAGGTCTGATGTAACGGATCAGCGTCCACACTATCCAGACAGCATGTTCACCCAACAACTTGTTTCCCGTCCAAGACTGCCGATTGGGAAAATGGTGATCAGGACAGAAGGGAAAATTCTGGGCGCTCAGCTTTACCTGGACATCTACAATGCCATTGCCAAGGGGCATGTCACTACATCCCATGGAAGGGTGGAACTGTTGTTCTTTGTACCAACAGGAGAAGACATCATCCATATTGAAGCATCAGAGCTGGGCGGAGAAAAAATATTTTGCGAATGGGTTGCTGAGCAGAGCATCAGCCCACGCATGTCTTTTGGCAGGGGCGATGCCAAATTGTACAAATACCAGTCTAATCCTGACTTTGAAATGAAGGATTCTGCTGGGTATGGCATTTGTTACCAGCCCATGTTGGAAAAGGGAGAATATGCCACGGTTTGGAAACATGGTGCCATCAAGGAAAAACATGTGATCGATGTGGCAGTAGGATACAGTGCTGAAGAAACGGGGAAAGCCAGAGCCGAGGCGATTGCTGCCATCAAACGCTTTCAGTCAAAACCGTTTGATATGGTGATGGCAAAGCACCAGAGCTGGTGGAATGCTTTCTTCAGAAAAAGCTTTATTTCCATTCCTGACAAAAGGGTTGAAACCTACTACTGGCTTCAGTTGTACAAGCTTGCTTCCGCTACAAGGGAAGACAAGCCCATGATGGACCTCATGGGTCCCTGGTTTACTTCCAAAACGCCATGGCCCGGCATCTGGTGGAACCTCAACCAACAGCTCACCTATTCGCCGCTCTATGCATCCAACCACTTAGAATTGACAAAGCCCATGTTTGATCTGCTCAACAAGAACAAACAAGCCCTCATCAACAATGTACCTGAGCAATGGCGCAATGATGCTGCAGCTATTGGAAGAATCACCTCTTTTGATCTGTACGCGCCTTTGAACCAAAACGATCTTCGAAAAGGCCAGTTTGAGCCAGGAAACCTACTCTGGACCATGCTCTACTATTACCGCTATTACCAGTACAGCGGTGACAAGGAAACGCTCAAAGACAAGATCTATCCCCTGTTGAAGCGTTCAGTCAATTACCTCATGCACCTGCTCTATAAAGACGAAAAAGGCACCTATCACCTTGTCAAATCTCATTCTCCTGAGTATGCCGATGCTGAAGATGCGCATTATTCTTTGTCTGGGCTGATCTGGGGTTTGCAAACATTGTTACAGGTAGATCAGTTGCTGAAGCTCAATGATCCCGACAAAACAAAATGGAGCGAGGTATTGCAGCACCTTACCCCACTGCACAACAACGAGAAAGGATTCATGATCGGAAAAGAAGTGGAGTTGACCTCGTCCCACCGTCATTATTCTCATTTGCTGGCCATCTATCCCTATCGTTTGCTGGACATGAAAAATCCTGCACACAGGGACATCACCATCCGATCCATCAACCATTGGCATTCCATGCCAGCGGCATTGGCAGGCTATTCCTACACGGGTGCTTCTGCCATGTATTCCCTGTTGGGCGAAGGAGATAAATCCATCAAATACCTCAATGATTTTTTGAACAGGCATGCAGAACCAGGAGGGCTTTATGCGGAGTCAGGACCTTGTTTTGAAACGCCCATGGCATTCGCCACCAGCCTGCTGGAAATGATGATACAAAGTGATGATGGAAAGATCAGCATCCTACCTGCCATCCCAACAGAATGGAGGGAGATGTCCTTCAAAGACCTTGGTGCAGAAGGGGCTTTCAGGGTCAGTGCTGTGATGTATGATGGCATCCTTCAACAGGTGCAGGTCAAAAGTCTGGCAGGCAACAGGTGTACTCTGGACATGATCTCAACATTTGATTTTGATATTGTTTCAGACAAAAGAGGCATCGTGGTGCCTGTAACCAAAAAGTCAAATGGCCATGTCAGCTATTCTTTTGATACCAAAGCCGGCGAAACCATCACCTTGAAGAGAAAGAACATGAGTACGGCAAAGGATTTGCTGGTACATTTCAAGGAAGATGATTTCCAATGGGGCCTCAACAAGACCTATCTGAAAAAGGGAAATCTAAAAGACCGACCATTCTTTTAAAGATAAATTCCGCGCTGCCGGTGCTAAAAAAACTAATTTTATTGCTGAATGCCCAACATGAAGTCATTACTGTCAGCTACTGCCATCCTATCAATCCTTGCCTGTTCCTGCAACCAGCCTGTTGCGCCAAAAAAATATGCTTCTGTAGAAGACAGCTTGCTGCATTGCGCGTCTAATTTACCTGCCAGGTATGCTGTTACAACAACGGATACCAGTTTTTCCAGTGCTGCAGACAGCGCCTCACACGAGGGAATGGTTTGGATTCCAGGTGGCGAATTCATGATGGGCGCCAACGACGAGGAAGGAAGGGAGGATGAATATCCCCAACACCGCGTGAAGGTAAGCGGCTTTTGGATGGATGCGACCGAAGTAACCAATGCCCAGTTCAAAAAGTTTGTAGATGCCACAGGCTATGTGACCACGGCTGAAATTGCACCCAACTGGGAAGAAATAAAAAAACAGGTGCCTGCCGGTACCCCCAAGCCACCCGACAGTGTGTTGGTCGCTGCTTCCCTTGTATTTGTGAAACAGGCTCCAGGCACAGGATTGGGAGATCCCAGCCAGTGGTGGGACTGGAAAAAAGGGGCCAACTGGAAGCATCCCAAAGGCGCGGGCAGCAACATCAACGGAAAGGAAAATTATCCTGTTGTGCATGTTTCCTGGGATGATGCCATGGCCTATTGCAAATGGGCAGGAAAGCGTTTGCCCACCGAAGCAGAATGGGAGTACGCCGCAAGAGGTGGAAGAGCTGATAAATATCCCTGGGGCAATGAAGACATTGAACAAGGAAAGCCCAAGGCCAATACCTGGCAGGGAACATTTCCGAGCACCAATACCAACTGGGATAAATTCCCTTCCTCCTCACCAGTCAAAACTTTTCCTGCCAACCGCTTTGGTCTTTATGACATGGCTGGAAATGTCTGGGAATGGTGCTTTGACTGGTTCAGGGATGATTATTATGCAAAGGTCAGTGGTCAAATATCCATCGATCCCAAGGGGCCAGCAGACAGCTATGACCCACAAGAACCCACTGTTCAGAAAAGGGTTGTGCGGGGAGGATCTTTTCTCTGCAATGCTTCTTATTGCAAGGGATACCGGGTAACGTCAAGGATGAAGACAGCAACCGATACTGGGCTGGAACATACCGGATTCAGGTGTGTGGACTAGGCAGATTTAACGGCCTTCATTTGGCTGCTGAAATTGTTGATCCACATCTTGCCGGAGGGGCTTTCACTTGCCTATTGCAAACTGTACTTATTTTCCTTTTGACAATTCATTCAACAATTGTCTTTGATAATTGATGGTTTCTCTCAGAAAAAGGATTTCCGCCTTTTGCTGGTCCAGTAATTTTTGAAGTGCGCCATTGTTTGTACCATTGGATTTGTGGTCGGGGTGACCATTATGGTTTTCTCCGTTTTCCAACAATTCAAGCTCCTCGGGATTCGATCCAAGTATTAACGTAATCTCTTGTAGAGTATAGGAGTTGATGTTGCCAGTTCGCTCAAAATAGGAAACAAGGGATCTTGTTTTGCCAAGCGCAGCTGCAAGATCTTCCTGTGTCATGCCTTTGAATGCACGCAAGCGTTTGATTTTTTGCCCAAGATGGTTGTTCTTATTTTTCACTAATGCAAGAGACAGATTAATTGATTGTCAAAAAGAGAGTAAAATGTCAAAAAGACAATACATTTGATGAAGGAACGTTATAGAGCAACAAAGTTACAGCGTGTTTGTGCAAACCAAGAAATTATGGGAGATATTACCGATTTCGGTGAGGAGATGTATTATAAAAGTGGAAGAAAAGTAGTTCATTTGTTGCTGAGAACAGAATTAATCCTGACCATAAAAATGAAGGCTGTTCAGGAACATCCCGATGCTGCTTTCACCATCATCTTAAGGCAGTTGAAAGCCCTGATCAGGGAACAAATCAATATCATCATGGATGATGAATTAGGGTACCTGAATGCTGGTGATGAAGGCCCCTCTTCTCATGCGCTTTTTTTATACCGTATCAATTTTGTTGAGCCCAATGCAGCGCAATTGCTGTTGTTTGCTCAATCGTTCCGTTTTGAGCTGGCCTGGTGCAACGAATGTTTTCACAGGCTTGAGCATTTGGCAACCCGTTACAAGGATGCCCATGGCCCATCATGATGTTTTTATTTGGTAGCAACGACTTGGATAAAAATAATCCCATCATTGGTGATTAAATGATGCAAACACCTCGTAGATCTGAAAAGATTTGCGTATATTATCTACTTCAAATGATCACAATGGGTTCCAAAGTAAATGCATTGCTCAATGTTGCAGGTCTCTGTTTGGTGCTGGCAGTCAATGCCCTGGCCAATATTTTACCCATCAACGGGTACAATACCGGACAGGTTTCAGGATTTTACCCTAACTTTTTTGTTCCTGCGGGCTTTACATTTGGTATTTGGGGAATCATTTATTTGCTGTTGATCGGTTTTGTTTTTTGCAGCCTTTTTGCCGCCTTTGGCAAATTCAATGAGACAGCAAAAACCGCCATCAACAAAACCGGTCCTTATTTCCTGCTCACCTGCTTGCTCAATGCAGGATGGATTCTTGCCTGGCATTATTTATACTTGGGCATTTCCCTGGCCATCATGCTTGCATTTTTGGTGGTTCTCATTTTGCTTTTTCTTGCCATTCGTCCATTCAAAAATGAAATGCCTTTTTTTTATCGGTTGTGGGTATACCATCCTTTTCTAGTTTACCTGGGATGGATTTCTGTTGCTACCATTGCCAATGTTACAGCGCTTTTCGTTGGTATTGGTTGGCAGGGCGAGCCTTTCTCTGCCCAGTCTTGGAGCATCATCATGATCTTGATTGCGCTCTTGCTGGGCATTTTTATGGTGGGCAGGCTGAAGCAACCGGCATTTGGATTTGTACTGGCATGGGCTTTTTTTGGCATTTATTCAAAACAGTATAGCGAATCGTGGGCGGTTGGCACAACCGCTGGAGCAGCAGCCTGTTTTATCTTGTCGCTTACCCTGACCATTTTGTTCAAATTTAAAAAAGAGGTCAATTAGGTCTGGGAGACCGATTCAGTTGGCCATCATGATGCCAATCAGCCCCAGATTCTTTATTTTTGCCCCATGACCATCAGCTCAACATGTATTGAAGTTTTTCAGCGAGCAGTAGCTGCATACCACCTGCACAACAATGTCAATGAAGCCGAAAACAATCCCTTTTCCGAAGGCAGTATTGAACATCTCTTGTTTGCTAAAAATCATGTCGACACAGTGCAATGGCACCTGGAGGATATTGTGAGAGATCCTAACATTGATCCTCATGCAGGCATTGGGCTCAAGAGGAGAATCGATAAATCGAACCAGGTAAGAACCGATATGGTGGAGCAGATAGATGATTATTTTTTAGCCTTATATGCCGGGATTGATGTCGTTCCGGGGGCAAAACTCAATACAGAGAGCCCTGCCTGGGCCATTGATCGACTGTCTATCCTTATCCTCAAGATTTACCACATGCAGGAAGAGGCTGTAAGAGAAGACGCATCTCCAGAACACAGGGCCAAATGCACCGCTAAATTGCAGGTACTGTTGGAACAACAAACGGATCTTTCCACTTCAATAGATGAGTTGTTGGCTGAAATCAGTGAAGGCAAGAAGCAGATGAAAGTCTATCGGCAGATGAAAATGTACAATGATCCTTCGCTGAATCCTGTACTGTACAACCAGGAAAAGAAATGACAACAGGTTCCACAAGACAGACAATCTTGGTCTTGAGGTTTTCAGCCCTGGGGGATGTGGCCTTGACTGTGCCAGTAATCAAAGCCTTTCTCGCTGCAAACAAGGATGTTTCCATTGTTATGGCCAGTGAGAAAAACTGTGCGGGTCTATTTTCAGGCATTGATCGATTGGCGTTTGAAGGCTTTGATCTAAAAGGTGAATTCAAGGGATTTGCCGGCATCTTCAGGATTTTCAATCTCCTACGCAAGAAATACGCATTCTCCATGGTGGCCGACCTTCATGGTGTCATTCGCACCCACGTGTTGAGGTTTCTTTTTGAAGCTGGCCGCCGGAAAACAGAAGTCATCAACAAGGGCCGGATTGAAAAGTATGCATTGGTAAGAAAGGAAAACAAAATCTTCAGGCCTCTGCCACATGCTACTGAGCGGTATGCAGATGTGTTCAGAAGGCTGGGATTCAAGATCAGTCTTCCCCAGGTTGGAGAAATTGCTATTGGTCAGGATAAGGCCCATCTGCCTGAAACCGAGCAAACGACTCCAAGGCAGACTGGATTGGCCATTGATGCTGCAGTGAAGATTGGCTTTGCCCCTTTTGCAAAACATGCTGCCAAGATGTATTCGATTGACAAGTTCAAAGAAATTGTCCAATATTTTGATCGCCCCCCCTATCAATTGTATTTTTTTGGAGGCAAAGGGGCCGAAAGGCTTTTGTTGACTGATTGGGAAGACCATTTCAGCCGTGCTGTGCCCATGGCCTCAAGCAGCACTTTGGCCGATGAGCTTAAAATCATGCAGGAAATGCAGGCAATGGTTACAATGGACTCGGCAAACATGCATTTGGCCTCTTTGGTTGATGTTCCTGTTGTCTCCATTTGGGGCCCTACTCACCCCTATGCTGGATTTTATGGATTCAGTCAAGACCCATTGAATGCGGTGCAGGTTAATCTTTCTTGTCGCCCCTGTTCTGTCTTTGGGAATACGACTTGTTGGCGAGGAGACCATGCCTGTATGGAACAAATTACCCCTGCCATGGTAGAGAAAAAGCTGCTTAAATTGGTAGAAGGTCAAAATTTAAGTGAAGAAAAAAATCTTCAATAAGTATTTTATAAAATTGTAAATCAGTTATTTACACATTAGTGATTATCCTTATTGGTTAAAAAACATGTTTTGAACGTATTTTTCACCTTGAACAGAAATGGCATTGATTGATATTGTTATTCAATGCCGAAAAAATACCCTTTTTTATTCTTGCTGATAATAGGTTACGGACCATTTTCCATGGGTCAGGGAATCCCCCCAATTGTAAAGAAACTTTCCTCCTACAAGGGTACAATACTTGTTTACTCCCAAAACAGTCAGTCACTTGTAGATTTATCAGATCTTCCTGCCAATTTTACCACCGCTGGGTATAATATCATCAAAGATCCCACAGGCCTTTATGTTTTGCCACAGGGAACGGGTCGGATATACAAATTGGATACTACCCAGGGGGGATATCAGTGGCAAAGGATTGATTCTACCTATTTCACGGGATATAATTTCCGGAGCATTGCCTTTGCCATCGATTCGGTTTTTTATTCATTTGGTGGGAATGGATTCTGGAACACAAACGGAACGCTGAGAAACTATAACCTTTTTAGCAAACAGTGGGATGCCACCTTGTTGTCTGAAAATATTTATTGGACCAAGGTGGTGGATGGATTTTTCATGATTGATACTGCTCAAAAGACCTTGTCGATCAAGGCAATGTCCGCACCATCCCATGAGGTCCTGAAAAGCAAGAGAGCAGAAAAGATCAAAGAGGGGCTCTATCAGTTGAACATCAAAACAGGCGATTGGACGAGGATAGGGAAGATGAGAGATACTGCTCATACTATTGTCGCGACCCTGCCATGGGGCCTGTTGGTTGATAATTTTGGGGTTTTGGACTTGGCCAATAATCGCTATTTCGTTTTGTCAAAAAAAATCCGGGCCAATTTAATTGCAATTGCATCATCTGTTAAATATGCTTATCCTGCCGTAGCCACCTTTGCAATCGATTCGGTAGTCTACATTGGAAGTCAATCTCATCCTTATGATTCAGTCGTCATTTCGCGTGCTGATCTTATCGATACAGGCATTCCCGTTTATGCCCCGCAAGAAGCTCCAGGATTGATGGACAATGTTGAGACAGAATCTTTTTTGCTTGTCATTCTTGGTTTGATAAGCACCTATCTCGGATTGTTGCTTTACAGAGCCAAGAAAGCCCAGCCTGCTCCATCAGGTGAAACCTTACCAGTAGTCTCCTCAGTTGAAACTTTGACTGCACTAGAAGATACACCTAACGCCGTTGCTGCACCTGAAATAGAAAAACACCCAACCTCTTTTCGTTCTACCCGTATCCTCGAATTGCTCGAGGAACGGGAGCGATCATTGCTTGAGTTCTTGTTCAACCACTCAGTGGATGAAAGGCTGACCTCCATCGATGAAATCAACAAAGTAGTAGGAGTTCAGAACCGATCGGTAGAAATTCAAAAACGCATGCGCAGTGACCTGATTGGTTCCATCAACCAAAAACTGAATATTATCACCAAGGATAAAAGACCCGTGGTGGACAAGCAACGTTCAGAATTTGATAAACGCAGTTTCGAGTATTTCATTCATCCAGACCACATGGAACTTGTTGAGAAGATCATTGGCAAGAAGTGATTTGATTTTCCGTATTTCGCCACATAAAACCGCAACTTCTCGTAAATTTGCTTGTTAATCAATCATTATGATCAAAACAGGAAATATTACCGTAAGCATTTATACAGAAATGACACCCAACCCAGAGACCATGAAGTTTGTGGCCAACAAACTCTTGTATCCTGGCAAAAGTGTTGATTTTCAAGATATTGAAAAGGCAAAACCTTCACCTTTGGCGCTGGAACTCTTCAGTTTCCCATTTGTAAAAGGGGTCTTCATCGCCAGTAATTTTGTCACCCTCACCAAGACCACTGAAACCGATTGGGACGATGTGAAACCTTCCATCCGTCAATTCCTCAAGGATTACCTTGAAGATGGTAAAGTGATTGTCAATGAAGATGAATTGCCTCCAGCTCAATCAACCGATGGCAATATTGTGTTATCAGAAGATGGGGATGTTGTAAAGCGCATCAAGGAATTGTTGGAAAACTATGTAAAGCCCGCAGTAGAAATGGACGGCGGCGCCATTCAGTTCAAGAAGTTTGAAGATGGCATTGTAACGCTTATGCTTCAAGGTTCCTGCAGTGGCTGTCCTTCTTCCATGATTACCCTTAAATCGGGTATCGAAGGCATGATGAAACGCATGATTCCCGAAGTAGTGGAAGTGGTTGCTGAAGCAGAGTAAAAAAGCCTTCAACCCCTTTAACAATTCATGGATTTCCTGGAACTAACCGCCATTCTCTCCGGCATCATTTCTGTTTGGTTTTCAAGAAAAGAAAGCATTTGGGTTTATCCAACAGGCTTGGTAGGTACAATCCTGTATGTTTACCTCAGTTTCAAAGGTGACCTATTCGGTGAAGCTTCAGTCAATCTCTATTATACCATCATGAGCATCTATGGATGGTACAATTGGATGCGGCGCAACAATGAACAGCTGCACATTGTACAGATCCAATTCGCTACAGGCAAAGAATGGAAACAGCATCTGGCTTTCTTTGCAACAATCTACCTGACCATTTTCTTTGCCCTTTCATACATACAAACAGCATTTGCACCCGGAGCCATTCCCTGGGCAGATGCATTGGCTTCTGCGTCAGCTTTTACAGGCATGTGGTTGATGACAAAGAAAAAAGTGGAAAGCTGGATCTGGTGGATCATCACCAATATCTGTTCCATCCCGTTGTATTATTCAAAAGGCTATACCTTCACGGCCGTTTATTATGCCATCCTGCTGGTGCTGGCCATCATGGGCTTGCAGGAATGGAGAAAAAAAGCAAATGAACAGTCAAGAGCCTAAGCAGATCATAAAAATTGTAGCCATTGGCCCTGAGTCAACAGGGAAGAGTACTTTATGCGCTACACTGGCAAAGCATTTTTCAACCATATGGTGCAAGGAGTATGCAAGGGAATACCTTTTGGAACATGGCACAGATTATGGTTTTGAAGACCTGCTCACGATTGCAGAAGGTCAGTTGAAGCTGGAAGATCGTGCTACTGAAGAAGCGATTGATTTGCACAAACAAGCCGGAGCCAAGGGACTGCCAATACTGTTCATCGACACAGACATGCAAGTGATGAAAGTTTGGTGCGAATTTGTATTTGGCAAATGCCATCCCTTCATCCTCAAAGAAATTGTGCAGCGAAAATATGACGGATACCTGCTTTGCAAGCCAGACCTGCCCTGGGTCAAGGATGAGTTGAGGGAATATCCCGATCTGGCAACCCGCGACAAGTTGTACCACCATTACAAGGACATCCTGATCAACCAATCCCTCCCTTGGCATGAAGTTAACGGCCAAGACCCTGAAAGAAGCCAATCGGCCATTGAATGGGTAAACGGACTGATACAATAGCATTAGGCAATTCCTGCCTTCGGAGCGGACAAGGTCATCGTTTTGCATTTCAATATACCTTCTATGCAGATGGGTTAATCCTTAACTTGCAGCCCAATCATGAGCCCATCTACAACCTTAACTGGCAGCAACCCCCGGTCAACCCGTCAACTTCGTTTGGGATTTTATGCTCTATGGTTCCTGATTTCGCTGGTGCAGGCTGCAGGAACAGAGTTGTTTGATGATGAAGCGTATTATTGGGTCTATTCCAGGTTCCTTGACTGGGGCTATTTTGACCATCCTCCCATGATTGCAGTGCTGATCAAACTGGGAACGGCCATCTTGCCTGGAGAACTGGGATTGCGGTTTTTCATCGTCCTGATGGGCACTGCAACAATCGCCTTGATTGAATACCTCACCCAACCCAAAGACATCAGGCTTTTCTTTGCCATTGTGCTCAACATGGCCGTGTTGCAAATCGGCGGCATCATTGCGGTTCCAGACATTCCCTTGCTGTTTTTTACCGCCTTGTTTTTCATATCCTACCAGGCATTTGAACAGAAAAATACAATCATCAGTGCATTATTACTTGCCATTGTCATCGCCTTGTTGCTCTACAGCAAATACCATGGCATCCTGATCATTTTTTTTACCATCCTCTCCAACCCGTCTATCCTGGCAAGATGGAAAACTTTATTGGTGATCCTGTTATCTGTAGGGCTTTTCATGCCCCATGTCATCTGGCAAATCCTGCATGGTCTTCCTTCCATCAATTACCATCTTTTTGAAAGGCTCTCTCCACCATACAATCCATCATTCACAGCAGATTATCTCCTGGGACAACTGCTGTTGACCGGTCCATTGGTGGGATGGCTGATCATTTGGGCGGCCCTGAAAAACAGGTACGCAAATGCTACCGAAAAGGCCATGTATTGGTCGCTGATCGGCACCTATGTTTTATTTTTCCTTTCCTCTTTCAGGAGCCGAACCGAAGCCAATTGGACCATCCTGCTGATGGCCCCCTTGATTGTATTGTCTTACCAATTCCTCAGTCAAAACAAGAACAAGGCCCGGTGGATCTATCGGTTGTTGCCTTATTCAATTGCCTTGGTATTGCTTGTTCGCATATACATGATCCTTGATATTCAGGCCCTGTCCTTCATGCCCAAAGACGAGTTTCACCAGAACAAGGAGTGGGCTGCTGCCATCAAGAAAAAAGCCAATGGTTTGCCAGTGGTTTTCACCAACTCTTACCAACGTGCATCCAAATATTGGTTCTATGCCGGTGATACTTCTTTCTCTCTCAATACCCACCGTTACCGCAGGAGCAATTATAACTTCTGGCCGATGGAAGAGCAGCTTCAAGGACGAAGAACAATGATATTCGGATCGATGGGCGCCGCAGCCATGAAGGATTCCGTGCTTACGCCGAGAATGCAGCTGGCTGCAGAAACCATTGATGATTTTACCTCTTACGGAGCTGTTCAATTGGACGGAGGAGATTTGAATGTGGATGAAAAAGGATTTGTCAATGTGGTCCTGAAGCCTGACTATGGCAACAGGCCAATCATGGAAAGGGCAAGGGTAAAGCATCCTGAGATCATCCTGATCATTTACCGCGCCGGAAAGCAAGAACCCATCCTCATTCCAACCGGTCGAATCATTGGTCATGACAGTGAATACACGCTCATTTTTCGCATGAAACTACTGCCATTGGAAGAAAAAAAATACACGATCCGGTGGGGATTGAAAGGAAGTTTTTCAGAGCCCACCATCAACAGCAGAACCTATGCCTTGAAGCGCTCTGTTACCAAATGATTTCCATTACATCAGGATCGCTATCAAGGTTGTTCATTTGGCGCAAAACCCAGGGATATTTCCTTGAAACATAGGTGGATACTGGCTTTACAGTATACCTTACCGGGTTGGGCAGTGACGCCGCAATCATCGCAGCTTCTGTTCTTGTAAGCCTGGAGGCTGATTTTTTGAAATATTTTTTGGCTGCCGCCTCAATACCAAAAATGCCTTTACCCATCTCCGCTTCATTCAAGTAGACTTCCAGAATTCTTTGCTTGTTCCAAACCAGTTCAATCATGAACGTGAAATAAACCTCCAGTCCTTTTCTGAACCAACTCCGCCCTTGCCAGAGAAATACATTTTTGGCCACCTGCTGGCTGATCGTTGAAGCTCCCCTGATTTTTTTTCCTTTTTTCTTTTTATTGAATGCCAGTGCCTTTTTGATCCCTTTGATGTCAAACCCATTGTGGTCAGGAAACAACTGGTCTTCTGAAGCAATCACAGCCAATTTAGCAGCAGTTGACATTTCATCCAAGGACAAATGTGTTCTCTTGAAACCATTTCCCTCAACGATACTGGTGATTTGCGTGATGGTGATGGGTGGATCAACAAATCGGATCAATACAATGTAGGCCAGATGAGAGATGAGCAGGAAGAAAAATATCTTTTTGATGATGCGCAGCACGGTAAATTATTTGATGACAGGAATGTATTGAAGATAATATTTGTTCCCCAGGGTTACAGTTTTTTTGTGGATTCGTCCAAGTGCAAATCCGGTCATTGCAACAGCGCCTGATATGGCCATGGTGGAAGGAATGATGGGTTGTTTCAGGTAAAGGGCATTGACACTGTGAAGGATGGCATAAGCGGATCCCCCCATCATAAAAATCAATCCATTTTTGATGTAACTGAATTTTTCGCGGGGCTTGAAAATCTCACGGACTTCCTTGATATGGTACCTCGAAAGGCCAACAGAAACCGTATCCCAAAAAGAAGTACCCCAGATGGTATAGGCGGCCCTTTCGTCATAAATGTTGATGTAGAGGCTGTCTTTTTGGATTTTTCGAACCATGCCCTGCACTTCAGTACCAGCAATGGTTATAAAGTGAATGGGGGAGCCGGAAAGATAGGTCTTGAGCGTTCTTTCAGGACCTTTTTTCAGCACCACCATGTCTGAGCCCTGGGCCAACAATTGGTTGCACATACCGAAGAAGAGCAACAGAAAAATGCTTTGTTTGAGTAAGTTCATTTTACTTGTTTAAAAACCGAATCCCATAAACGATGCCCAGTCCAAAAATGATGAGGATTGTTCCTGATATTTTATTGATGATGTTGATGTTGTGTGGCGTAAGGCTATGGCGAACCTTTGCTGCCAGCATCACCTTCAGTATGTCTGCAACCACATTGATCAACAAGCAGGTGCCAAAAAGGATGAACCTTTCAAAGGGGGTATGGGTCACGGCAAAGGCTGTAGCATTGATCAGCCAAAACAACATCACGCTGGGGTTCAGCGTATTGATGATGAATCCGGAGATGAATGCTTTAGTAATGGCTTTTTTCCCGAACTCAACCATCAGTAGATTCTTGTCCTCTCCAAAATTGACTTTCTTGAAAAAAACATAATAAATGCCCAGTGATACCACAAACACTGCACCAACATAGCCAATTGTGTTTTTAAAGGCCAGGGCTTCCATTACCAGTGAGGAAAACATGTTGCTGATGATGACTAGCAGAAGATCACTCAACCATACACCAGCCACAAAACTGAAACCACCCTTGTGCCCATTGTTGATGCTTTGTTTCAGGATGGTAAAAATCACTGGCCCCACCGAAACAGCCAGAATAAGCCCCAGTCCAATTCCTTTGACAATTGATTCGAGCATGGTGGAAAAGCAGCGTGATTTTAAGGATTCAAAAGGTTGAAATTACTGAACAATCAGCATCAAATTTGCTTTGTTTGGGACGGCGCTATCTTTTGGACAGGAAATTCTTCCATTCCTCCAATGCATTTCCCTTCAATACCCTTGGGAATTTGTGCTGACCACCCATCTTGTCTTTGCTTTCCATGAAAGAAATGAAAACGCTTTCAGGCAATATTTCCACAACAACATCCTTGAGGGCACTTTGTCTTTCTACGGCATAGTCATCATTCAATTCTTTCAGGGTTTCATCAATGATGTTTCTAAGATCTGTTAAATCAACTGCATCATCAGTGCCAATATACCAGTGGTGTCCAAAAAATCCATTCATCGGAACCCCCGCTACGGTGAATTCTGTGATGGAGGCATTCAATTTTTCACTGGCCACCTGAACAGCCCGGTTCATGTTGTCTACACTGAGGTGCTCACCTACCAGGCTGAGAAAATGTTTTGTTCTTCCCGTGATGATGATTTCCGATCTTTCCTTGTTCACAAACCGAATGGTGTCTCCAATCAGGTACCTCCAGGCACCAGCTGCAGTGCTGATCAGGATGGCATAGTCAACTTGTTCCTGAACATCTTCAATGAGGATCGTCTTGGAAGCGTCGGTGATGTTGCCGTCTGAATCGAAGTGATCTTCATCAAAAGGGATGAATTCAAAAAAGATGTGTTCATTCAGCACCAGCTTCATGCCATCCGGGTCCTGCCGGTCTTGGTAGGCGATGAATCCTTCTGAAGCCAGATAGGTCTCAATGTATGAAATGGGTTTTCCCAGCAAGCGTTCAAATCCTTTTTTGTAAGGCTCAAAAGCTACACCACCATGACAGAACAAGGTGAGGTTCGGCCAGATCTCATGAATGTTGTTCAATTTGTACCGTTCAATGATCATCTCCATGCACATCTGTATCCAGGCAGGAACCCCAACAACAAATCCAATGTCCCAGTTGGGCGCCTCTTCCACAATGGCCTGTAGCTTGCTGTTCCAGTCTCTGGTTTTGGCTATTTTTTTTCCTGGCCGGTAAAAAGGAGAAAACCAGAATGGTGCTTTTTTGGCGGTAATCCCACTGAGGTCCCCAGCAAAATAGCCAGGTCCTTTTTGGAGGTCAGTGCTGCCGCCAAGCATCAGGTATCCCTTTCCTACCGATTTCCATGAGATGTTGTCATAATTCCTCAAAGACAAGAGCTGCTTGATCATGACAATCCGGTTGCCCTTCATCAGCTCTTTGGTAATGGGGATGTATTTGCTGGCGGACTCTGAAGTGCCTGAACTCAAGGCGAAATATTTTATTTTCCCTGGCCAGCATACATCTGGAATTCCTTTCAGGGTTTGGTTCCACCATTCCTTGTAGAGTGTGCTGTAATCAAAAGCTGGAACCATCTTGCGAAAATCCTCATGGGGGGTCTTGCTGTTGAGGATCTCACCAAAACGGTAATGTATCCCGAATTGTGTTAACCTGGCTTTTTTCAAAAGGGATTTCAGCACCCGGTTTTGTTGTCTTCCAGGTGAGTTGGTGGGAAGCCTCAGGGCGTTGGCAATTGATTTAGGCAGTCTTATGTCTATTAATGCCATCGGGCGCAAGTTACACCATTTGTTTTTTTTGGCTATTCTTTTGTATTTTTAGTAACTAAATACAGTTTATGAACAGACGTGATGCACTTGAAAGGGTAGCCCTCATCTTGGGTGGAACAGTCATTGGAGGCGCTGCATTTTTGCAGGGATGCAAAAACCCCTCAGAAAAAGCGGGAGCCTTCACCTTGACTCCAGACCAGATTGCCTTTTTGGATGAAGTTGCAGAAACCATCATCCCCACCACCAATACACCGGGTGCAAAGGCTGCATTGGTTGGGTCTTTCATGAACACCATGGTTACAGATTGTTACAAGGAAAAAGACCAGAAAATATTTGCTGCAGGCATCACTGAAATTGACAACTCCTCCAACCACATGTTTGGCAAAGGCTTCATGAGCATCACGCCAGCGCAAAGGACTTCACTGTTGAGCCAGGTGAACAAAGAACTCAAAGCCTATAACGACAGCAAAAAAGAAGATGATCCAGCCCATTACTTTGGCATGATGAAACAGCTAACCCTTCTCGGGTATTTCAGCTCTGAAATAGGTGCCACACAGGCCCTGCGTTATGTGGCCATCCCTGGAAAATACGAAGGGTGCGTTCCCTACAAGAAAGGTGACAGGGCTTGGGCATAATAAATTGTTTCATGAAGTTTTTGCTTGTTCTGCTATTTGTTCCCATCATCGGATTCTCACAGTCTAAAGACGAGAAAGCAATCTTGTCTATACTCAGCAATCAGACAGCCGCTTGGAACAAGGGCGATTTCGATCAATTCATGGTGGGCTATTTGCATACTGATTCGCTCATGTTCATTGGGAAATCTGGCATAACGTATGGCTATGCTGCGACCCTCAACAATTACAAGAAAAGTTATTCCGGTGCCGATAAAATGGGGAAACTCAGTTTTGACATCCTTCACCTCAAGAAATTGGGAAGAAAACATTACCTGGTTGTGGGCAAATGGTCGCTGAAGCGGACAGCCGGCGACGTTGGAGGATACTATACCCTTACCTTTGAGAAGCAAAGCAATGGTTGGGTTATTGTTGCAGACCACAGCAGCTAAAAGCAACCTTTCCTTGTTTTTTGCGTCTACTTAAAAATCATTTTTATGTTTCTCATCATTCTCGGTATCGTACTGTTCATCATTGGCGTTTCTGCCATGCGTTCTGAAACCAAAATTACCCCATTCGCAAAGGCCATCAGAGGGGTTGGTCTTGGCGTAATCCTGCTTGGTGCACTCAGCTCCAGTGTTCGTCAGG
>JACCDW010135653.1_pt1 | contig 25612 bp, 20 predicted proteins | sample 7449781 | NCBI WGS metagenome assembly JACCDW01 (sample SAMN15323449, study PRJNA562643) | freshwater metagenome | isolation source: river surface water | place: USA:Blue River Watershed | collected 2017-08-18
AACCTCCGTCGCTCCCTCTCGGAAGTCGTCGCTGGTCTCGAAATCGCCGTCGGTGCTTCCTTCAACTCCGGCGCTGGCTCTGCTCCTTCGACCACCAACCTCACCTACGAATTGGCCTACAACGTCAATAAGCAGTTCCAGGTTGCCTACGGTCTGACCGATCTCGACGCCGCTGGCGTGGAGAACCTCCACACGATCTCGGTTCGCTACAACTTCTAATCTTCGGATTAGAGGCTGAACCTAAGGGCCCCGGAAACGGGGCCCTTTTTGTTTATTTTGCCTAAAAAGAGGGGCTTTGATGCCTATTTGGCCTCCACGTGGACGGTTACGCGCATCTCGCGGTCGCCGGTGCCCCAGTAGCTGCCCCGGATTGGGGTGGCATCGCGGTAGTCCCGGCCCACGGCGGAAGCGACATAGGCCTCGTTCACCGGGCGCTTGTTCGTGGGGTCGAGGCCGAACCAGCCGTAGCCTGGGATCCAGACCTCACACCAGGCGTGGGAGGCATGGCTACCGAGGACTTCCCCGCGCTTGGGGTCGTAGACGTAGCCGCAGATATACCGAGCGGGGATGCCCAAGGCCCGGCAGAGCGCCAACATGAGGTGGGCGAAGTCCTGGCAGACCCCCTGAGGCTTGGCGAAGAACTCCTCCGTGGAGGTGCTGACGGTGGTGACGCCAGGCACGTAACTGCAGGTTTCATGCACGAAGTGCATGAGACCCTGGACGACGGCGACGACTTCCTGGCGGTCGGCTTTGACGTCGATCGCCGTCCGCCAGATCTGCGGCGTGATCTGCACGGGGCCTTCGGACTGGAGGTAGGGCTGGAAACTCTCGGCCACCTCCGGCTTGGCGAGGGCACTCAGGAGCGCGTCCGGAGGCAACGCCTCGAAAGGGGTCGCCGCGGTCTCCACCACGCTCGATACGTCGATGATCAGGGACTTATGGGCCTCCTCGATTTCGAAGAAGGACACGGTGTTGCGGTAGAGGTCCTGGTAACGCCGCATCTTCACCGCCGGGAGCACGCGCACCAGATGCAGGATCGTCCGTTGCCGGGCGTTGTCGAGTGGGGTGACGCGCAGTTCGTTGTTGTTGTTCCGGACCGGCAGGGCGTAGCGGTATTCGGTGCGGTGCAGGATGCGCAGCTTCATGGGTCCTGGGGCGGTTATTGCTGTTGCTGCTGCTGTTGTTGCTCACGCTGCCAGTCCGAGAAGGTGTCGGGGCGGCTCCCTCGGGGGAAATGGCGGCTGACTTCGCCCGGAAGGAGCACGTAGGTCTCGAAGATGGTTTGGCCGGCCGTGTTCAGCTGTGTCTGCAGGTCGTCGATATAGGCGTGCAGGCCCCGGGCCATGACTTCGGGCGGCCCGGCGAAACTCAGGCGGGCCAGCAGGGCGCCGGTGATCTTCTCGCAAGCGTTCGAATAGCGGCCGGTGGGCGTCCCGGAGATGTCGTGCAGGATCTCATCGGCCCGGCGCAGGCAATGGCGGACCGACCGCGGGAATTCATTCGAGAAGAGGAGGAGGTCGACGACCCGTTCGATGGTGATTTCGCCTCCGAATTGGCGGCGGTAGCAGGCGTGCGCGCTGCAGGCCCGCAGGATGGCGCCCCACTGCAGGGGCTCCACGGCGGCGTCGGTTTCGGCCATGGATTGCGAGCGGATATCGAGGAAGCGGCTGGTCATGTCCGCGCGTTCCAGCAGCCGGCCCAGCTGCAGGAAATTCCAGCCTTCATCCCGCGTCAGGGTGGCCTCGGTGATGCCGTCGAAGAGCATCGAGGACGTGATGACCTTGTCGTAGAACATCTGGGGCGAGCGGGCCAGCAGGTCGGTGCCCTCCGCGGAGGTGACCAGCATGTAGAGGGCGTTGAGCTCGGACCACATCTCATCCGAGATCTTGTCGCGCACGGAGCGGGCGTTCTCGCGGGCTTGGCAGATGCAGGAGACGATCGAGTCGGGGTTCCGCTGGTCGAGGGTCAGGTAACGCGCGGCGGCCCCTTGGACCGGGTGCGGGTAAAGGGTGCGGAACGATGCCTCCATGGCCGTGGCCGTGAGGACCGGCGTCCAGTACTCCTGGGCCGAGCCGCGACCCAAGGTCTCGTCGTCGAGCAGCATTTCCTCGCTCACCCGCACCAGTCGCGCGAGGTTTTCGGCGCGTTCCATCTGCCGGGACATCCAGTAGAGGTGGTCCGCGACGCGGGAAAGCATCATGGTACCTTCCATCAGTGGGCGAGCACCCATGTGTCTTTGCTGCCTCCTCCCTGCGATGAGTTGACGACGATGGAGCCCTTCTTGAGGGCCACGCGCGTGAGCCCTCCGGGCAAAACCTTGACCGAATCGCCCCACAGGACGAAGGGCCGGAGGTCGACATGGCGGCCTTCCAGCTGCCCGTCCACGAGCGTGGGGTGCTGGGAGAAGTTGACCACGGGCTGGGCGATGTAGTTGCGCGGCTGGGCCATGACCTTCAAGCGGAATTCCTCGATCTGCGCCTGCGTGGCCATCGGGCCGATGAGCATGCCGTAGCCGCCGCTTTCGTTGGCGGCCTTGACGACGAGGTTCGGGAGGTTCGCGAGGATGTATTTCATGTCATCGGGCCGCCACGCGAGGTAGGTCGGAACCTGGTCGAGGATGGGTTCCTGGCAGAGGTAATAGCGGATCATGTCCGGCACGTAGGCGTAGGTGACCTTGTCGTCGGCCACGCCGGTCCCGATGGCGTTGGCGAGGGCCACGTTGCCGCGGCGGACGGCGTCGACGAGCCCAGGCACGCCCAAGCAGGAGTCCTTGCGGAAGACCTGGGGGTCGAGGAAGTCATCGTCGATGCGGCGGTAGATGACGTCCACCTGCCGCAGCCCGCGCGTGGTCCGCATGTACACGAAGCCATCGAGCGCGATGAGGTCGCGCCCTTCGACGATTTCGATGCTCATCTGTCGGGCGAGGAAGGAGTGCTCGAAGTAGGCGCTGTTGTGCACCCCGGGCGTCAGCAGGACGACGTTCGGGTTCGGGTTTTCGTGCGGGGCCACGTGTCGCAGCGTCGCCAGCAGGTCCGACGGGTAGGTGTCGACCGCCCGGACGCCGCCGCCGAAGAGGTGCGGGAAGACCCGCTTCATCGCCGTGCGGTTTTCGAGGACGTAGGATACCCCGGAAGGGCAGCGGCCGTTGTCCTCCAAGACGAGGTAGCGGCCATCGCGGTCGCGGATCAGGTCCGTCCCGCAGACATGGATATAGGCGTCCTTGGGCACGGAAACGCCCACGAATTCAGGCCGGTAATGGGCGGCGCCATGGATGACTTCGGTCGGGATGATGCCGTCCTTGATGATGCGCTGCTCGTGGTAGACGTCGTAGAGGAAGAGGTTCAGCGCGGTGATGCGCTGGATGAGGCCGGCCTCGATGTGCTCCCACTCGTGCGCCGGCACGACGCGCGGAAACGGGTCGAACGGGAAGACGCGTTCAGTACCCCGGTCGTCGCCGTAGACGGTGAACGTGATGCCTTGCTTCAGGAACAGGAGTTCGAGGCTGCGGATCTTCTGGGCGAGCTCCTCGGGGCTGAGGCCCGCCAAGCGGTCGGCCACGCCTTGGTAATAGGGTCGGACCTTGCCTTGCCCGTCCACGAGTTCGTCGAAGAGCTCGGCCGCTTTGTAGTCGTCCAGTAGCATGCCCTTGGTTCAGCAAGTCCCCTGCCAGAGCGGTTTGCCGTCCGGGGGTGCTCAAAAACAGGCGACAGCCTCGCCGACACTAGGGCAGGGCAGCCTAATCCTGACCACGCCCTTACAGGCCTGCGCGGTCGGAGAGGCGGCGATCCGGCACCTTGCCTCCCTTGGAGCGGAAGAACTCGCGGAGGACCTCGGCGCGGGCATCCGCCATGCGGTTCTTGCGGACGTCCTCCGGCGTGAGGAGCTTCTGGCGCTCGGTCATCATCCGGCGCAGCTGCATCAACGCGGACTGCTGGAGCTGGCGGACGCGTTCGCGGGTGAGTTTGAACTTTTCGCCGACCTCCTCGAGCGTCAGCGGGCTTTCGCCGTTCAGGCCGAAGCGCAGGGTGATGACCTCCGCTTCCCGCGGCTCGAGGTGGGCGAGCATCTCCGCGATCTCCGTGAGGTCGGACTTGCCACGGAGGTTTTCGAAAGGCGAACGGGCCGACTCGTCCTTCACCAGGTCGCCCAGCGTCGCATCGCCGTCTTCGCCCACGGGTTGGTCGAGCGAGGCCGCGCGGTTGGCGACGGACTTCATGTGCACGACCTTCGACAACGGGATGTCCATCGCCAAGGCGATCTCATCGTTGTTCGGTTCGCGTTCGAGTTCCTTGGCGAGTTGGTTGGACACCCGGCGCATCTGGGAGATGCGGTCGACCATGTGCACCGGTAGGCGGATCGTCTTGCCGTTCGAAGCCAGCGCCCGTTTGATGGCCTGCTTGATCCACCAAGCGGCATAGGTGCTGAGCTTGCCGCCTTTGTCCGGGTCGAAGCGTTCGATGGCTTTGATCAGGCCGAAGTTGCCTTCGCTGATGAGGTCCATCAACGGCAGGCCGAAATTGTCGTAGTCCTTGGCGATGCGCACCACCAGACGAAGGTTCGCCTGGATCATGTGTTGGCGCGCGGCTTCGTCGCCCTTGAGGACGCGGCGGGCGAGCGCGGTTTCTTGTTCCAGCGTCAGCAACGGCGTCTTGCCGATCTGGTCGAGGTAACTCCGGATCGGCGAGCGCTCTTCCGGGGAAAGCTTTTCCCAGGCTTCGCCCGGCTCGGTCGGGTCAAGGTTGGCCGGCACCGACGGCGGCGGTGGCGTGGCCACGGCAGGCAACGGCTTCAGCGGCTTGTCCTTCTTTGTTGGCTTGGCTTTGGGCACGGAGTTCAGGACTTCAGCCCGGCGGCGAGCCCGAGAGCCCGGAGCACGCCTTTGGACTTATTGACCGTCTCTTCGTATTCCAGCGTCGGTACCGAGTCGGCGACGACCCCGGCGCCCGCTTGCATGCTCGCCATGCCGTTGCGCAACGAGGCCGTGCGGATGACGATGCAGGAGTCATGGCCGCCATCGAAGCCGAAGTAGCCCACGGCACCGCCGTAGACGCCCCGACGTTCGCCTTCGAGTTCGGAGATGATCTGCATCGCACGGACCTTCGGGGCGCCCGAAAGGGTCCCCGCGGGGAAGGTCGCCCGGAAGAGGTCAAAGGCGTCGTGCTTCGGCGAGAGGTCGCCTTCGACCTGGGAGACGATGTGCATCACGTGCGAGTACCGTTCGATGATGGCGTAGGCCGGGACCGTCACGCTGCCCGGGACGCAGACGCGGCCGAGGTCATTGCGGGCGAGGTCGACCAACATGAGGTGTTCGGCGCGTTCCTTCGGGTCCGCCAAGAGGTCGGCTTCCAGCTTGCGGTCGGCCGCTTCGTCGACCCCGCGGGGGCGCGTGCCGGCGATCGGGCGGATTTCGCAGCGTCGGCCGGTGAGGCGCACGTTCACTTCCGGCGAAGCGCCGACGACGTCGAAGCCGAGGCCCGTCTCGATGACGAACATGTATGGCGACGGGTTGACGTGACGGAGGACGCGGTAGAGGGCGAGGGGCTCGCCTTTGAAGGGGACATCGGTGCGGCGCGAAAGGACGACCTGCACGCAATCGCCGGCGCGGACGTATTCCTGGGTGCGGCGGACGGCGGCTTCGAAGTCGGGCTGGCTGACGTTGGACTGGCCGACGGCAAAGCCGGCGGCATCGGGTAATTCCGCTGCCTGGGCGGCGCGGGGACCGGTGACGATGGCCTTGAGGGCTTCGAGGTCCTGCTTCGCGGCCAGCCAGATCGCATCGGCCTGCTCGGGGGAGGTGATGCGCGTGTTGACGATGAGACGGAGGGTCTGGCGCGCGTTGTCGAACGCGACGACCCGGTCGACGAGCATGAAGTGGGTCAGGGGCGTGCCGGCCGGGTCCTTGGCCGGACGTGGGACCGTTGGTTCCGTGCGGTGGACGTATTCGTAGCCGACCATGCCGACCATGCCGCCGACGAACGGAGGGAGGCCGGGGACTTGGGCGACGCGTAGGCCGGCGACTTCCTTTTTGACGAGCTCCAGAGGGTCAGCCGGGGTGGGGAAGGATTCCTTGCGGCCGTCGCGGTAGACTTTCTCGGTCTTGTCCTCCCAAGAGGTGATGGTCAGGGCCGGACCCGCGCCACAGAAGCTGTAGCGACCGATGTGTTCGCCGCCGGTGACGGATTCGAAGAGGAAGCTGGCCCCTTGGCTGCGCAGGCGGGCGTAGACCGAGACGGGCGTCTCCAAGTCAGCCATCAGGTCGAGGCAGACGGGCACGATATCGCTGTTGCGGGCGAACTCGCGGAAGGCGGCTTGGTCTGGGACTAGGCTCACGGGGTCGAAACTAGAGGGATTCCTTGGAGGGAGGAAACTTAATAACCAAGCCGGTGCCCCAAACTTCGTTCAGAAGGCTGTCTATCCCTTCGAATTAGCCTGCCAGCGACCCCAGAGAGAAAGCGGGAGCAGTCGGCCGTTGCCTTCCTGTTTCAAAGCCAGTTCGCCGATGTCGATCTTGCCGCCGAGACCGCTGGTGCATTCCTCGAGCAGGTTATGGCAGAGGATCGAGGACGCATCGATGGTGTAGACGGTCAAGATCATGAACTGGGCCTGCGGGGAGAGCAGTTCGCGGCAGGAGCGGAGGAGGGGGGCGAGGTCCTGCTCGACCTTCCAGAATTCACCGGTCGGGCCGCGGCCGAAGGCCGGGGGGTCCATCAGGACCGCTTCGTACTGGTTGCCGCGCTTGATCTCGCGCTTCACGAACGTGGGCGCGTCTTCGATGATCCAGCGGATCGGCTCGGCGGTCAGGCCCGAAGCCTCTTGGTTGCGGCGGCCCCACGCCACCGCGGGCTTGGAGGCATCGACGTGGGTGACATGCCAGCCGGCTTGGGCGGCGACGAGCGAAGCGGCTCCGGTGTAGCCGAAAAGGTTGAGCAAGCGCGGGCGGTTGGCGCCGGTCGCCTTCTGTTCGGAGAGCCACTTCCAGTGCGGCGATTGTTCGGCGAAGACGCCGAACTGCTTGGAATTGTCCATGAAGCGCAGCTGCAGCTTCAGCTTGCCCAACTTGGTTTCCCAGTCGCGTGGGCAGTTGCCGTTCAGCTTCCAGCGGCCTTCGCGGCCGCCTTCCTCGTGCACGGCGACGGCCTTGGCCCATTCGGAACGCGGTAGGCTTTGGCGCCACCAGGCTTTGGGTTCGCTGCGGACCATGCGGACGCCGCCGATTTCCTCGAGCTTGAGGCCATCGCCGGAGTCCAGAAGGCGGTGGCCTTCCCAATCGCTGACTAGAACTTGGATGTTCACCTCGGCAATGTGAGCCTTGTTTCGCTCGGAGTGAAGCCCGCTTTTGCTCGCCAAGGATTTCCCCGACCGCATCAAGGACGCCATGAACCGACTGCTCGCCAGCGCCCGCTGGGAGACCAAGGCCTCGGGCCTGGTCGCCTTGGCGAGCGATTGGCCGTCGGAGACGCCCCCGCCGTTGCTCCTCAACGAGCCGGCCGTCTTGGTTACGCTGGAACGAGCCGAGGCGCAGGCTTGGGCGACCCGTTCCGGCTGCTGGATTGAGGGCGACCAAGTCCATTTCTTCCTGTGGAAGCCGCTCTGTCCCGAAGCGACCGACGATAGCCTGCGGGTGCTGGGCCCGTTCAATGACTGGGGGCGCATCGCCGACATGACGCCGTGGACCCTGCACGCGGTTTGCTTGCTCGGCGCCGAGGGGTTCGAGGTGAGCGCTCCGGTCGATGTGGTCTTCGGCCCGTCGTCGGCGGTGCCCTTCAAGTTCATCCGCACCGACGGACGTTGGTTGGAGCCGCCGCATGACGCCGACAACGTGCAGCGCGATTCCCAAGGGAACCGCAACTTGATCGTGGAACGGTCCCGGACCAATCGGCACGTCTATCGTTTCACCGCGACGGGCGCGGCCCCCGAGCAACACCCGGTCCGCGTGCTCTTCGAGCAGGATGACCTCGTGGAGTTCTGTGAAGTGCTCGCGTCCGATCCGCTCGACGTCCTCGAGCCGCCGGGTCCCTTCGGCGCGACCGTCTCCGCGCAAGGGACGACCTTCCGGGTCTTCGCCCCGCGCGCCCGTGCGGTTGGCGTTGGTTATTCTCGGCAGGTATCCGCCGACCTCGCCGCCGCGCCGCTCCCCGGTTATCTCGCGCTGAAGCCCGCCGGTCAGGGGGCTTGGGAAGGCTTCGTCCGCGAAGACCTGACGGACGCGATCTACCTTTTGGATGTCGATGGGCGCCGCACGTTCGACCCGTGGGCCAAACGGCTGTCCTTCGATGCGGGCGTGGTCTGCGGCCCCGCCGAATTGGCGGATTTCAAGGACGGCTTCGTCCCGCCCGCGCCCGAAGACCTCGTCATCGTCGAGGCCCATGTGCGTGACCTGCTGGGACTGACGGAGACCGCCGGCATCCCGGGTTTCCGCGACTTGGCCGCGTGGATCCGCCGCGATGGCGCTTACCTGCGTTCACTCGGCGTGAACGCGTTGGAACTCCTCCCCTGCACGGATTACGAGCGCGGCGGCTCCGAGGAATACCATTGGGGGTACATGCCGATTTCGGCGTTCGCGCCGGCGATGCCGTACGCGTGGGATGATGCGTCCCCGGTCAACTCCACCGAAGCCTTCCGTGACTTGGTCCGGGCCTGCCATGAAGCCGGCCTCGCGGTCATCATGGACCTCGTGCTGAATCATTTCGGCGCGCCCAACGCGTTGTCGGCGATCGACCCGAGCTACTATTACCGCGTCGACTCGAAGGGGGAACTCTCGAACTGGAGCGGGTGCGGGAACGACGTCCGGGCCGAGGCCCCGATGTTCCGGCGGCTCGTCCTGGCGTCGCTGCAGCATTGGACCCAGACGCTCGGCGTCGATGGGGTCCGCCTCGATTTGGCGGAGTTGCTGGGCACGCCGTTGTTGCGCGAGATCGAGGATGATTTCCGCGCCCAGCGTCCGGAAAAGATCCTGATCGCCGAGCCCTGGAGCTTCCGGGGGCACATCGCGCGCGACCTCGACCACACGACGTGGACCAGCTGGGATGACGCGTTCCGCGAGTTCTTGCCGGCCTACGTCCGCGGCCACGCGCGGGCCGCCGACCTCCTGCACCAGATGGCGGCCTGCGCCTTCCGGCCGGCGGCGCGTTTGCGGTATGCGCAGTCGCACGACGACATGGCTTGGCTGGATCGCATCACCGAACAGCCCGGGGCGGATGCCTGGGCGCCGAGCGCCACGGATATCCTGCGCACCCGCTTGATGCATGTGATCCTGCTCTGTTCGGCGGGCATCCCGATGCTTTCGGCCGGCCAGGACTTCCTCATGACCAAGCGCGGCGTCGCCAATACTTGGCGGCGTGGCGACCTGAACCAATTGGATCCCGCGCGCTTGGAGCTTTTCCGGGACGAACATGAGTTCGTGGCGCAACTCATCCGTTTCCGCCTGTCGGCCCAAGGCAAGGGGCTGCGTCCGCGGGCGGCCGTCTCTCCTGGTTGGATGAAAGCCAGCCTCCAGGCGGGCGGGGAGGCCTTTGTGGCCGTCCTCAACGCCGATGGGCACTTGGGCCCCGACCGCATCTTGGTGGCCTGCAATCCCCATGGCCGAACGGTCGAATTACCCCTGCCGGAACTCGCCGATTGGCGGCCGGTGGTCCTTTCGCCCCGTCCGGGCACCCGCCACGCCTCCGCGGAGGCCCCGCAGATCCGTGCGGGTGGCCTTACGTTGCCTCCCTTGGGTTGCGGAGTTTGGGTTGTTGGGGCCTAAACGCATTCTCCGCTTGCCAATGGCGGGTGGGTCTCCCTTTTTCATCCCTTTCCGCTCCCGCGCGAAACCCATCTTCTCAACACACCATGGCCACCAAAGTAGCTATCAACGGATTCGGCCGCATCGGCCGTCTCGTCTTCCGCGCCCTCGTCGAACAGGGCCACCTCGGCACGACCTTTGACGTCGTCGCCGTCGGCGATATCGTCCCTGCGGACAACCTCGCCTACCTCCTGAAGTACGACTCCACGCAGGGTCGCTTCAACGGCACCGTTTCCTCGAAGAAGTCCTCCCCGGACAAGCTGGAAGACGACGTCCTCGTCGTGAACGGCAAGGAAATCCTCGTGGTTTCCGCCAAGACCCCGGCCGAACTCCCATGGGGTAAGCTCGGCGTCCAGGTCGTCATCGAGTCGACCGGCCTCTTCACCGAAGCCGCCAAGGCCAAGGGCCACCTCGAAGCCGGCGCCAAGAAGGTCATCATCTCCGCTCCGGCCAAGGATGAAGACATCACCGTCGTCATCGGCGTCAACGACGACAAGTACGAGGCTTCCAAGCACCACATCATCTCGAACGCTTCCTGCACCACGAACTGCCTCGCGCCGCTCGTCCACGTGCTCCTGAAGGAAGGCTTCGGCGTCGCCGAAGGTCTCATGACCACGGTCCATGCTTACACCGCGACCCAAAAGACCGTCGACGGCCCGTCCAAGAAGGATTGGAAGGGTGGCCGCTCCGCCGCGATCAACATCATCCCTTCCGCCACGGGTGCTGCTCGCGCCGTCGCCCTCGTCCTCCCCGAAGTGAAGGGCAAGCTGACCGGTATGGCCTTCCGCGTGCCGACCCCGACCGTCTCGGTCGTCGACCTCACCGTCAAGACCACCAAGGACACCTCCCTCGCCGAGATCAAGGCCGCCCTCAAGAAGGCGTCCGAGACCTACATGAAGGGTATCCTGGCCTATACGGACGAAGAAGTCGTCTCTTCCGACTTCATCCACGACAAGAGCTCGTCGATCTTCGACGCCGGCTCCTCGATCGAGCTGAACAAGAACTTCTTCAAGCTCATCAGCTGGTACGACAACGAGTGGGGCTACTCCAACCGCGTCGTCGAGCTGCTCGGTAAGGTCACGGCTAAGCTCTAAGTTCAGGCCGTTCGCCCTGACGACAGGCGACCTTCGGGTCGCCTGTCTTGTTTTAGGCCCCTGTGAGGGCGGGTAGGGTAGGGCTTGGTCGACAGTTTGGGGTATCCGCTGGTTTAGCCTTCCCACGGCTGGGGGAACTCCTTTCTCTCCTGCTTTCCGACCATGCCTGTACCATCTCTCCGCGATCTCGGTTCCGTTTCTGGTCTCCGCGCCCTCGTGCGCGTCGACTTCAATGTCCCCCAGGACAAGAAGACCGGTGCCATCACCAATACCCAGCGCATCGCTGCGGCCCTGCCGACCATCAAGTTCCTCCTGGAAGGCGGCGCCTCCCTGGTGCTGATGTCGCACCTCGGCCGTCCGGACGGCAAGGCCGTCGAGAAGTTCTCCCTCCGCCCCGTGGCCGCCGAGCTCGAGAAGCTCCTGGGTCGCCCGGTGAAGTTCATCCCGAGCTGCGTCGGCCCTGAGGCCGAAGCCGCTTCGAAGGCCCTCAAGGCCGGCGAAGTCCTGCTCCTCGAAAACCTTCGTTTCCACATCGAAGAAGAGGGCAAGGTGAAGCTCGAAGACGGCACCAGCATGAAGGCCGACCCGGCCAAGGTCGCCGAGTTCCGCGCCTCCCTTTCCCGCCTGGGCGACGTCTACGTGAACGACGCTTTCGGCACCGCCCACCGCGCCCACTCCTCGATGGTTGGCGTCAATTTGCCCCGTAAAGCCGCGGGTTTCCTGCTCGAAGCCGAACTGAAGGCCTTCGACACCGTGCTCAACAGCCCGAAGCGTCCGTTGCTCGCCATCCTCGGCGGCGCGAAGATCGCCGACAAGATTCCGCTGATCCGCAACCTCATCGAAAAGGCCGACGAAATCATCATCGGCGGCGGCATGGCCTATACCTTCCGCAAGGTCTGCGACGGCATGGAAATCGGCAACTCCCTCTACGACGCCGAAGGCGCCAAGATCGTCCAGGAACTCCTCGACAAGGCCAAGGCCCGCGGCGTGAAGGTCACGTTGCCGGTCGACTTCAATTGCGGCGACAAGTTCTCGCCTGATTCCAACACGCAGCCCGCCACGATGCAGTCGGGCATCCCGGCCGGTTGGGAAGGCATGGACGCGGGTCCTGAGTCCATCAAACTCTACGAAGCGGCCATCGGTCGTGCCGGTACCGTCGTTTGGAACGGCCCTTGCGGCGTGTTCGAATTCGATAAGTTCGCGGTTGGTTCCAAGGCCATGGCTGCGGCCGTCGCCAAGGCCACCGAGCGCGGCGCCATCACCATCGTCGGCGGCGGCGACACCGCCACGGCGGCCAAGAAGTTCGGCGTCGATACCAAGGTCTCGCATTGCTCCACCGGCGGCGGCGCTTCCCTCGAATACCTCGAAGGCAAGGTCCTCCCTGGCGTCGCGGCTCTCTCGGCCTAAAATATTAACCTTCAAAATCTTATATAAATAACATGTCTAAGCGCACCCCCCTCATCGCCGGCAACTGGAAGATGAACAAGACCGCCACCGAAGGCGTCGAGCTAGTCAAGGCCATCTCGGCCGCGGTCGGCATCGACCCCAACGTGAACGTCGTCCTCTGCCCGCCCTTCACGGCCCTTTCGGCGGTCGGCGCGGCCATCGAAGGTTCCCACCTCGCCCTCGGCGCGCAGAACGTGCACGACAAGGCCAACGGCGCCTTCACCGGCGAGATCTCCGCCTCCATGCTGCGCGACCTCCACGTCACGCACGTCATCCTCGGCCACAGCGAGCGCCGCAGCATCTTCGGTGAAGACGACGCGTTCGTGAACCGCAAGGTCCACGCCGCCCTCGGCGCTTCCCTGCGTCCGATCCTCTGCGTCGGCGAGCTGCTCGCCGAGCGCGAAGCCAACCAGACCATGGAAGTCGTCCGCCGTCAGGTGGAGAAGGGCTTGGAAGGCGTCCCTGCCGCCAAGGCCGACCACGTCATCATCGCCTACGAGCCCGTCTGGGCGATTGGTACGGGCAAGACCGCGACTCCGGCCATGGCCCAGGAAGTCCACGCCTTCATCCGCAAGCTGCTGGCCCAGCAGTTCGGTGCCGAGACTGCGGCCCGTATCCTGATCCTCTACGGTGGCTCGATGAAGCCGGACAATGCCGACGCCCTCTTGGCGGAGCACGACATCGATGGCGGCCTGATTGGCGGCGCCTCCCTCGAAGCCAAGAGCTTTGTCGAACTCGTCCGCTCGGCCTCGAAGTCCGTCGCCCGCTAAGTTCCGCGACCTAACGGCCCCCTAGGCCGACAGAGGTGATTAGCCCCACAAGGCCAATCCCTCTGTCGGCCTAATAGTTTGGAACCCGTCCTATCGGGTGGTTTGGGCTGCGTGCGTACCCATTATTTGACCGTTTTAACTTAAGTCGTTCTCTTTAATGTACTTAAGTCACATAAAAACACCCCATTCACAGGTTTATTGACAGGTTTTGGCCAGGGAGACCCCTAAAGTCGTGCAAAACCCTTAAAATTTGGGTTGCGAAGGGGGGGCGGCTTTCGTGCCTAACTGGGCAAAAGCACCACTTCTCGTCCGTTATACCGATGCGTAAGCTCATTAACTTCCTAACCGGCGCCGCACCCCGCGGTAACTTCTTCCGCCGATCGGTCAACAGCGTCCCCCTCCAGGTCCTCATCTGCCTCTTGGTCACCGTCGCCGTCGTCGTCGCCGGCATCAACGAGTACGCCACGAACAAGTATTTGAACGTCGGATACACCCCGGATCAGCCCGTGGCCTTCGACCACTCCTTCCACGCCGGTCCGGATTCCGTGCTCGGTCTGGATTGCCGCTATTGCCACAATGGCGTCGACAAGTCGGCGCACTCGAACGTGCCCACGACCAACACCTGTTGGAATTGCCACAGCCAAGTGAAGTCCGACAGCCCGGCGTTGGCCCTCATCCGCCGGAGCGTCGAGACCGGCGAAGCGGTGCGCTGGGTCAAGGTGCACAAGGTGCCTGATTACGTCTACTTCAACCACGCCGTGCACGTGAACCGCGGCGTCAGCTGCGTCGAGTGCCACGGCCGCGTCGACCAGCAGGTCGTGGTCGGCCAGAAGAAGTCCCTGAACATGTCGTTCTGCCTCGATTGCCACCGCAATCCCGAGCAGATCCTCCGTCCGGTCGACAAGGTCACCGACCTTGCCTGGAAGGCCGAATCTCCCGCTGCGCAGACCGCCCAAGGCACGAAGTTCGTGCACGACTGGAAGGTCAATCCTCCCCAGAGCTGCTCGGGCTGCCACCGCTAAACCCCGTCTTTTTCTTCGATGAGCAAGCAAGTCTTCAATCACCCTGCGCCGCAGCCCGGCGAGCCGACCGGTCCTTCGTACTGGCGCAGCCTCGATGAGCGCAACAAGACGCCTGAATTCCGCACCCGCGCCGAGCGCGAGTTCGTCGACGGCGCCGCCGCCATCTCCACGGTCGAACGCCGCGAGTTCCTCCTGCTCATGGGCGCTTCCTTCGGCCTCGCCGGTTTGGGTCTCGCCGGTTGCCGTGAACCGCGCAACCACACGCTGCCTTACAGCAAGCAGCCCGAAAATACCATCGCCGGCGTCGCGACCTATTACGCTTCCTCTTTCCCCGGTGAACTCGCCAACCAGGCGCTGATCGTCGAGACGCACCAGCACCGCCCGACGAAGGTCGAAGGCAATCCGAGCCATGCCGCCAACGGCACGGCTTCGTCCAAGCTCGCCCAAGCGAGCGTGCTCGACCTCTACGATCCCGAGCGCGCGCAGGCCTCGCAGGATGCCGCGGGGGCCGTCCTTTCCGTCGCCGCCGTCCGCGAGCTGCTCCGCAAGCTTTCCGCCGAGGCCAAGGCCACTGGCGGCGCCGGGCTCGCTTTCCTCGCGCGTCCGTCTACTTCCCCGACCCGTGCCCGCGTCGTCGCCGCCGTCAAGGCCGCGCTGCCGCAGGCCCGTTTCGTCGAGTACACGCCGGTCGCGCAGGACCGCGCGGATGCCGTCCTCGGCGCCCGCGCTCTGCCTGATTACGCCAAGGCTCGCCGCATCCTCAGCCTCGACGCCGACTTCCTCGGTTCGGGCGACGGTGTCGTCGAAGCCACGCGCGCCTACGCCGCCGCCCGCCGCGCGGACACGGCCGCCGAAGCCGACGCGATGGCCCGCCTCTACGTCGTCGAATCGACCTTCTCGCTGACCGGCGCCGCCGCCGATCACCGTCTCCGCGCCGCCAGCTCGCACATCTCCGGCCTCGCCGTCCTCTTCGCCGCCGAAGTCCTCGCGCAGACGGGGAAGGGCAGTGACGCCGCCGCGCTCCGCGCCAAGGTCGCGGGACTCAACGTCGACGACAAGTGGATCAAGGAATCCATCGCCGACCTCGTCGCCGCCAAGGGCAAGGCCCTCATCGTCGCCGGTGACCATCTCTCCGCCGACGCGCACCGCGCCGTCGCCGTCGCCAACGCCGCGCTCGGCGCCGCCGTCCGCTACGTGCAGGCCGCCGCTCCGGCCGCCGGCACGATCGCCGACCTCGTCGCCAAGCCCGCCGCCACGCTCGTCATCCTCGGCGGCAATCCCGCTTACGACGCGCCGTCCGACGTCGACTTCGCCAAGGCCGTCAAGGCCGCCAAGCAGCTCGTGCGCCTCGGCTACCATGGCCCGGCTTATGACGAAACCTCCGCGCTGGTGAAGGATGCCAAGGGGACCTTCGTCGCCGCTTCGCATTACCTCGAAAGCTGGTCCGACGGTCGCACCGTCGACGGCACCTACGTGCCCGTCCAGCCGATGATCGACCCGCTCTTCCCGACGGTCACCGAGCTCGACGTCCTTGCGCCGTTCGCCGGCCTGACGCAGGAGCCCTACGCGCTCGTCCGCGAGACCTTCAACGGCCTGTCCAAGGATGCTTCCGATGCCGCGTTCGCCGCTTGGTTGGCGGAAGGCGTCCTCGCCGGCACCCAATATGCGACCGTCACCAAGGGCTTGTTCGCGCTCCCGACCGCCGCCTTCAAGGCCCCGGAACTCTCGGCCAAATCCCTCGAAGTCCGCATCGTCCCCAGCGTGCACGCCGGCGACGGCATGTACGCCAACAACGGTTGGCTCGCGGAAGCTCCGGATCCCCTTTCCAAGACCGCTTGGCAGAACGTCATCCTCATCAGCCCCAAGCTGGCCAAGGAGCTCGATGTCGAGCCGGAGGCGATGGTCATCAACAAGATCGGCGCGCTGAACCGCAACATCAACCAGCTCGTCGACGGTCGCCTCATCGCGAAGGTCGCCACGCTCACGGTCAACGGCGCCACCATCAAGGGGTCGCTCTTCATCATGCCGGGCCTCGCCGACTACACCATCGGCCTCCAGCTCGGTTTCGGTCGCCGCATTGCCGGCCGCGTCGCCACGCGCGTCGCCGAGCGCCTCCAAGGTAAGCTCATCGGCAACGGTTTCGACGTCTATCCGTTCGTCACTTCCGCCGAACCGTCGGTCCGCACCGGCGTCGTCCTCGCCCTCACCGGCGAGAGCGCCCCGATCGCGAACATGCAGGACCACTGGTCCATGGAAGGCCGCGACGTCGTCCGTGAAGGCAACGCCGCCGACCTCCATCACAACGAGAACTTCGCCAAGCTCGGCATCGATGGCCACGCGCCCGCCGTCTACGGCAAGGACGAGAAGATGTCCCCGGCCGACAAGGCCATCCTCACGCCGCGCGGCAACTCCGCCTACGAGCACCCGAACCACACCGTCGCCCCGAACGTCGCCGCATGGAAGGGCCACGAGGACAAGTTCCCGCTGCTGCAGCAGTGGGGCATGTCGATCGACTTGAACACCTGCACGGGTTGCAACGCTTGCGTGACCGCCTGTCAGGCCGAGAACAACATCCCCGTGGTCGGCCGCGACCAGGTCCTCAAGGGCCGCAACATGCAGTGGATCCGCCTCGACCGCTACTTCTTCGACGGTCGCGAACAGGCCGGCAACGAGATCCCGACCGACCCGCAGGTCACCTTCATGGGCGTCGCCTGTCAGCATTGCGAAACCGCCCCGTGCGAAACCGTTTGCCCGGCGAACGCCACCGTCCACGACGACCAAGGCCTCAACACGATGGCCTACAACCGTTGCATCGGCACCCGCTACTGCGCGAACAATTGCCCGTATAAGGTCCGTCGCTTCAACTTCCTCGACTACAACAAGCGCGAGGCCGGCCATTACTACGAAGGCCCGCTCGGACCGGCCAAGCTCCCGAAGGATCCGGCCGACCTCCCGCAGCTCCAGAAGAACCCCGATGTCTCCGTGCGTATGCGCGGCGTCATGGAAAAGTGCACCTATTGCGTCCAGCGCATCCAGGAAGCCAAGATCCAGGCCAAGGTCCGCGCCAAGGATTCGGCCGACATCAACGTGGCGGACGGCGCGATCAAGGTCGCTTGCCAGCAGGCTTGCCCCGCGGAAGCGATCGAGTTCGGCGACATCACCGACCCGAAGTCGCGCGTCGCTAAGGCCAAGGCCTCGACCCGTACCTACGGTGCGTTGACCTACCTCAACACCCGCCCGCGCACGACCTATCAAGCGAAGCTGCGCAACCTCAACCCCAAGATGCCTGGCGCCATCCTCGTCCCGCTGTCCCGCAAGGAGATGGACGGCCGCGCAAGCCACGCTCCGGCGCACGGCGCTCCCGCCGCGCATGGGGCTCCCGCCGCCGACGCCCACGGCCACCAGAAGTAACCCTTAAACGCATCCCTGTTCCATGGCTCACGCCCACGATAGCTCCTCGGAGCGCCCTGCAATTCTGGACAAGGTCCGTCCAGCCGAACTCCCCCGCCCGAAGCTGATCCTCAACGATCGCGGCTTCCACTGGATCACCGACAAGGTGTGCGGCATCGTCGAAGAACCGACCCCCCTCTGGTGGAAGGTCCTGTTCGGCGTCGCGCTCTTCATCGCCTCCTTCACGGGTCTCGGCCTCCTGTACCTCGTTTCGACCGGTACCGGTACCTGGGGTCTCCGTTCGCCGGTGGGTTGGGGTTGGGCCATCGTCAACTTCGTGTTCTGGGTCGGCATCGGCCACGCCGGCACGCTCATCTCGGCGATCCTCTGCCTCCTCCGCCAGAAGTGGCGCACCTCCATCAATCGTGCCGCCGAGGCCATGACCATCTTCGCGGTCATGTGCGCGGGCATCTTCCCGCTCTTCCACGTCGGCCGCGTTTGGTTCGGCTGGTGGCTCTTCCCGTTGCCGAACCAGAACGGCATCTGGCCCCAGTTCCGCTCGCCGCTCGAGTGGGACGTGTTCGCCGTCTCGACCTACTTCACCGTCTCGACGCTCTTCTGGTACATGGGCATGGTGCCCGACCTCGGTACCATCCGCGACCGCGCCAAGACCTGGTGGCGCAAGGCCTTCTACTCCGTGCTCGCCCTCGGTTGGCGCGGAGGCAACCGCCAGTGGAGCAACTTCGAAATGGCCTACCTGCTCCTCGCCGGCCTTTCGACCCCGCTCGTGCTTTCCGTGCACACCATCGTTTCGTTCGACTTCGCCGTCTCGAACGTCCCCGGCTGGCACACGACCATCTTCCCGCCCTACTTCGTCGCCGGCGCCATCTTCTCCGGCTTCGCGATGGTGCTGACCCTGATGCTCCCGCTGCGCGCGATCTACCGCCTGCACGACGTCATCAACCAGTACCACATCGACAACATGTGCAAGATCATCTTGGCCACGGGCACGATGGTCGGCTACGCGTACGCCACCGAGTTCTTCATCGCGGCCTACTCCGGCAACGCCTACGAGAAGTTCGCGTTCATCAACCGCGCCTTCGGCCAGTATGCCTGGGCTTACTGGATCATGGTGTCCTGCAACGTGATCACCCCGCAGCTCTTCTGGTTCAAGAAGGTCCGCGAGAACCACGCCCTCGTCTGGATCATCTGCCTCTTCGTGAACGTCGGCATGTGGTTCGAGCGCTTCGTCATCACCGTCACCTCGCTCGCGAACGACTACCTGCCCTCGAGCTGGGGTTATTACAGCCCGACCATCGTGGATATCTTCACGTTCTTCGGCACCTTCGGCTTCTTCTCCGTCCTCTTCCTCCTGTTCGTCCGCTTCCTCCCGCTTCTGCCGATGGCTGAAGTCAAGATGGTCGCGCCGCAGGCCGACCCCCACGCCCACTGATCCCGCCGTCCGCCCCGACCATGAACGAACGCAACGAACGCATCCACGGTGTGGCCTGCACCTTCCGCAAGCCCGCCGACGTCTTCCACGCCGCCGAAAAGGTGCGCGATGCCGGCTGGACCCGCTGGGACGTCCATACCCCTTTCCCGATCCATGGCATGGACCAGGCCATGGGCCTGCCCCGCTCCAAGGTGCCGCGCCTCACGCTGCTCGGTGGCGTGACCGGTTTCATCACGGGGTGCCTCCTCACGTGGTACATGAACTCCTTCGACTACCCGCTGATCGTCGGCGGCAAGCCGTACTGGAGCGCCATCTATCCTTTCCCGGTGATGTACGAGTGCACGATCCTCTTCGCGGCCTTCGGGACGTTCTTCGGTCAGTTCATCCTGAACCGCCTGCCCCGCCACCACCACCCGCTCTTCGAGCTGCCGAACTTCGCCCGCGTCTCCGACGACACCTTCATGGTGGTTCTCGAAGCCAACGACCCGAAGTTCCATGTGGATGAGTCCCGCAACTTCCTGCAGTCGCTCGGCGGCCAGGAAATCACCGTCATCCGCGACTAATTCGTTCCATGAAACGTTACCTCACTTTCCTCGCAGTCGTCGTCGTGGCCGTCATCGGCTTCTTCGGCGTTCAGGGCAAGCAGTCCAAGGACACGCCCGTCTATGTCTTCGACGACATGGACTACCAGTCCAAGTACAAGCCGCAGGGGGAGAACAAGTTCTTCGCCGATGGCCGGGACGCCCGTCCCCCCGTCGCCGGCACGGTCGCCCGCGGCACCGGCCTCGAGCCGTTGAAGGTTTTCTCCGGCGATTACCGCCGGGCCGAATCCCTGAACCCGGGCTTCGCCTCGGGCAAGGATGCGCAAGGCAACTTCCTCGCCGACTTCCCGACGAAGTCGCTTAACTTCCTCGCGACCGGCGAGTTGGCGCCGTTCACGGTGGACGCCCGGACCCTCGCCCTCGGCCAGGCCAAGTACCAGATCTATTGCGCGGTCTGCCACGGTGCGGCGGCCGACGGCAACGGCATCATGAAGGTCCGCTCCGCCATCGAAGGCGACGTGGCGATCGTCACGATCGCGAACCTCCAGCAACCCTTGTTCCGCGCCTACCCGCAGGGGCAGCTCTTCGACGTCATCACGAACGGCAAGAACACGATGCTCGGCTACGGCGACAAGTTGACCCCGGAAGAACGCTGGGCGGTCGTCGCTTACCTGCGGGCCCTCCAACTCTCCCAGTCCTGCCCGCCTAACCTCGTGCCCGCCGCCGTGCAGGCCACCGTCAAGTAATCCGTCCATGAGCGATTCTTCCTCCAACCTTTCGTCCAAGTGGACGACGTTCCTCGGCCTCGGCGTCGTCGCGCTCGTCGCCGCTTGGGTCTTCGCGTTCCTCGGCCTCGGTCACCACGACCATCGCCCGGCGCTTTCCGTCCTGCTGGGCTGCCTCTTCTGGGCCTCGCTGCTCATCGGCATGCTCATGCTGACGATGATCACCCGCGTCTTTGACGCCGGCTGGGCTCCGGTCATCCGCCGCAACTGGGAATTCATGATCGGCGCCTTGCCCGTCGTGCTGCTCCTCGGCGTGGTTCCCTTGGCCTTCCTCCCGGACTTCCGGCACCTCCTCTGGGAGTGGACCGACGCCAAGCACCTTCTCCCGAGCGGCCATGAAGTCGGCCACGACCCCATCCTGCAGGCGAAGAGCTGGTTCCTGAACGAGAAGTTCTTCCTCGTCCGCATCTCGCTCTACGTCGTCTTCTTCGGCGTACTCACCTGGGCGATGCGCCGCTGGTCCTTCAAGCAGGACAGCGACCGCACCGCGGGCCATACGCATACCCTGCACGCCTTCTCGGCGGCCGGCATCCCGCTGAGCGCCGTCGCCCTGACCATGTTGGCCTTCGACTGCCTCATGGCCTTGTCGTACCACTGGTTCTCCACGATGTATGGCGTGTGGTTCTTCGCCTTGTCGATCCGCCTCGCGCTCGCCGCGACCGTCATCCTGACCTACCGTCTTTCGAATGGCGGTTGGTTGGATGGCATCCTCAATCAGGCCCACCGCCACGTGCTGGGATGCCTGATGCTCGCCTTCACGGTCTTCTGGGCCTACATCAGCTTCTCGCAGTACTTCCTCATCTACACGGCGAACATCCCGGAAGAAACCTTCTGGTACAACATCCGTGAGTTCAATCCCGTCACCGGCCTGAAGAGCGAGTGGTGGGGCGTCTCGATGTACCTCATCTTCGGGTTCTTCCTCGCGCCGTTCATCTTTTTGCTCTTCTACCGCTCCAAGATTGTCCCGAGCCGTCTCTTGGGCGTCGCGGTCGTCATCTTCATCGGCGGCATCGTGGACCTCTGGTTCAACGCCGTCCCGCGCCAGATCGTCGACAAGACCGCACCCGAAGGCTTCACCGTGACTCCGTTCCTCTGCGGTGGTCTGGCGACGGACCTCCTCGCGATCGCCGGCTTCGGCGCGATCGTCATCGGTCTCTTCCTCCGCAGTTCCACCAAGGCCGAAACCATCCCGGTCCACGACCCTCGCATCCTCGAGTCCATCCATTACCATGAGTGAGCATCCTTCCAACGGTCCCCGCCCGCTGATTCCAGGCCAGGTCAAGTCCTGGCTGGGCGTCGTCGCCTTCGTCCTCGTGGCGGTGGCGGTGTTGGGCTACGCCTTCGTCTCCCTCCGGCCGACGACCAATTCGGACCTCGATCGCCGCAACGCCCAGAAGGCGCTACGCGCCGACACCGAGGCCAAGGCCCAGGCTTTGCTCACCGCTCCGGCCAAGAATGCCGATGGCACCTATCGACTCCCCGTCGCCGATGCGATGGCGGTGATCGCCGCCAAGCCGCAGATCCTCGCGGACCTGCGCAAGTCCGCCGCGGCCCCGGTCGCGGCGCCGGCGCCCGTCGCCGCTGCCTTCGTGAAGGCCGATGACGAGCAGATGAAGCGTGGCCTCGCGGTCTACTCCCGGACCTGCATCGCTTGCCACCAACCGACGGGCAAGGGGCTCGCCCCGGTCTTCCCGCCGATCGCTGGCGTGCCGATCGTCAACGGTGACGCGGCTTTGCCGATCAAGTTCATCCTCCATGGTTTGATGGGGCCCATCACCGTGGACGGCGTCACCTACAACAGCATGATGCCGCCGGTGGCCGGCGTGAGCGACCAAGACATCGCCGATGTCCTCACCTATGTCCGCCAAAGTTTCGGCAACAAGGCCAACCCGGTCACCGCTGACCAGGTGAAGGCCGTCCGTGCCGCCAACGCGGCCCGCACCGCTCCTTGGAACACCGCCGAACTCGGCCTCAAGTAATCCCCTTACAACACGATGAGTCAGGAAAACCAAACTAGCCGTCCGCAAGGGCAGGGCCGTCCGCAGGGGCGTCCCGCCGAGGCCGGCTCCCCCCGCATTTCGCGCGTCGACGCCAGCGTCGCCAGCCCCGTGAAGTTCTTCTTCGCTTCGGCTCTGCTCTGGCTGCTCGTCTCCTCGGTGCTCGCGGTGATCACCGCCGTGAAGCTCCACTTGCCGGGCTTCCTCAACGGCTGCGAGTGGTTCACCTTCGGCCGTCTGGATGCCATCCAGCGCAACATCTTCTTCTACGGCTGGGCGTCCAACGCCCTGATCGGCTTGAACCTCTGGCTGCTGGCGTCCCTCGGGCGCTTCGAGTTCCGCAACGCTTGGATCGCCACCTTGGGCGGTCTGATCTGGAATCTCACCCTGACCGTCGGCGTCGCGTTCGTGCTGGTCGATGCGCAGAATGCCTTCGAACTCCTGGAGCTCCCCCGCGGCGTGGCTCCGGCGTTCTTCGTGGCTTTCCTGCTGGCGGCCCTCTGGCCCGCCGTGGCCTTCGCCCGTCGTCCTTCGAGCCACGTCTTCGTTTCGCAGTGGTACATCCTCGGCGCCTCCTTCGTCTTGCCGGTGGCGTACCTCCTGACCCAGTTGATGGTCCTCTGGTGCCCGACGAACGGCGTGCTGCAGGCGCTGGTGCATAGCTGGTTCCTGCAGAACTTCCTCATCCTCTGGTTGGGTGCCTCCGCCTTGGCCGCCGTCTATTATTTCCTCCCGAAGGAACTGGGTACGACCCTCACCGGTTACTACCTGGCGACCGTCGGTTTCTGGACGCTCTTCCTCTTCGCCGGTTGGACCGGTCCGGCGACCTTGCTCGGTAGCCCGCTGCCGCTCTGGATCCAGTCCACGGGCGTCGTCGCCGCCGTGTTGTTGCTCATCCCCCTCACGATCACCTCGATCAATTTCTTCGGCACGCTCTCCCGCGACGCGGGTTGGTCCCGCGCCTGGAACAATACCACGTTGCGTTTCGTCGCGTTCGGTTTGGTCGCCTACACGTTGGCCACCGTGCTGCAGATCGTCTTCGCGGCCCGCTCGCTGAACGCCATCGTCCGCTTCACCGCCTTCACCGCCGGCCAGCAGCAGCTGCTGACCTACGCCTTCGTCTCGATGGTGATTTTCGGCGCCGCTTACTTCATCTTGCCGCGCTTGACGGGGGCCTTCTGGCCTTCCGCCAAACTGGTGCACCTGCACTTTTGGTCCTGCGCCGTCGCCGTGGTCGGTTCGGTCGGCGGCTCCCTGGTCTTCGGTTGGACGCAAGGCGCCGCACTGGCCGCCGCCAAGCCTTTCGCCGAGACCGTGAACCCGCAGGCCGCCTTGCTGGGTTCGGCCTGCGCGGTCCTCTTCCTCATCGGTCACGTGGCCTTCGCGGTGAACGCGTTCGGCATGCTGACCTCCTGCTCCTCCTCGACCGACGAAGGTCGCCACGCCTAATCCGCCCTGTCCATGAAGAACCTTAACCTCATCCTCGCGGGCGTCTTCTTCACCGTCGCCGCTCCGTTCGGCGGCTTGCTCCTCGGCGGTCATGCGCAGTTGGGTACCCTCGGTCGCGCTCCGGCCGAAGAAGGCGGCCCGCTTTTCCCTTCCTTGGAGCCTGGCCTCGCGATCCAAGGCCGTCAGGTCTACCTCGAACTCGGTTGCGTCGCTTGCCATACCCAGCAGGTCCGTCCCGCGGGGCAGGGCAGTGACATCGCCCAAGGTTGGGGGGCCCGTCCTTCGGTCGCCCGCGACTACGTCCTGCAGCCCCAGGTTGCTCTCGGTAACCGCCGGATTGGTCCCGACCTCGCCAACTACGGTGCGCGCGCCAAGTCCGACGCCGAAATCGCCGCCCATCTCTCGGCTCCCGCCGCGGGTTCCGCCATGCCGGCCTATGCCTTCCTCTTCAGCCCGGCCAAGGATGGCTCGCTGCAGCCGAATGAGCGTGGTGCCGCCCTCATCGCCTACCTGAAATCCCTTCGCCAGGACTACTCCTCGCCTGAAGCCAAATTGAAGCAGTGAACCCATGAACGACTCTCACCGTCCCAATGACCGTCACCGCCGCCCTCGGGCGTCGTACAACGCAGGCACCGAAGGTTTCTCCGACGGGCGCCTCGTGGAGGTCCATAACCAACTCGCCAACGACAAGGAAGAGCCCTCCGAAGGTTTCTCCATGTTGCCGGTCTTCGTGGTTTTCCTGTTTTGCGGCTTCGGCTTCTGGGCCGGCGTCTACCTGACCAACAACTCCGGGAATTTCAATCCCGGCGCCTTCGACCTCGATGCGCCGCGTGCCGTGGCAGATGGCGGCTCGAAGGAATTCGAACCCGATCCGGTCAAGGGCGAGAAGCTCTTCGTCACGAACTGCGCCAGCTGCCACCAGGCGACCGGCTTGGGGGTCGCTGGAGCGTTCCCTCCGTTGGCTGACTCTCCGTGGGTCGCCGGCAACGAAGAGCGCCTGATCAAGATCATCATCGCTGGCTTGGCGGGTGAACTCGATTACAAGGGCACCAAGTATAACGCGGCCATGCCGAACATCGGTGCCGGCCTCAAGGACGCCCAGGTTGCCCATATCGCGACCTACGTCCGCCAGGCTTGGGGTAATGCCGCCGGTCCGGTGACGGACGCCAAGGTGGCCGAGGTCCGCAAGGCCATCGGTTCCCGCGGCGCCTACAGCCCGGCTGAAATCCTGAAGGACCACCCGTTGGAAGCCAAGTAAGCCAAGGGTGCTTGCCAAGCAAAAGGCCCGGGGCTTGCGCCCCGGGCCTTTTTGTTGGCGTAGCCCCTGAGGCTTAGGCCGTTTGGTGCTTCTTGATGAAGGCCGCGATGTCTCCCTTCGGGCGGGCACCGACGATCTTATCGACGACTTGACCATCCTTGAAGAGGAAGAGGGCGGGGATCGAAGTCACCCCTAGCTGCGTGGCTAGGTTGCGGTTCGTGTCCACGTCCACCTTGCAGATCTTCACGGTCGTCCCCATCTCGGCGGCGAGCTGGTCAAGGACCGGGCCCAACTGCTTGCAGGGACCGCACCACGTTGCCCAGAAGTCCACGAGGACGGGCACGGTCGACGATTTGATCGTCGATTCGAAGGTGTTGTTGTCGAGATTGGTGATCAGTTCGGATGCCATGGAAGGTCTTAGCCCTTGGTCTTGGAGAAGAGCTCCAAGTACAAGAAGACGGCTGCGCTCAAGGAAGCCACAAGGGCGAGCACGTCAACAGCGGCAGCACCTTTGCCGACGTTGCGGTTGCCGGCGGCGCCGGTCGTCGGGGAGACGCGCGGAGCGGGGGTGGCGACGGGGGCGGGAATCGGGGCGATGGGGGGACGCGGAGCGGCGCCAACC
>JACCDW011253651.1_pt1 | contig 25595 bp, 25 predicted proteins | sample 7449781 | NCBI WGS metagenome assembly JACCDW01 (sample SAMN15323449, study PRJNA562643) | freshwater metagenome | isolation source: river surface water | place: USA:Blue River Watershed | collected 2017-08-18
CAAAGCGGAACATTAGTTCGCTGCAAGTCCTGGTGAAGCATCGGTACCACACAAATTGGAAAATCCCCTGCAATACCACCACCGATTTGGAAAAAGCCAACGGTACTTTCTTCAGTAGCATTTTGAGTATACCATTCAGCCAAAAACATCATGTATTCAATACCAGTTCGAACGGTATGTACGTTTTTTACATCACCTGAGATGACGTGACCTGCAAACATGTTGCCCAAGGTGGAATCTTCCCATCCTGGAACAATGATTGGCAAGTTTTTCTTTGCGGCTTCCAAGAGCCAGCTATTTTTTGGGTCAATCTGGAAAGAAGCATCCAACTTTCCAGAAAGTAAAATTTTGTAAAAAAACTCATGTGGAAAAAAGGCTTCTCCTGCCTGATCAGCTTTCACCCACTCCTCCAAAATCACATTTTCAATTCTTCGCATGGCTTCCATCTCTGGAATGCAGGTATCAGTCACACGGTTCATGTGCCGCTCTAACAAGCCCTGCTCTTGCTCAGGAGTAAGTTCTCTGTAGTTTGGTACGCGTTCGTAGTAATCGTGCGCCACAAGATTAAACACATCTTCCTCCAAATTTGCTCCTGTACAGGAGATGATTTGAACTTTGTCTTGGCGAATCATTTCTGCCAAGGAAATTCCCAATTCTGCAGTAGACATGGCTCCTGCAAGGGTTACCATCATTTTTCCCCCTTCATTGAGATGGGTTTTATAACCTTCTGCAGCATCGATAAGGGCAGCTGCATTGAAGTGGCGGTAGTTGTGTTTTAAGAACTCAGTGATTTTCATTTGAATCTATTTTTCTAAAGCTGAGCAAAATTACCCTTTTTTGCCCACAAAAAAACCCGGAAGTTATCCGGGTTTTTAAATGAGGTGCTTTACTTACTATTTCTTAGCAGTTGAATCTGCCGCTGCAGCTTTAGTTTCCGCAGCAGCTGGATTAGCATTGTATTTTTTGTTCAATCCTTCAGTCACAGCTTTGGTCACATCGATTGCATCGGTTGCGTACCAGATCGCTCCACCACGAGTGTGGCTTAAGATTAGATCAATACCATTTTCTTTTGCGTATTCCTTCATGTATTCTTGAACCTGAGTGTATACGTCATTCAAAAGTGTAGACTCGTCATTAGAAAGTTCACGCATCAAGTTGTCTCTATATCCGACTAGGTTTTGCTCCTTCTGCATCAACTCATCCTGCTTGGCACGAATTTGATTTTGGGTTAGGTTTCCACCATTCTGTTGAAACATGGCCACTTCTTGCTCAAAACCCTTGGCTCTAGCTTGAAGATCCAAATCCAACTTCTTTCCTTTTTCAGTAATCTCTTCTGATTTCTTTTTGAAAAAATCATACTTGTTGATTACTGAATCGGTATGCACGTATGCAATTTTCAGATCACCAACGGCAGCACCCCCTTTGGAAGAGGAATCAGCACCAGTTGAATCTGATTTTTTACCACAGGAATACACCACCACTGCTACGAGGGATAGAACTACGAAACGTGTAAAAATTTTTCTCACTTGAATAAAATTAGGGTTGATAGGTCGCAAAGATAGATAAAGTATTCATTTTGCAAGAATCACAGGAAATTTCCTTCGTTAAAATCAGTTAAAGAACTAAAAAAACAAATCCTGAGCCAAACGAAAAACTTGGGCATGGGCATCTACAATGTCTTTTATTCGTTTGGAATAGCCACCTCCCATGCAGCACATGATTGGTATTTGGTGAGCCTTGGCAGTGCTTAACACGAGTTTATCGCGGGCATGAATTCCCGCAAGAGACAAAGAAAGTCGTCCCAATTGATCCGAAGCCAATACATCTACCCCACTTTGGTACAGCACAAAATTTGGCTGCACTTCATCAATGAGCTTCTTTAAGTTTCGGTCCAGTAGACTGAGGTAGGTTGCATCATCAGTGCCATCCGCCAATCCGATGTCCAAATCTGACTTTTCCTTTCGGTGGGGATAATTTTTCTCGCCATGCATACTAAAAGTAAAGACGGATTGATTTTCTTGAAAAAGTGCCGCAGTCCCATTTCCTTGGTGCACATCGAGGTCTACAATCAATATCTTCTGGGCCAATTTGGACCCCAGCAAGTAATTGGCTGTAATGGCAAGATCATTTAGAATGCAAAAGCCCTCTCCCCGATTCGCAAAGGCATGGTGGGTTCCTCCAGCTATATTCATCCCAATACCAAATTCCTTGGCAAAACAGGCTGCCTGAACCGAACCAGCAGCAATACAAATTTCACGTGCAATCAATGCCTCACTTAGCGGGAAACCTATGGATCGAATTTCAGCTTTGGTGAGTTCTAGTTTTTTTAATCGCTCCACATAGTTGCTCTCATGGGTGGTTAAAATCCACTCATCTGCCACTAGTTGAGGAACAAAAAAATTTGAATCACTTACTGTTCCTTCAAAAAGAAGTTGCTCTGGGAGCAAACTGTACTTTTCCATAGGAAACCGATGTCCTTCAGGTAAAGCATGAGCAAAGACTGGGGATAAGGCAATTTTCAGCATAAAAAAAGCGTCAGCAGGTTACCAACGCCAGATACTAGTTGATTTTAGTGGATTAGTCCTCGTCTTCAAAGTCTTCGTCCTCGGTCATGAAGGAATAAAGTGTCTCATCCAAACTCAAGGTATCGTCATTGAATTCTTGGATGAATTTGGCAATGACTTTCTCGTCGATTTCTTCCACATTCAAAGATACATCCAAACCTATTCCATAATCGTGATGGGTATCGATGTCTAGGAATTCCTGAACCTTTACTGTTTCCTCTTCTTCCATCTCCATGATCAGTTCGGTGATAAACCAACCAATTTCCTCTTCTTCAGGAGTCAAAGGTTTCATATTGCCATTTTCGTCCTCCTCATAATTGATGGATTTGAAATTTGGGAATTTTTTAGCTGCTTCATGCTCTGCCAATTCGTATACCTCACTGGCATGATGTAATCGAAGTGTGTAAAGCGCTGTATCGTAGATCACCTCTTTGCCTTCGTAAATTCCAATAAAATAAAAGTTTACATATTCCTCTGAATTGTCTTCATCAGGAATTACTTTGAAAGAAAGTCCGGTTTCCTTCAACTCAGTTTTGAGTTGTGCGATAGTTTGGGGGTCAAATCCTGGGTTGGTTAAGTTCATCAGTGGTAGCTTTAAGAAATAGAAGGTTGGGCAAGGCCCTTAGACGAATATGGAGTAATTCCATTTGTTAAAGAAAAATTATAGGGAAAATGTTTCCAAAAAAAATAGATCAAGAATTTGTGAATCAATTGCTACTAGAAGAGGAAGGAGAACAACTTGAATTTAAGCAGCAAATTACCTCACAAGAAAAAATAGCTAAAACTCTGTCGGCTTTTGCCAATACCAAGGGAGGTCTCCTCGTGATTGGTGTCTCTGATTTACGAAAAATCATAGGTATTGATTCCGATGAAGAACAGTATATGATTGCATCAGCTAATGACTCTTACTGTGTTCCAAAAGTTTCTTTAGAAATAAAATCAATTAAAATTGATCCAGCTCATCCCTCCGAGGATGAAAAAATAGTTCTACTAGTTAAAGTACATGCCAGCTTAGGCCCTCGAATTTTTGTTAAAGGAAAAAATGGAAGTTGTAAAGCCTATTTCAGAAGTGGGCACCAATCCAAAATCCTGTAGCCAATACAATTAACTATCAAATAAGCCCTAAAAGCAGTATAGAAATGGATGATCTCAGATTTATTTCAAAGATCAATCTCTTTTTTTACACGCTATCCTAAAAATTAAGGTCCTCCAAATTACTAAAACCATTGGTGGAATTTTTCTTTTTAGTCAGCCCCTTATCCTATCTTTGTTTATCCACTAAATTTCATTGAAGTGATCATTATCCTCTTCTTTCTTCTGCATTGGTATTTCTCTCTCTTCTGCCAAAGCTTTTTTCTTCACCGCTATGCAGCACACCAAATGTTTGTGATGAACAAGTATTGGGAGAAGTTTTTCTACTTTTTTACTTGGATCTGGCAAGGGAGTTCTTACCTCTCTCCTCGAGCCTACGCCATCTTACACCGGATGCATCATGCCTATTCGGATACCCCACAGGATCCGCATAGCCCACACCACACCGAAAATCTATTTTCGATGATGTGGAAGACCAAAAATATTTACAACGATTACTTCGGATTTAAACTAAAGCCTGAAGAACGATTTTCTAAGGATATTCCTGATTGGAACAAATTTGACCGCTTTGCAGATAATATGACCGTTCGAATTGCTTGGGGGGTATTGTATGTGGCGATCTATTTCCTATGTATTTCGTATTTTGAACTTGCTGGCACGCATTGGTGGATGTATTTTCTACTGCCAATCCACTTTTTGATGGGTCCAGTACATGGTGCCATTGTCAATTGGAGTGGGCATAAGTACGGTTATGCAAACTTTGACAACAATGACAAGTCCAAAAACTCATTGCTTTTGGATGTGTTGATGTTGGGTGAATTATTTCAAAATAACCACCACAAGTTGCCCAACCGTCCGAATTTCGCCGTAAAATGGTATGAATTTGACCCAACCTATCCCATAGTCAAACTCCTCCATGCGACTAAAATCATCAAACTGAGAACAGCCTAAGCACTCAGTACCTAAAGAGGTGTTTCTGAAAGGAAGCACCTTTTTTTTTGCTTTCTAACTGAATTTTGAATCTATACATCACATTTTTTTTTCTTGTACTACAGCTAATTTTATGTTTAATGTCTAGTTCTTCTTCAGTGGATTTATTCCAATAATTTCCTTCCTACCTTCAAGCCTTTATATTTGTAGCCTAATCCCGATCACCCTACCATGAATTCATTTATTCAAGAACTCAAATGGAGAGGAATGCTCCAAGACATGACTCCAGACTTAGAAGAGCATCTTTCCAAAGGAATGGCCTCTGCCTATCTGGGTTTTGATCCCACAGCAGATTCCTTACACATTGGTCATTTGGTGGGGGTAATGACCCTCCTTCATTTCCAACGCTCCGGACATCAGCCTGTAGCCTTGGTAGGTGGAGCCACAGGAATGATTGGAGATCCTTCTTTCAAGTCCGCAGAACGAAATTTATTGGACAAAGCAACCTTGGATCATAATGTGGCCTGTATCCAAAAGCAGCTTGCCAAATTCCTAGATTTTTCTGGGAATCAAGCAAATAAGGCCGCTATGGTGAATAATTACGATTGGATGTCCCAGTTTACTTTCTTGGACTTTATTCGTGATGTAGGAAAGCACATCACTGTGAATTACATGATGTCCAAAGATTCAGTGAAAAGACGTTTGGAGGATGGTAACGGCCTTTCATTTACCGAGTTTAGTTACCAACTAATCCAGGGTTACGATTTCTATCATCTCTGGAAAAATCAAAACTGCAGCATCCAATTGGGTGGTTCTGACCAGTGGGGAAACATTGTCACCGGTACAGAATTGATTCGAAGAATGGGCGGTGGTAGCGCTTTTGCACTCACCGTGCCTTTGATCACTAAAGCGGACGGTACCAAGTTTGGAAAAACAGAAGGTGGATCGGTATGGCTCGACCCTGAAAAAACCTCTCCTTATGCCTTCTACCAGTTTTGGTTGAATGTGTCGGATGAGGATGCAAGCAAATACATTCGCATTTTCACTGTATTGGATCAAGGCACTATTGAAGGATTAGAGAAGGAACATGCAGAAGCTCCTCACCTACGCCTCTTGCAAAAAGAAATTGCCAAAGAAGTGACCACTATGGTTCATAGCAAAGAGGAATACCAGATGGCTCTTAAAGCCTCCGAGATTCTTTTTGGTAAATCCTCAACTGAAGACTTAGCTTCCTTGGATGAGCGTACCTTTTTGGCGGTATTTGAGGGTGTCCCTCAAGTGCAACTTAGTCAGGAGACCTATTCAAACCTTGAGAACGTACTTGATTTGGTGTCTGAAAAAACGGATTTCAAACTCTTTCCTTCCAAAGGCGAAGCGCGAAAGATGATCCTTGGAGGTGGGGTGAGTATCAACAAAGTAAAAGTGGAAGATCCACAAGGTCCTGTAACCTATACCCTTCTTCAAGGGAAGTATTTGTTGGTGCAAAAAGGAAAGAAAAATTACGTGATCGTAGAAGTCCTGGCTTAACTAAAAAAGAAGCAGCAGTCCTAATTTAAAATTAGTGACTATTTGATAACATTTGACTCCTAGTCAAATGTTATTTTTTTTGACTAGGATTTAATACATTTGAACTCAGAACATGTTCCAATTTACAAGCAATGGCAGGCGAAAAAAATAAAGAAAAACTCATTCTAGATGCCGCAGTAGCCTTATTTACTGCCCAGGGTTTTACAGCTACCCGCATGGAAGATGTAGCCAAAAAAGCGGGTATCAGTAAAGGTCTCACCTATTTTTACTACAAAAATAAGGAGGACTTGTTCATGGCTTTGACAAAGAAGGCTTTTGAACAACTAAAAGACGAGTTTCGTGATTCCTTACGCGCCAAAGGAAAAAATGGATTGGAAATGCTTACGGACTTAGTTCAACGGATCTGGTCCTTTTCTAAGGAGCAGCCAGTGTACTACCAGTCCATCCTTCATTTTTTGGATTTGATGAAAAAATACACCTCTCCAGAGTTAAAGTCACAAATCAATCCATTGATTTTGGATTCTATTCACTTTCACAAATTATTGGAATTGCAACTCGAACCGACTCGATTGGGAATTCAAATGGTATCCCAAGGAATAAAAGATGGAAGTATCCGTCCTGAATTGCAACCAGAAATTACTTTTTATACGGTATGGAGCATGGCCTTAGGTTATGAAAAAATGGAAGGTCCAATAACCTTTGAAGGAAAAGAAACAAAAGTAAGTCCTGAAGCTTGGCAGCGCGGATATTTGAAATTGATGCAAGACATGCTTAAAGGAACCATACAAGCCACGAAGCCACAGGCGGTTCAGGCAAGTTTATTCTAAAAAAGAAGGGGCGACAGCCCCTTTTTTATTTACCTACTCTTCCACAATTCTTTCAATTGCTTGCCATTGACCAGCAATACAAATCGAACTGGGTTTGGAATAAGTACAATTCGCATATCCACTTTTCCAAGTTGGTCCGATTCAATGGGCACCCCTTGCTCCCCACTTACCTCATAAGTAATGCTTCCTTTCGCATCTGGAAGCATCTCCTGATACGTATTGGCCAAATATGCCGTAGGGAGAAGCACATCCGTGTCGGACTTTAACTTGGTGTAAATTTTTTCCAATTCAGGTGCCAAGACATCCTCGTAATGCTCATTAAAGTCATCTTCTAGGTCGTGTAATTGCTCCTCTAAATCATCGTAATTCTCATCACTATATTCCAAAGCGCTTAACTGAATTCGTTGTTTCACTATTTCAGTAAGTTCTTGGTCAATTTTTTCCCAATTCATGGTAACTGTCTTAAACGTTTGGTTGCAAATATGGCAATAATCCTAAAAATAGCGGTTCAAAAAGACCAACTATTCACTTACAAGCAGAATTTTACCATTTCTACCCGCTTTTTCGTAAGCAGTTAGTGCTGCTTTAAATTCAGATAATGGATACGATGCAGCTACATCCACCTTCGAATCATCCTGCATTAAAAAACCAAACACCCGTTGGAAAGCCTTCATCCGTTGTTCGGCAGAAAGTTCTTCAACCCAGGTACTCAACCAGAATCCCTCGATGCGTAGATTTTTAAAGATCAGCAAGCCACTGTTAATGGATAGATTTTCCAAGGCTAGCGCACCAAAAACCAGCATACGCCCTTTTTGCTTTAGGCAAGACAAGGCTTTTACACCCAACTCCCCTCCGACCGCATCAAAAACCACATCTACACCCACCTCAGTTTTCTCAAAAATCACCTTCGCCAATTTCTCGGTGCTGGTATTGATGATTAACTCTGCACCCAAACCCATCAACAACTCTTTCTGAGATTCATGGCGAACTGTAGCTGCCACTCGAATGCCCTTCGCCCTGGCCATCTGAATGGCAAATTTTCCAAAAGCAGACGCTCCAGCTGTAATCAAAAGCCATTGTCCAGCCTGTAAACCTGCCTCTTCAATCATTCCATAAGCAGTCATGGGATTTACAAAGGCCTGACAGGCCACCTCATCCGACATCTGCGCTGGAATCGGGATGACCATAGCCGCTGGCACACAAACATATTCTTTCCAGGTGCCAATGGCAGTAAACATCACCCGAGTGCCTATGGCTACTTTTCCTGCTTCATCACCTTTTTCTACTACCCCACTGGCCTCAAATCCCGCACTACTGGGGAGTTTTGGGGTGATGCCATACATCCCACGCACAAACATGATATCTGAAGGGTTGATATTTCTGGCTTTCACCCGGATCAGCACCTCATGTGCCTTAGGTTGAGGCATTTCACTTTCCTTGAGATACAAGACTTCTTGTGGAGTGCCAGTTTGATCAAAAATTAATTCTTTCATGGGGATGGAAAAAGAGATAAAGAGGGATAATTAATGAATTTGCTTGGTCCACAAGTTACAGCATGGCCATATTTTTCCTATCTTTTGGAAGAAAAATAACCCAAAAACGAATGGATTTATCTTCAGTTTTTTCATTGGATGGAAAAGTAGCCCTGATTACAGGAGCTAGCAAAGGCATCGGATTTGGTATTGCAGAAATGTTTGCTGCTGCAGGTGCCAAAGTGGTGATCAGCAGTAGAAAGCAAGAGGCCTTAGACGAGCAAGCACTGCAACTCAACGCCAAAGGCTATGAAGTCTCCGGAATTGCATGCAATGTGGGAAACATGGAGGAACTCAAGGTTCTGGTAGAAAAGACGGTAGAAAGATATGGTGGCATTGACATCCTTGTCAATAATGCCGCTAGCAATCCCGTTTTTGGACCAGTGCATGAGACTACGCTGGAAGCATTTGACAAGATCATGAACGTGAATGTGAAAGCGGCTTTTGAACTTAGCAGGTTGTGCTATCCTCACCTTAGAAAATCAGCTGGTGCTTCGGTAATTAACATTTCTAGCATCGGAGGAATTTCCCCAGAGCAAGGACTTGGAATTTACTCGGTATCCAAAGCGGCATTAATCTCCTTAACCAAGGTTTTTGCAAAGGAATGGGGAGATTCCAAGATTCGTGTCAATGCCATTTGCCCAGGACTTATTCAAACCAAATTCTCAGAAGCACTTTGGTCTAATGAAAAAATCATGTCCATGATCTTGAAGCAGTTAGCCATAAAAAGAGCAGGTACCTCAGAGGAAATTGGTGCCATGGCCTTATTTCTTGCCTCTCCCGCATCTACCTACACCACTGGAGCCATTTTGACCGCAGACGGAGGCTTTACCATTTGATTTTACAATGAACCCAACCCATGAAATCTCGGCAGCACAACTGCAACAATTGCTTATTGCCTATCGGCAATTTGTAGAACAAGAACTTTTTCCCATAGACTTAGATGTGGTCAAAGGACCATTTAAGTCTTATTTACCTGCACTAAAGGCCCTCCGGGAAAAGGCAAAGTCTTTAGGACTATTTGCACCACATTTAGCCAAGAATGAAGGCGGTCTAGGATTGAACCTCGTGCAATTTGCCCAGATATCCGAAATTTTAGGCCAAAGCCCGATCGGACATTATGTATTTAACTGCAATGCTCCAGATATTGGAAACATGGAATTACTCCACCAATTTGGTTCGGAGGAGCAAAAAGAAAAATGGCTAGGTCCCCTGCAACGCGGTGAAATCAGGTCCTGCTTTGCAATGACCGAACCCCAACTTCCCGGAAGTAACCCAGTTCATATGGCAACCACAGCCACTCGGGATGGGGATGAGTACATTATCCATGGTCACAAATGGTTTACCACGGCTGCTGATGGTGCTCAATTCACCATCGTCATGGCCGTAACCAATCCAGACGCACCTTCTCCCTACCAAAAGGCAAGCATGATCTTGCTCCCCTTGGATACGCCAGGCTACACCTTGGTTCGCAACATTCCCATCATGGGTGAAGCGGGAGAAGATTACCTCTCTCATGCTGAAGTAAAATTTGAGCAGTGCCGAGTGCCCGTGACCAACCGAATTGGTCTGGAAGGTCAGGGATTTGCCTTGGCGCAAGAACGACTTGGTCCTGGCCGCATTCACCACTGCATGCGATGGATTGGCATCTGCGAGCGAGCATTTGATATGCTATGCAGACGTGCCCTTTCTCGAGAACTAGAAGTAGGTAAGCCACTTGCGGAAAAACAAACTATCCAAAATTGGATCGCTGAAAGTCGAGCAGAAATCAAAGCCAGTCGACTCATGGTACTCGATACCGCCCAGCGCATGCAGGAACATGGGGCGAAAACCGTCAAAGAAGATATTTCCACCATTAAATTTTTTGTAGCCGATGTACTCCTGAAAGTAATTGATCGTGCTATCCAAGTGCATGGTGCACTAGGCATCACCGATGATACACTGCTATCTTTTTGGTACCGTCACGAGCGAGGAGCACGTATTTACGATGGACCTGACGAAGTACACAAGTCTGCCCTAGCCAGAAGTATTCTAAAAAACTACGGCAGTAAATGATTATTACCTTAACTTTTGATTTACTCAAGGACTATTTGGCCCCAGTACTCAACTGTGCAGCCGATAAGATCCAAGTGACCCAACTCCCAGGTGGCTATTCCAATTTGAGTTTCTTGGTAGAAAGTGCTACTGAAAAATTCATCTTGAGGCGCCCACCTTTCGGTGAAAAAATCGCCAAGGCCCATGACATGGGTAGGGAATTTAGGATCCTTGAAGGATTGAAAAAGGCCGGCTACAGCAAAAGTCCTCAGCCAATTCACTTTTGTGACGAAGAATCCATTTTTGGTGCTCCCTTTTTTGTCATGGAATTTATGGAAGGTTCAATTTTGAGAAATCGGGTTCCTCAAGGAATGACACTAGAAAAGGAAGACTTTGCTACCTTATCCCGTTCGGCGGTAGACTGCTTACTTGAACTACACCAACTCGAACTTCAGGAATCAGGATTGATTCATTTGGGTAAGCCCGAGGGCTACACCCAACGCCAAGTGGAAGGATGGGTAGAGCGGTATTTTCGAGCAAAAACAAATGAACTTCCGGACTTGGAACAAGCAGCAACATGGCTACTTGAAAATATTCCTTCTACAGAATCCCTCGCCTTCATTCACAACGATTTCAAATACGACAACTTGGTCCTAGATCCTCAGAATCCCAGCCATATCAAAGGCGTATTGGATTGGGAGATGGCAACAGTGGGCAATCCTCTCATGGATTTAGGCACTAGCCTCGCCTATTGGGCTGAGGAAAACGATCCACAGATTTTAAAACTATTCAACCTAAGCCACTTGCCAGGCAACCTCAGTCGGAAAGAATTAATGGAGTACTATTTTTCTAAAGGAACAGGCTCCAAACAAGAAATGGTCTTTTATTATGTCTTTGGCCTAGTCAAAGTAGCTGTGATCGCCCAACAAATTTTTAAACGTTATTCCCAAGGCTTTTCAACTGATTCAAGATTTGCACAACTCATCCATGTGGTGGATGCCGCTGGCAAAAAAGCCATTCAAACCCTTCAAACTGATAAAATCTAAGCACATGACCCTTCATAAAATTTGCATCCTTGGAGCAGGCACACTTGGCTCCCGAGTAGCCCTCCAATCCGCCATTTCAGGATTTACCGTTTCCATTTTTGACCTGAAACAGGCATCCTTGGATTCGGCGATACTCACCATGCAAAAAATCCTCCGTCAGCTGGTTCGCAGTGGGACATTATTAGATTCTCAAATTCCCGAGATCCTACAACGAATCTATCCTACCTTAGACTTGGCGGAAGCCTTAAAAGGCGCTGATTTGGTCAATGAAAGCGTCACAGAAGATGTAGCTATCAAAAAATCGCTATGGACCGAAGTAGGTAAACTCGCGGAGTCCCACACTTGGTTGACGACAAATACCTCCTATTTGCTCCCTTCCCAGTTTGCTGAAGAAACTGGTAGCCCCTCCCGGTTTTGTGCCTTCCATTTTCACGATGTCTTTTATTCAAGGGTAGTTGACATCATGCCCCATCCAGGAACAGATCCTGCATTGATTGCAGTCCTAGAAGAATTGGGAAGACAATTGAATCAAGTTCCCGTAATCGTAAGAAAAGAAAATCCAGGATACCTATTCAATACGATGCTTATGGCCCTTTTGGGTGCGGCGGGCAAACTCATCACACGAGAGGTGGGAAGCATTGAAGATATCGATAAGTCCTGGATGGTGAATTTCCACATGCCCATGGGCCCTTTTGGGATATTGGATTCAATAGGATTAGATACCGCTTGGCATGTTACGCACAAAATGCCAGATTCGGCCTCACAGGCCTTTGCTGCACATTTGAAAACCTACATTGATCAAGGTAAACTAGGAGAAAAAACCGGCGAAGGGTTTTATACCTATCCCAATCCACGCTACCGAGAGCCAGATTTTATCCGATAAAAGAAAATTGAATGTATTTGATTTTTTCTCCCTTGTCGGAAAAAATCTTCTCGTAACGGGTCTTTATTCCGTGGTGGGCATCCCGCATTTCGCTTTCATAAAAATCAGCTGTAGCGAATAAAACTTGGCAATCCGATCGCGAAGCCAAAACCTCCTCGGTATACTCGAACAGTCCTGTATTGTCTGTTTTGAAGTGGATGGTACCCTCTGCTTTCACGAGTTGTTTGTACATATCCAAAAATCTGGGTGAGGTTAAGCGTCGTTTTTCATCCCCATCGCGTGGAAAAGGATCTGGGAAAGTAATCCACAGTTCAGAAATCTCACTTGGCGCAAAAAAACTATCCAACTGTTGAATTTGGGTACGCAAAAAGGCCACATTGTGAATGCCTTCGGCCGTAGCAGTTGAGCTGCCTTTCCAGATTCTACTTCCTTTGATATCTACTCCAATAAAGTTTTGTGTGGGATATTGCCTTCCTAGACCCAAGGTAAATTCCCCTCTTCCACAGGCTAGTTCCACGACTAAGGGTTGCTCATTTTGAAACTGAAGCACATTCCACTGACCTTTTATCTGCTCAAAAATAGGTTTACCAGCCTGGACTACATTGGGATTGGCTTCGTTTTGGGCAAAGCGAACCAGTTTTTTTCTACTCATTAGAGGTCTTCAATTTCTGCGACCACAAAAGTACTACCTCCAATAAATATCAGGTCATCTGCACCCGCATTTTTTCGAGCAAATTCAATCGCCTCGGTCACTTTGGGGATTACCTGTCCCGATAAACCCTTCTCTAGCGCCTTGCTTGCCAAAAATTCTGCATCCATCGCTCGAGGAAGGTTGGCCTGGCAAAAAATGTAGGTGGCATCACTAGGAAGTAATTCCAAAACCTTAGAAATATCCTTGTCATTCACCATTCCAATCACCATCCAAAGTTGGGAATAGGTGTAGTTCTTCAGTTGATTCACCACCTCCAAGATACCTGCTTCATTATGACCTGTATCGGCGATAGTGAGTGGTTGGGTTTGTAAAATCTGCCACCTACCCTTTAAGCCTGTATATTCTGAAACATGGGCTAAACCCAATTGCAGCGCCTGTTTAGTCAATTTCCAACCTTGCTGCCGCAATTGCTCCACTGACTCTAAAATCCCAGGTAAATTGAATCGCTGGTAATCTCCTTGCAGGTCAAACTCAAGATCAAAAATTTCCTTACCTACTTTTACTGTATAGCTAGCCTTTCGAAAAGCAGCTTCTCGAATTTTTCTTACCTCCCATCGCTGATCAGCAAAAACAAGATTGGCTTGCATAGAAGCAGCCTTTTGGATAAAGACAGATTGAATTTCTTTTTGAGTATGGCTCACCACCACAGGCACAGCCTCCTTGATGATGCCTGCCTTTTCCCCGGCAATTAGGGGAAGTGTATCTCCAAGAAACTGGGTGTGGTCAAAGCCTATATTGGTAATGACACAAAGTTCGGGAGAAATCACATTGGTGCTATCCAATCTCCCTCCCATGCCTACCTCGATGATGGCAATGTCAACTTCCTCCTTAGCAAAATACCAAAAAGCCAAACCTACGGTCATTTCGAAGAAACTGGGCTGCAGCTGATCCAAAAAACCCTTATTAATTGCCACAAATTCAACCACATCTTCTTTGTTGATTTCTTGGCCATTGATACGAATTCGTTCGGTAAAGGACTTCAGGTGCGGTGAAGTATACAAACCTGTTTTGTAGCCTGCAGCTTGAAAAATGGATGCCAAGGAATGGGAAGTACTACCCTTGCCATTGGTTCCCGCTACGTGGATGGATTTGAATTGCTTCTGTGGGTTACCCAAATGGGTACAAAGGGCTATCGTGTTCGTTAAATCAGCCTTGTAAGCAGACGCTCCCACACGTTGAAACATGGGCAGTGCATTAAAAAGGTAATCCAGCGTCTCTTGGTAATTCATGGTTAATCCACCTTGATCACAAAAGTGATTTTGCCATTGGAAAATTCCGCGGGCGAGCCACCAGATTTCTTAAAATCCAGTTGATTGACCACTTGCCGGTAGTAAGCCAATACCTCGTTGGAAACATTGTATTCCAAAGGCAGGGCTTGAACTACCTTTCCTGAACCGTCCACCGTGATTTTAAATACAATACGCCCGTTGCGGGTCGACACTCGGTCATTGATACTTGGCCTCGAGGCAAAATCCCATCCCGCTAGGTCAAGGCTATATCCTGCGCCTCCTGCCATTCCTTTTCCTGATCCAGCACCTTGCAGGGCTCTACCATCTACAGTCCCAGTGGGTTTTCCTTGATCACCAGACACCTTAGTGTTTCCTTGTCCAGACGCACTGGTTGGATTCGATCCCTTCCCAGATTTACCTCCTGCACCAAAAACCGCACGCTGATCCAATTTGGGTTGTTCTACCACCTTTTGATTGTTCGAGGCTTCTTTCGCCTCTTCCTTCACAGGTGATGGGGTAGCCACAGTCTCCCCTTTGATTGGAGAAGGCTGCGTGTTAACCGCCTGGTACGTATGTGGCTTCGCCTTTGAGGCGGCGGCATTACTTGCTGAACTAGCCGGTTGGGTTGGGGGAGCGATTTCACCTGGAGCCGGGGCTTCATTTACAGGGATTTCGGAGGAATTGGGAGACAAATCGGATGGTTCACCAGAACCAAAATCAGAAAAACCAAGGTTCAATTCCAAACCATATGTTGGCGTAGGTGGATTAGGTTGCTCCCACACAACCATGAAGTAAAAAGCCAAAAACAAAAGCACTTGAATCACCAAAGTGATTAGTGCGGATTGAATCCGACTTTTTCGTTCCAGTGAATTTGAATTCACATCGAGCATCAATTGTATGGTTTGGTAGCAATGGATACGTTGGCACCGAGACCTGCTGCAATGCCCCCAATTTCTACTAGATATTCTACAGGCACTTCCTTATCCAAATGAAGGACTACCTGACCTTTTTTTCCTTCCAATAAAGGAGTAAGTACCGCCTTCAATTGCTCACGAGAAGTGAGTTGATCATTAACTGAAAATTGAAGGTCCTTTGTCACGGACACAGTCACCTCCTGCATCACAATATCTGAGGTTTCACTTGATGGTAAATTCACAGAAAGTCCAGATGGAGTAATGAAGGATGAGGTAAGCATGAAAAAAATAAGCAAAAGAAAGATGATGTCCGTCATGGAGGACATGCTGAACGAAGCATCTACTTTATTTTTTTGCTGCAGTCCCATGCTTATTTATCCTGAAGAAGGTCAATAAATTCAATGGAGGTATATTCCATATGATGCACCAATTTGGAAACTTGAGTTACTAAATAGTTGTATCCCAAATAGGCCACAATGCCCACAACCAATCCTGCTGCTGTAGTAATCATCGCTTCGTAAATCCCAGAGGAAAGTAATTTGGGAGATACCATACCATCTTCCTGAGCAATGGAAATAAAGGCCTGAATCATCCCCGTCACTGTTCCCAGAAACCCAATCATGGGCGCAGCACCGGAAACCGTAGCCAAAACACCTAAATTCTTTTCCAATTTGTAAATTTCCAGTTTGCCTACATTCTCAATGGCAACTTCAATGTTTTTCAATGGGGATCCGATGCGGTCAATTCCTTTGGAAATCATGTTGGCCACAGGGGTATTGTCTCCAGCACAAAGCATCTTTGCTTTTTCTATTTGACCACTTTGGACCAAAAGTTTGACCTGATCCATCAAATGCCCCGGTGTTTTGGAAGCCTTTTTGATCACCAAAAGTTTCTGTACAAAGATGAAAATCGCCAATACAAATAAAACGTATAGCGGGATCATCATGTAGCCACCTTTGATAAGGAGGTCTAGCAAACCAATGGATTGGCTAGTGGCTTCTACAGCTGCTGGCACTTTGGCCACAGAATCAATTGCAAGTGTTTGTAATAGCATCGTCATCAATAATTCAAAATCCACAAATCTGCAGCGTATTGGGCTTTCACCCTGTTTAATTCCTCAGAGGCCGCATTCCAGCTGTCAAATTTCCCTACAGCAAGTCGGTAATTGGGACTGTCCGCATAAGGCGTAATCAAATACATTGCAGCGGGCCTTACTGTCATTTTTGCTGCAAAATCTTTGATAAGTGTTTCGGTCGGCAAACTTGCAATCACTAGGAAAAATCGCTTTTTCTCACCTTTGGCAGTGATTGGAGTTAGACTGACTGGATTGGTAGGTGCAAGATTTGTACCAGAATTGGCGGTTGTAGTCAAATTTGTAGCTGCAGTGGAGGTTGTCAACGAATCTTCTTTGGCCAAAGTGTCTGGCGCTGATCCTGCAGTAACTAATGCTTTATTCGCAACTGGTAAATCCTGTGGAAGTTCTTTATTGCCTTGATCGCCAAGATCTGAGCTCAATACTGATTCGGACTGTAGTTGCCAAATAATCACAGACAAGGCACCAATAAAGGCAAAAACAACTACCCAAACCCAGGTTTTTGAACTAGATTTTTTAGCAGAAGGAGCCTGCGGAGGGGATATCGGCCTAGTTTGCTTGGAATCCTTTTTCTTTTCTTGCTTCGGTGCTGTCTCAACTTTTGAGGTATCTGCTACCTGAACCACCTCTTCGGATTGGGTTTCCTTAACTTTTGTCTTGGACTTTGCGCTAGATAGCGGTGTGATTTCTACGAAAGGAAGACCAAAATCCTTGGGATCTGACCATTGTTTGGGACTGGATTCTTTTTCTGCCATGGTGCTACTGAGAATACACGAAACTAACTTAAAACTAGGTAATGCCCAACCCTTTACCTTTGGGTCAATTAAAATTTGAAACTAAGCCCTCCTACTCCTTGAATTCCCCTGACTGGATAGTTCATCCATCGTGCATTGCTTCGATTCAGGATGTTACTACCAGTGGCAAATACAGAGAGACGTGAAGAAATCGCATAATCCAGATTCAGTTGAAGATCCACAAGAGCAGGAAGTTTGATCACCTCGGCTTCAATGGAACTCGTGTAAAAGACATCAAATCCTCTTGCCTGCAATCCACCCATTACCTGAAGATTGGCTTGAAGGTTTAACTTTTTGAATGGACTATACCGATTATTTAGTTGTAGGATATAAGTTGGTCGGTGCCAGGCAACTTGCTGATTAGACAAGCTGTAATGGAAGAGATCTACCTGGGTAGTGAGAATATACTTTTCGGTTAAAGACAGTTCTACACTAGAATTAAACTGAAAAACGGTAGCCTCTTGATCATAAACCAATTCAAATCGAGCCGTATCTGCAACCGAATTTACGAAGAAATGGAGGTTTGATTGGCGACGCAGATCAAACCCTCCTCGATACACTAACTTATCCGATACAATCCCTTCCACACCTGCTGCAATGGAAAGTTTAGTCACAGTATTCAACAACTGTTCACTCGGTCCAAGGAAAGGATTTTCCTGAACAAAGCTTCGGTAGGTATTCCGCTGCACATCTCCAGTGATTGCAGCATTTACGCTTAAATTCTTCCCAATTTGGTACCTAGATTTAATTACTGGAAATAGGTGAAGTCCTGAATTTGATGCTTCAATCGAATCATTTGCTGACACCAGCACCAATCCAGCGGTAAAGCTGAAATCTCCCCAGTGGTAAGTGCCCTCTGGTCGTAGGGCCAAATAGTTTCGATTTAAATCGTAGTCACGATCCTGCGTATCTGTTGTAAAATAGGAAAGCGCCAAACTACCCGAAAGGTCTTTGGATGGACTATAGGAACCCTTTCCTTGAAAACCCAACTCTTGTTCTTTTGCCGCAAAACTATCCTTGAACCCATTCAAAATTAAGGCTCCCTCATACCCGAGGCGCCCCACTTTTTCAAGATCTCGAATTCCGAGTTTAAAACTTCCCTGAAGTTGCGTGTTTGGGTCAAAGACTGGACCTCCAAAATCCATAGTTGGTGGTATTACAAACTCCAGATCTTCACCATAGTATCTGTAGGCATCTCTTCTTATACTCAAAGAAGAATACAGCTCGGTATTCGATAAAAAGTAACTCCCTTGTCCTGCAAGTTCTGTATGTGATTCTTTACTCTCTTCTTCCATCCAAGTTACTGGACCTTTACCAAAACTCTGGTGAAACAGTTTGCCTGAATACTGCCAATCTTCAGCTTGACTAGACTGATACCTCCCTTCAAGTAAGGGAGATAAATAATTGCCATAGCCAACGCGAACCAATCCTGGATAGGTTTCCAAATTTGGCTTCTCCCATTCCTTTTGGGCCGGTTCTGGAGTAATCTCCGCAGCGGGAATTGTTAGAAAAAATGGTGCCACCGGAAACTCAAGAGTCCCTAAGGCCTTGGGCTGCGGCAAGGAAGGCATCTTTTCTAAGCTCCGCAATTTCTTAGGAAGTTGAAGCACACGATCTTTTTGGATAATGAACTCCTGATCTTGAACAGCCCCCTTTTGGGTAGTTTGCGCTTGCAGTGATGCTAGGCCCACACCAAAAACCCCCAGAATAGTAAGTAGGTTAATTATCCTTTTCATAATCTAGTTGAGGGTTTTTAGAATAGATGCAGCTTTTTCTTTTACAGTTGCATCAGTGGACTGATCTAGAACCGACTGAAGGGTAGCTTTTGCTTGAAATACCTCTCCAAGTTTAATATAGTTTTCGGCTAACAGTAAAAACATACTTCCATACCAATAATCATACGCTGAAAAACCTTCAGAGTAATCAAAAATCAGTTCATTGGAACCTACAAACTCCCCTTTCTCTTGATAGCGAAGCGCTAACAAAAACAATGCTTCTGCAGCTTCCTCAGTGGTGTATTCTTGAAGCAACAATCCAAAACTATCCTCAGACTCTGAATTTTGATTGAGTAAGCGTTGAGATTTCCCCTGTATCAAAAGTGCCTTAGGACTAATCCCGGGAAGAATATCCCCCAACGCAATCAATTTTTCCGCTGCAACAATTGCTTGGCTGTAATTACCCAATCCAAAATAAGCATCCATCATTCCCTGCATCACTTCAACTTCCTCCAACTGAGTTCGGGTTTGTTGTGCAATAGGTTCGAAGTAGCGCAAGGCCTCCGAGTAGTTTTTATTTTCCAACTCGAATTTACCCAATTGTTGCAGAGCCTTTACCCGATAAGGAGATGGGGCTTGCTGCTCCAGCAACTTAAATAAATCCTGGGCTTTGGATACCTCACCTACCTGCTTGTAAGCATCACCAGCGAAGTACAAGGCCTCACTTTTTTGTGCAGATTCGGGGTAAGTTCGAAGGTAGCTTTCCAAAGCTTTCGCTGCTTGAGGGTATTTCTGACCCAGGTATAAGTTCTTTGCCGCAGCATACTCAAGGGTTTGTACCGAGCCTGCATCAGGATTTGACTTTTTGTAGGATTGCAAGTACTCCCCAAATTCCTCCGACTTTTCCTGCACCGCTAAGGCCTCTTGTAGCCCTTTCAAGGCTGCTTCTGAGTTTTCAGCTAAGGGATATTCTTCAAGAATCACTTTATAGTCTGCAATAGTCTGGCTGTAGCGTTGCAAAGAATAGTTGGCAACAGCTCTACCCTCCAAGGCAAAAGGCAGAAAAGGTGAATTTGACCGTGTATTGATCAATTCTGAAAAAGCCGTGATTGCTTCCTCATACTTCAATTCTTCTAGGTAAAGTTGGCCTTTTTGGTAAAAAGCATCTTCCACATAGGTGCTTGATGGAAAATTGGAGATCAACAAATTGAGCTGCTCAACTGCTTGTTGGTTCTTCCCTTGGTAGTTGGTCACTACTGCCAATTGCAAATGGGCGTAATCTTGTCCGGTAATTTTGGATTCAATGGCTTGTCGAAATATATTTTCCGCTTCAGAAAACTTCTTTTGAACAAAGTAGCAATCTCCCAAACGCAGCAATGCATCCTGATAAGCAGGTTCTCTCTTGTCTCGCTGAGCAGTTCGGTAGGCTTCAAATTGATCTTCAGCCGCTCCATATTCTTGGGAATTAAAATAGGCATATCCTAATCCATAGCTCGCCTTCAACGCATATTCAGAGGTTGATAAGAGGTGCTTCAGCGCATTTTGGTAGGCAGCAATCGCTTTACCAAACTCATCCCGCGCACTGAAGATCTCCCCTTTCCAAAAGAAGGATTCTCCTAAAAGGTTTTTATCCGATGGAAAAGCCTGCGATTTGGTCAGAAAAGCAAGTGCTTGCTCCAGCTTCTGATCCCGGTAATAAATCATGGCCTGGTAAAAGGCCACCTTTTGATAGGCCTCTTGAATGCGAGGAGATTTGCTTATTAACTTGTCCAATTGGTCCAATACGCGTAGGTAATCAGATGAATTCAGCAAGGCATCAGTTAGTAGAGTTTCAACTTCCGAAACCCGAGTTCCTTGAGGATAATTCGTCAAATACTCATCCAGGGCATTGACTGCCAATTGAAAGTTTCCACGCTGCAAATTGATCTTTGCCAAATTAAACAAGGCTTCTTCTTGTATTCCCAAATGAATTGAACTCGCAGCTGCCACCTGAAAACTAGTCAGTGCAAATGGGAAATTACCCTGCTGAACATATGCATGTCCTAAGTAGTAGCTCGCTGCTTGGGCCACCTCCGGTTCACCCAAAGCTGCTAATTTGAGGTACTCACTTGCTTTGGAAAAAGTTTTGGTTTCAAAAAATGAAAACCCGGCCTTGTAATTTTCTTTGAAAGTCAACTCGCCCTTTTGAAGGGAACTAAATGCTTCGTATTGCTGCGCAGCGTTTGCAAAGTCTTTGGAGGCATAATAGGCCTCTGCCAAATACAAATGAATCGATTCTTTTTGGTCTAACGGTGTTTGGGAAGCTAGCAAAGGAACAGCATAGGCGATGGCTTCGGCATACTTTCCTTCCTTGTAATAAAGCGAAGTCAGGAGAAAAGGTACTTTGGAAGCATAAAAAGTGCTTTTTTCAGCAAGTTGAAGTTCTTGAATGGCTTGTTGGGTATTCCCATTCTTCATGGCAATAAAGCCACTGTAGTATAAGGCATCGGACGCCACTGGATCACTGCCATTTTTCACTTGGTCCAGGTAGGTTGACGCATTACCGTAGTCTCCTTGTTGAAAATAGCTGTAACCGACCTTGAAAGCGACATCCGCACGCAATTCCCAATTGATCCATTCAAGAGGCACCAATACGTAGCCTGCAATGGCTTCTGGGTACCTTTTCTTGTAAAAATAGTGATTGCCTAAGGCAATGGCAGCAGCAGCTACGCTAGGTTCGCCAGCATAATCATGGATAAACTGCTTCACCAAGCCGAGTCCATCTGGTCGTTCCAATTGCAATGCAGAAAGCGCTTGTTGCAGGGCTGCTTGTTTTTTTTGGGAGCCGCTAAGATCTGTTGCTAAAAGTTGGGTATTATCGAATAAACTAGCAGCAAAAGACTGCTGATCGTACAAAATAGCAGCTCGATCTAATGCTAGCTGTGGGCTAGTTTGGTAAAGCGAAGATTGTGAAAAAGACTCCAAAGTGAAGCCCAGTGCTGCAAGCAGAACCAAGTAGTATTTCATGGCAAGTAGCTTAATCAGTGCAAAATTTTGTAGACCAGTTCCCGAAGGATTTCACCTTCAGTCATACTTCCAGAATCTACTCCTTTAAAACGAAGGTCTGCCTCTTTTAGGTATCCAAATACATCAATTACCTTGCCTAACTTGTAATTTTTTGATGCAATTACATATTCATTAAGGCCATAAGGGTTCACTCCTATGGCCGCTGCCAATTGGCTTTCCGGCAAAGCACCCGCTCGATGCAGCAAAGCAATTCGAGAAAAATAGGTAAACAACAAGGAGAAAATCGGAATGACGGGATGATTCTTAGGATTTTGGATAAAGTAATGCACAATTACATTCGCCTTGTTTACATCTCTGAATCCAATCGCTTTGGTCAACTCAAAATTGTTGTATTCCTTGTGGATCCCAATGTATTTGGAAATGTGATCTACGGTAAAGCAAGTAGGTTCAGGGAAATTGATTAACATTTTCCCCACCTCATTGGTCATTACCTCAAGGTTATTGCCTATGGAATCAGCCAAAAGTTGAGCTGCTTTGGGATCAATTTGATGCCCCAATTCCTTTAAATAGGATTCAATCCACTCATTTAATTTCCAATCCTTGATTTTTTCAGCTTCAACAAAAACCGCCTTTTTCTCAATCTCCTTCTTTAAACTACTTCTCCCATCTAATTTTTTATGCTTGTACGCAAAAACCAAAATTGTGCTCGGGAGCGGATTGCTGAGGTAGCCAATCAGTAATTTTTGAGCATCCTCTTTCCCCAAGTCAGGAATATTCTGTGCCTCTTTGACCAAGACCAGCTGCCTTTCGGCCATCATGGGAAATTTTCGCGCATGGGAAAGAATGGTGCTAACAGAAGCTTCTTTTCCATACAATACCAACTGATTGAATCCACGTTCGAATTCGGGAATGGCATTCTTCTCTAGGTAGTCACTTACCAAGTCTATAAAATAGGGTTCCTCTCCCTGCAAAAAGTAAATGGGAGCAAACTTCTGCGCTTTTAGGTCTTTTAAAACTACTTCGGGAAGGAGGGCCATAAGGGAAATTTCTCGTGCTCCTAAAGATAATAGATGCCAATCGAATGGTGAGAATTTCGGAGCAAATAAACTTTAATCGAAGAATCTAGGTTTATTTTGCAAGCCAATTGAAATGCCATGAATTTTGAAAAAGGGTTTGCCCTATACAAAGAAGGAAATTTTGAAGCTGCACTAGCCATCTTCCATGCCCTGGTTCATCAAGAACCTGAAAACCCTACTTATTTCCTCTACCGTGGTCGGATTTTAACCCGGCTTGGAAAAGGTACCGAAGCCTTGGCGGATTTTGATGTTTTGATTCAACTCGAGCCCTACAATACGGATTACATCAGTGATCGGGCAGTGGTTTTGCATCTTTTGGGGAGAAATGAAGAGGCTATCGAAGAACTAGACCGTGCTACCAATTTGGACCCGAACAATCCCTATCGCTACAGTAGCAGAGCTTACCTAAAAGATCAAAACGGTGATTTGGCAGGTGCCATTGCTGATTATGAAAAAGCCATCGAATTAGATCCGGAAGATGCTGTCGCTTACAATAATCTGGGATTGGTAGAAGAAAAAATGGGGCGTAAAGAAAAAGCACAACAAAACTTTACGAAAGCAGATGCTTTGTCTGGATACCCCCCAAAAAAAGAGCCAGAACAGGTAAAGACCGGCACTACAACTTTACTAGAAAAGCGGGAAGAAAAAACAAGTCCAAAAACCGCACAAAAGCCTAAATTGACTGCAAGTCATTTTATTTCAGTCGTTAAAGGAATCTTTACAGAAGGGGCTACGCGTAAAGAGTTTTTAGCTTTTCTAAGCGGGATTTTGGTAAAAAAAGAATCTAAAAACTCTTGATCACCCAAAGCGGCTTGGTGATGAAATAAGACATTTTGCGAGAAAGGTTCTTTGAAAAAAGTTGATCAAAAAAGTCTTTCTTTTTGCTAAGTGTGACCAGCATATCCCCTTTTGCCAATTGCAGGTAATTTTCGAGTCCAAGGGCAAGATCATCTCGAAATGATTTCAAGACATAATTAACCAAGTCGTACTTGACAAATGGTTGAAGTTCTTCCAACATGCTCTTATGCAAAGCCTTATCTATGACCCGGCTGCGTGAAGACACGTGAACGATGTCAATTTCCGAATTGAAAAAGGAGGCCAACTGCACCACTTTTTGAATCGCTATCTTATCCTCTTCCAAATAATCCGAAGCATAGACCAGTTTTCGAGGTCTCTTGAAAAACACTTTGCGAGGGACAACCAAAATATCGCGGTCAGATTGCAATACCAAGCGACTAGAGCGGCTTCCAAAAACCTGTTCTTTGAAATCGTTCATACCCTCAGTGCCTACTACGATCAGATTCGCATAGATTTTTTGTGAATATTCAATGGTCTTCTGAACAATTGGACCTTCTGAAAGTATCACCTCACAACTCTTTAGCCCTTTAGGAAGACTTTCTTGAAGAACTGCCGCTTGCAAGCTTGCTAACTTATTCTTTACAAACTCCTCCTGGTAGGTACCATTTAAGTCTAAAGGAGCCAATTTTTGGTAGTCCTCCTTATTCAGGACATGAAACACGATTAATCTGGCTTTGTACTTCTCCCCAATTTTTGAGGCATATTCCAGCGCATTCAAAGAACATTCTGAAAAATCAATCGGACATAGAATGGTAAATGGAGAAGCCATGGCTGTTAGTTAGTAACCTCTAGTGCGATTTACGAGATTAAGCAGAGGAAGGTCAGATTTTAACCGTTTATAATTTTCAATAATTTGAGGAGCGGCAGCTTTTGGATTTGTTACAGAGGCGATATGAGGAGTCAGTTGGATTCGCTTTTCCTCCCAAAATGGGTGGGCTACTGGCAAAGGCTCTACATGAAATACATCCAAAAGGGCACCAGAAAGCATTCCTTCATTTAAAGCAGTCAATAAATCTCCTTCATTTAAGTGCTTCCCTCTCGCTACATTAATCAAATAGGTACCTTTTGTACACTTTTTGAAAAGCGAAAGATTTAAAATTCCCTCGGTTTCTGGGGTAAGTGGAAGCAAGCAAACTAGGACATTGACTTGAGAAAGGAATTCTTCCAGTTGATCTTTTTGAAAGTAAGGGTAAGTAACGTCTTTTTTATCTGAAAAACCAAAACCAATCCCCTCAAATCCTAATCCATCTAATTTAGCCAACACATCTCCCCCCAAAGCACCAACGCCCATCACCCCTACTTTAACTGGAATTTCTGGGTTTGTCATATCCCAAATTTTTTCCTTCTGGTCATGGTGATAACGAAGAAACTGCCGATGAAAGTTCAACACACCCATGATTACATAATTGGTCATGGACCAGGTCAATTTCTCATCGACAATTCGAACTATCGGGAGGGCATCTCCCACTGCAGGATCTGAAAGAATATGATCTACTCCAGCCCCTAAAGAGCTGATTAATTTTAAGTTGGGAAAGTTTTTAAGGTATCCCGGAGGATGTTGCCAAAGCAAGGCCATCTCCACCTCTTCAGGACGATCAATTTCTGGATAGATTTGGAGATCGATGTCGGGTTGGTGGTATCGAAGTGCCTCAATCCAAATTTTAGGATCTCTTCCGGGACTTACAATTGCGATGCTCATGAATTCGTGGCTTAGTTCATCCTAAATTACGGCATTCAATACTGGGCAAAAAATTCGTTTATCA
>JACCDW010254889.1_pt1 | contig 25576 bp, 23 predicted proteins | sample 7449781 | NCBI WGS metagenome assembly JACCDW01 (sample SAMN15323449, study PRJNA562643) | freshwater metagenome | isolation source: river surface water | place: USA:Blue River Watershed | collected 2017-08-18
GTTCCACCAACTTTGATTCTCTCATTTGTCACCAAACTCAGAGGAACTTCACCGCGATACTCACCCAAAATTTTCGACATCAATGTAATCAACACCGATTTTCCGTTAGAACCCTCTCCAATATACATATTAAATGTCTGATTCTTTGCTACACCAATTAAAACCGATGCCAAATGATCCCACATGTAATTGCACAATTCTTTCACTGGAAATAATTTTGCCATAAAATCGTTAATTTCACTAACAATTCTAGCATCTCTAACTAAATCATATGGTCTATAATCGATTTTAGTCGTCTTTGAAATAAGATCTTCTGGATATCCACGTCGAAATCGTTTTTCTTTGAAATCATAAACTCCATTATTGAAGCAAAGCAAATATGGGTTTGTGTCCAATTTTTCCAGGAAAGAATCATCATAGAATAAATCTCTCGCTTCCTGCATAATATTTTTCTTATCATTTGTTTTTGCCAACCGTAAACAGATGTCTAATATTTTGTCAGATTTTAATTTCAAAATTTTGGCAGGAGGACTTTCGGTATCATGAATAGATTGTTGCGAAAATATCTTTTCGACTTTTCTGCGATAAATATCTCGCATTTCTGTTGAAATAGCTTTTCTGAGAGTGGTCGCCGAATCAATTTCCTCCCAACGATGCTTTTTATATGTATACCATATATTTCCCTTTACACTAACACATACATACTGATCTTTATACATTTCATATAAGACTTTTCCCAAATCATAATCGCCACAACCTTTCATCGATTTTTTATCTTCTCCTAATTCGCTTGCACTAACACCCAATGTCTGATCAATATAATAATCAATACTATTTTCGCGAACCTTTATATATTTTTCATAAGCATCTATTTTTGACCAATGCATAATTGAGCGTATAGTAAGACCCTGTGGGTTATTCACATCAAATCCCTGCCATTTTTCATAAAATTCTGTAATATCTGAAAAACTAAATCTTTCATATTGTGCACTGAAATAAATCCATACAATAAATAATCTATCACTAGTATTACGTAATGCCCAGCCAACGCGAATCCATTTATTATATGAACTTAAACCATAATATGATTCAGGTAAAGTCATTGTGTAATCATATGCTTGTTGAATTTCATAATCAGTACAACTTCTAGTGACATTATCTAAAAATTCGGCCATTGCCTGTTCTAATTGTTCTCTATTTTTAATTTGCAGAATTGTTCTCGAAGAAATATCTCCGAAGAAACATCCCATTCTTTGCGTATTTTCAATAGAAACAATTTTTTTTATTTTTTTAGAACCAGGACCTTCTGTAACAACTTCTCTCTTTGAAATTGCACCATTACGAGCTTCTATAAATTCATTTTTATAAAATAATACAGGGTGTGTAGCACATCTTGCTGATAATTTAGGAAAATTAGATTTTAAATCGAATTTTGCAAGAGGAAATTTTTTTCTGGAAATTTCTCCGTCATCGGAATCATAAGAAATATTGTATATTTGTGTAAGAACATATGGTTCACATCCGGGTTTTGTTGAACCATATAATTGCCAATTTGCAGACCCAATAGAAATTCTTTCATCTAAAACATCATCCCATGTATTAATAATTGGAAAATCGCCCCAAATTTCCTCTATTCTAGGTATCATTCGTTTTCGCAAAATTTGCTGCGTAACATGGTCACATTGCAATCCAAAAATAATATGAATACCATCTTTTGTAATATTTTTTTCGGGAACATGTTTAATTGATTTTTTTTCTAAAACATACACATCAAACTTGGTCTCATCGTCAAACTGATAAATTTTGGTCAATTCTTCTAAATATGCATCAACCAAATCTTCGATATGTTCAATAGAATAAACACGCGATTTATGATTTAATTCAAAACGTAAATCAATGTCAACTAAAAGAGGTCCATTATTTTCCAATTGAACCTCAGTAAAATATTCGGGTTTATTTCTCACAAAAACCTCTTGAAAATAACATTCTAAAAATTGGGGATATTCGTCTTCAGGAATATGATAATTTCCTCCAAAAATATTTAATTTTTCGTCTTTAATTCGAGTATTTGTAGATGGCAAAGTGCTTCCTTTTTCTGTATATTTTGTTTTAATAAAATCGAATAATTTTAAATTTTGAGTAGAATTAGTTTTTACAGTGGTAGTAGCAGTTTCTTTTGACATATTTTGTAGAGAATCCATTTTTGCATCTACACTATTTATATTATTCATTACTTTAGGATATATATAATTATATATTTATATTGTTTTTTTCAATTTTATTGGCAACGGTCATTTTTATGAAATTATAATTAGCCTTATAATTATACTCTATATTCATCACAACAAAATAAAATTGAATTTAAAACAACTTAAACATATAATTATATCAATATATTACAATAAACTAATCTATTAATCTATCAAAAATGAAATTCTGCAACGTTTGTGACAATATGTACTATATTTCTATTAGTGAATATGATCAGAATAAAATGATTTATACGTGCCGTAATTGTGGAAATAGGGATGAAACCATTTCAGAAGAAGGGGCATGTGTATTAAAAACTCAATTTCAAAAAGGAGGACAATCTTTTCAACACATAATTAATAAATATACGAAAATGGATCCAACACTTCCTCGAATTTATAATATTAAGTGTTGTAATAAAGACTGCATAACTAATCAGGAAAATTCTAAGAAATCACCGGAAATTATATATATTCGTTATGATGATGAAAATATGAAATATTTATATATTTGTTATGATTGTGAAACAACATGGAAAACTGACGATAAAAAATAAATTGCAAATAAAGAAATAAAATTGAAATAATATAAAAATTTAAATAGATTTATATATTATTAATTATAATCAAATATATTTAGAAATTTACCTACCTATAATATAAATGTCAGACAGCGAAGGTTATTCTAGTGGTTCCGATAAGGATGATGCCTCTAATGTTTTCGATATCAAATCTCATTTCACAAAAAAAGAATTTTTACAAAAAAATAAATTTAATTCGCAACATGCCGGAAAAAAAGAAGATAATATGGGTTTAGATGATGATGACGACGATGAAGATGATGACGATGATGACGACGATGACGATGAAGAATATGGATTTACAGGAGGGGCAAAAAAATCAAAGAAACAAAAAGAATATTATGGAGAAGATGACGAAGATTTTGAAGATGATTTAGATAGCAATGATGATGTTTCAGAAGCTGGTTCAGATTTTGATATAGATAATTTAGATAGAGTCGATAAAAAGAAACAGAAAAAAATTAAACAAATAGATGATGACTATGATAATATGCCAAAACATATGTCAGATAATGAATATAGTGACGATGATGAAATAGAAAATGAAGACGATGATTATTTGCAAAAATTTGATGAAACTATTAGAAAAAACATAATATCTGATTATCATCCTGAATTAAATCAATTAAATTATGAAGAAATAGAAGCATTGTGTGTTGTTACTCGAGATGAAACTGGTGCAATTATTGACCCTCTACATAAAACATTGCCATTTTTAACAAAATATGAAAAGGCTCGAATATTAGGAGAACGAGCAAAACAATTAAATTCTGGCGCAAAATCATTTATAGTTACAGATCCTTCAATTATAGATGGATACGTTATTGCATTAAAAGAATTAGAAGAAAAAAAAATACCATTTATCATTAAACGCCCTTTACCGAGTGGAGGATGTGAATACTGGAAACTAAAAGATTTAGAAATTTTGATATAAAATAAAAAACAAATTTACATTATATACATATATATACATTATTTACATATATACATTATCTAAAAATTCTATAAATAAATATATTTTTTATTGCATTCCAGCATAATTTACAATAGGTACATTTCGTCTAGGTCTATTTTGCATATAAGGCGTAAGTTCTATTTTTTTTTCATTTTTATTATCACTTATTATAGGTTTATTATTTACAATAGATTCAATCGGTATATCATTTATACAAGCTTCACATACTTTTTTATTATCATTATTATTATTATTATTATTATCATTATTATCATTATTATTAGTATCACACGTAATAATATCATTAGGAATCCTATTATTACGTATTATAAGGCTATATGTATCCTTAGCAAAATATATAGGTTCTAATTCATATTTAGTATTATTTTTAATTGTCTCAAAAGGTATTTGTAAATGTATACTATTAAATATATTTTCTGATTTTTTTAGTATTCTGAATAATTTATAAATATTATTTCTAGTTTTTCTTGTTATAGTTCTAGATTTTAAAAGTTCATTAATTTCATCTCTAAATTGAAAGATTTTTATATACATCGTATATAATAATTTAATAAGTTTTCTAGTTTTATCTTCATTGAAACTGGAAGCAGTATCTATAAGTATTAGATTTGAAGATCTTATTACATATTCAATATTCTCATTTAGATAAGAATATATATCAATACATAATTTTACTTTTTCAGCTTGTCTAGTTTTTTTATCATTTATTCTATCTAATTTTAAACTGTTATTTACATGTACATTTAAGTCGCGTATAAAATCGGACAAAATAGAATTAGCATACTTATTGAATAAATTATTAGAGAAAGCCATTGTATATAATAATATTATAGAGAAAGATAGAGAAAGATAGAGAAAGATAGAGAAAGATAACTGTATTAATAATTATAATGCCGGGTGGCGACTATTAACATTAAAAAAAATAAGACTTCAATTTTTTACAAAAATACAAAATATAACATACAATTTCACCTATATACAAATCTCTTTCAAACTTATTTTTACGTTTTCCAATGTTTTCCACAATCTAAACAAGTAACAAACACAGTAGTAGGTTCATCTGCACTTCGAGTTTGCAATTCAAAATAATTACAGCGTTTTGATTTGCATTTTTTACAGGTATACATATCAGTAGATGCCTCAATATTATTTGTAAGTTTTGAAGAATCCCTTTTAATTTTTCTTTCAATCAATTCTTTCCAATGATCTGGATTAAATTCCTGATGCGTCATTTTTGCTAACTGTTGAGGAGTAATTTCTTTATTTTTTATTTGTAATAAAAATTCCGAATTTTTTAAATTAATATAAATACTTCTTAATCTATCTATATAAATAGATGCAAATTCTTTTGATTCCCATTTTCTAACTAATTTTTTCATTTTTGCTTCATTAATTGCAAAATTAAAAATACTTTTTTCTACATTTATTGCAATAGTTTCATCGCCAATTATGGTCGTTAATTTTTTGCAAATATTTTTGCGAAAGAATTCCGGATTAGTTATAGATTGAATTGACATTTTATTTTTTAATATTATTTATATTTATTTATATATCTTTATCTTATTTTTGTTTTTTATTTTATTTCAATTTTATTGTGGTATAACATATGAAAATAATCAAAATTGCATTACCAATTATTTAATGTTTCAAAAAATTCTTCTTCATCATTTTCATCTTCAATTGTTGCAAGAATTTCTTGCAATTTTTCTGGATGATAATATTGTTGTATTTTTGGAAGTCTTATTTTTTCCCATAACCATTTTCTGAAATTATTCCTATATTTAAAACACATAATGCGATATCTACATTTTATAAATCTATTTATAATAATTTTTTCTTCATTAGTTATAATATGATCTTTTGTAATAAATATTTTTGGTAATCTATTTTCATAACATTGTATTACCCATAAATCATGATGTAATTCTGGTAAAATTGTTAATTTATTAATACCGCAATATAAATAAACTAAATTTATATTCAATTTTGGTAATTCAGTAATTTTATTATCTGTACAATCTAACCATTCTAAATTTTCATTTAATTTGGGTAGAGATATTAGTCTATTAGATGAACATAATAGAACTTTTAAATTATGATTTAATTTTGGTAAAGATAGTAATTCATTGTGATTACATAAGCAATTTTGCAAATCTTCATTTAATTCAGGAAGTGAAGTTAATTTATTATGCGAACAATCTAGAAATAATAAATTTTTGTTTAATTTTGGAAGTGAAGTTAAACTATTATATGGACATCTCAGTATTTTTAAATTTTTAAATTTTGATAAATCAGGTAAATATGTTAATCCTACTTGAGATACATTTATCTCAATGGTATCTTCTGGCAGAGAATTTAAATATTCTTCAATATTAAATTTTATTGGTTCACCATTAGTTTTATAAAATATTAAATTTAAACTAGATTGATCATTATAATTTGACATTTTTATTATTATAATTTTATAGTTTGAATAGAGTAATAGAAATAGATACGCGAAATATAATATTATGAATAAGTTTTATAATTATGCATAATTATAATGTAAAATAGTATTATAATAAAATTCAATTTTATTGTAATATAACATATAAAAATATAACATATTATAAAATCATATAAACGTAAAATATGAATTATATGTATATTCACAAAATCTTCTCAATTTCTCTAATTAAAATATAAAATATATTAAAAACTACTAATGGTAAAAATTTGCACAGAAAAATACCCCGAAAATTCTCAATATAATTCCTATTTTGAATCTTTCAAATTTCCTTTAAGTGATTTTCAAAAATATGCAATAGAAGCAATTGTTGAAGGTCATCATACACTAGTAACTGCACATACCGGTTCAGGAAAAACTCTTCCAGCAGAATTCGCCATACAATTTTTTATTGAAAAGGGGAAAAAAGTTGTATATACTTCTCCAATAAAGGCTCTCTCAAATCAAAAATTCTATGAATTTACAAATAAATATCCCAATATTTCCTTCGGGTTAATGACAGGAGATATTAAATTAAATCCTAATGCCGATGTTATCATTATGACCACCGAAATTTTAATGAATTATTTATTTAATCATCTCGGTGAGAAGAAATCCGATTTATCTTGTTCTCTAGAATTTCAAATAGATTTGGATGACGAATTAGCATGTGTAGTTTTTGACGAAGTTCACTATATCAATGATGCACATAGAGGTCAAGCTTGGGAACAAACAATTTTAATGCTTCCAAAACATGTTCAAATGGTTATGCTTTCTGCCACAATCGATTCTCCAGAAAAGTTTGCAAAATGGTGCGAAAGAGAAGATAGTGATAAGCAGGTTTATTTGGCATCTACAAATAAACGTGTTGTTCCTCTTACTCATTATGGCTACATCACTGCCACTGATTTTGTTTATAAAGGATTAAAAGATAAAGTATTGGAAAAACAAATTCGCGATTCAACTAATAAATTAATAACTCTTCAAACTGAGTATGGACGATTTCAGGAATCCGGATACAAAGAAATGAAATTTATAATGGATGTTTTTCATCGTAAAAATGTGATGTTACGCCGACCTGTAATTTTAAATAATCTAGCAACGTTTTTAAGAGATCGAGAAATGCTTCCTGCAATTGCCTTCGTTTTTTCCAGAAAAAATGTAGAAAGATGTGCAAGAGAAATTACAACATCAATTTTGGAGTTTGATAGCAAAGTTCCTTATACGATTAAGCGAGAAGCAGACCAAATTATTCGCCGATTACCAAACTATAAAGAATATTTGAATCTTCCCGAATATCACCAATTAATTTCTCTTCTCGAAAAAGGCGTCGGAATTCATCATTCTGGAATGATTCCAGTTTTACGAGAAATTGTGGAATTATTTATTTCCAAAAAATATATAAAATTATTATTTGCAACTGAATCTTTTGCAATTGGATTAGATTGTCCAATTAAAACCGCGATTTTTACCGGTTTAACGAAATATGATGGTTCAGGAGAACGTTTTTTATTATCACATGAATATACTCAAATGGCGGGTAGAGCTGGTCGCCGTGGAATTGATACAGTAGGGCATGTTATACATATGAATAATTTATTTACTTTTCCCACTGCAAATGAATATAAGGATATTTTATGTGGAACACCGCAAAAATTGGTGTCAAAATTTCATATTTCATATTCAGTGGTTTTAAATATGTTAAAACAGAATGCGAGTATGGCCGATATGTGTAATTTTGTAAAACGAAGCATGATATTTGATGAAATACATAAATCTATTGCTCATACAAAATTGGAAATTTCCAATTTGGAAAAAGAGTTGGAAAGAAAACACGAAATTGTTAGTGGATTAACAACCGATATGGATGCAATTGATGCGTTTTTAAACATAGAATATTCATATCCAAAATCTATTAATAAACAGCGAAAAGCATTGGAATCCGAACGTCGAAAATTGCTATCTTCTCATCCAGCCGTATTATTAGATGCCAAATTATATGCGGAAATGCTTAATTGTGAAAGCCGACTAGAAAAAGCACAGGAAAATTTAGAATATTTGGAAAATTTTATTGTTTCTCAAATAGGAAAATTGTGCTCAATGTTGGAAGAAGAACGATTTATTGAGAAGGCAGAGCCGACGTCGGCTCCTGAATCGGTTCCGGAACCGACCACGAAAGAATATTCCCTTACTCGCAGAGGAATAATTTCAGCAAATGTTGCAGAAGTGCATCCTCTAGTTGTGGCTGATATGATGGAACAGTGGGATTATTTCCGTGAATTCACATCAGAACAATTAGTAGGATTATTTTCCTGTTTTACAGATATTAAAGTTCAAAAAGATGCTAAAAGAAGTGTACCCATTGATACAGATCCATTTTTAGAATCCAAAATAAAATTATTACCGCAAATGTATGCGAAATATGATCGCATTGAATTAGAACGTGATATGAGAACAGGAATTAATTATGATATGCCATTAATGTACGATATTACAGATGAAGTTATGGCCTGGTGTAAATGCATGAATGAAGAAGAATGTAAATTGATAATCAATAATCAATTATTTAATAAAGAAATTTCTGTGGGAGATTTTACAAAAGCAATTCTTAAAATTTCTGTTATAACAAATGAATTAGTGGTAGTTTGTGAAAAATTGGGAGAAGTTGATTTATTACATAAATTAACACAGATAGATCGATTAATTTTGAAATATATTATGATGAATCAAAGTTTATATGTATAGAAAATAAAAATATTTAGTAAATATATATAATGAGTTCGTTAAAATCATCATTAAAACGTGCATTAGGTAGAGAGAAAAAATATAATACAATCGATCAAATAAAATTATTATCTCCAGAAGAAATTCTTAGATTAGATCCAAAAGATGTATCTAGTGAAGTATTTGAAGAATATAAAAATGATGTTTATGAAATAAAATTATTGCAAAGAACAGCATTAGAAGAATTGGAAAAATTAAAAAAATTAAAGAAACAGAATGTATCTGCTGATATTTATCATGCAGCATTTTTAAAGGCATATGATAAATTTGAAGATGCCAAAAAAAGACATGAAATCCGTGTTACTGAAAGAACAGTTAAAGATTTAAAGAAACATAATAAGGGAGGAAAAAGAAAAACTTACAAAAAACGTCAAAATAAGTCACAAAAAAGAAAAAATAAAAGAAAATCACATAAAAACTAAATACGGTATAATAAATATATCATATATTTATTATATGCAATCGCAAAATAATACAAATATTCAGAAAAAAAATGATGAATCGCCTGATGTATTATATTATATGATAGGTGGAATATTTTTCATATTTTTATTGTCAGCAACAATAAATTATTGGTGTAAAAAATATAAAATTACAATAAATCCTAGTGAAAATAATCAAAAATAATTTTTCAATTATTATTATCATTATCATTATTATTATCATCAGTATCATCTGTATCATAATCTGTTTCAACTAATTGAGCAAACCCAATATCAAATTGATCAATCCATTCTTTAAAATCATCTTTAATTCCATCCGCATCTTTTCTTATATAATAATAATTTAATTGTTCTTGTAATGTATTAAAATCTACTTTAGATGAAAATTGTTGAGCTACATCACCTAATTTTTTCATAGCATCTTTACGTTCTTTATTTGATAGAAATCCAAATGATTTTAATTGCGCATTTAATTTTTTATTTTGTTCCTTATTAAATTTTCCTCCTAATTGTAATCTTTTCTTTTGTGTTCTTTTTTTTTGTAATCTTCTCTTTTGTGTTCTTCTTTTTTGTGTTTTTCTAGGCATTATATATTATATTTATATTTTATAATATATAATCTTTGAATCAATAAATATAAAAATATAGAGATTTATATTTTTATATAATAAAATATAAAAGATGTCATTCAATACAACTTTCATCACTAAATACAAACCATATTTCATCAATGAATTCAGCGAATTTTCCTCAAATAAAGAACTCATCAATATTTTGCAAATATTACACAGACTAGACGATCTAAATTTATTATTAATTGGGCATCCTAGTTCGGGAAAAACAACTCTTCTCTATGCCATCATCCGTGAATATTATGAGCTCAAAAAAACGGACAATATTCCAGAAACCAATATTATGTTTATTAATAATTTGAAAGAACAGGGAATAAATTTTTATAGAAATGAAATGAAGATTTTTTGCCAATCACATTGCTCGATTTTTGGTAAGAAAAAAATGGTCGTAATTGATGATATAGATAATATTAATGAACAGAGTCAGCAGGTTTTCCGCAATTATATTGATAAATATAAGGGAAATGTAAATTTTATTTCAGTTTGCACAAATATACAAAAAGTAATTGAAAGTTTACAATCGCGAGTTCATATAATAAATATTCCACCACCAGAAAAGGAACAATTACGATTAATTATGGAGAAGATTGTTAAGGAAGAAAAAATCGAGATAGACCAGGAGGCTAAAGAATATTTGTTGGCCATTTCGGGAACATCTATTCGAGGTTTGATTAATAACTTGGAGAAGATGTATATTTTGAATGAACCAGTGGATTTATATTTGTGTAAAAAATCTTGCTCGAATATATCGTTTCAAATATTTGAGACGTATGTGCAGTATATTAGGAAGGGTGATATATATAATTCGGTGAGAGTATTATATGAGATACATGATTATGGATATTCGGTAATAGATATATTGGATTATTTTTTTACATTTGTGAAGACGACAAATTTGTTGACAGAGGATGAAAAATATAAGACGATACCAATTTTGTGTAAATACATTACGGTATTCCATAGCATACATGAGGATGTTATAGAATTGGGATTATTTACGAATAAGATGTTTGAATGTTTGGTTGGATGAGAAGATTTTTTAATCATAATCTATACCGTATGCATTTTTAGCAATAATTTTTTTTGCTTTAACATGAGAAGGTAAATGTTCTGGATGAATCTCTGAATCATTGTCAATATTATATGTAAAATAAGGATATTTATATGTATAAGATATACATTCTGAAAATAAATAATGATCTGCATCTAATGGTAGGTGTTTATTTAAATAAAATTTATTATTTTTATATGATTTCATTATTTTATTGATTCCCTTTTTATTAATTAAATAAGCACCAGTAGAAGAAATATCAGTATTATATATACCAGATATTGTATAATTAGTTTCTAATTTTTTATCATAAATATAACATAATAATATAATTTCCCAATCAGAAGGAGCATTTTTAATTATATTTTTAATAGGTTCTTTCCAATATGATTTATATTCAAGTGTCATATCATCTTCCATAATTAAATTAATATTATTATTATTATTATTATTACGAATTTCTTTTATAGTATTTAGATGTGATAATAAGCATGCATGTTGTAACTTTGTAAATTTATTATTTTGATTTTCTAAATTATTATTTAAAATATTATCAATATTTTTTGATTTTCCATCTATTGCAGATATTCTTTCTATTTCTATATTTTCAAATGCTTCATCTTTAAACATTTCTTCCATTTTTTCTTTTCTATCAGTTGATCTATCTAAATTTATCCAATATATTTTATTAATTCCATCTAAATATTTTGATTTATCTGTATCAAAACCAGATATAATTTTTTTATTATTTAAATATGAATAAAAAATTAAACATAAAAAAATAAATAATATTAATAATAATATACTATTAACTTTTGTAATTTTTATCATTTATATAATAAATGATAAAATATTTACATTAAATTTTTTAATTAATATAAAAAATAATAATTTAAAATAATAAAAAATATTAATAATGTGTTTTATCGGTTGATTTATAACAATACATATTATTATATTTTTTTTTACATTCTGGTTCAAAACATTCTTTTTCATAATTACAAACAAAACATGTTTCTTTTAATTTAATTCTTTTAATAGTAGTATCTATATCTAAATTATTTTTATTACAATACGAGTATAAATTTTCATACATTTTAATTTCAGTAGCATTTTTCCAATTATTTGGTAAACTATAATAACTGTTAGATGATCCCGTAATTCCAATTTTCATATCATGTCGTTGTTTTGTAAAATCATAACTTTCATAATTATCTAATATTTTAAAATACTGTTTCATAATATTTGGTTTACCTATAGAAAAAATTTCCCAAAATATATAAAGTTCAGAAGTCAAATCATTATTTATATCATTTAATATATTAATTATATCATAATCAAACAAAATATCAAATCTCATTCTAATAATATATTTATAATTATTTATATTAGAATTATTTTCTAGCAAATTATAACTATCATATAATTTATAATATTGAGAAATACTATTTATAAAATAATTATCCTTATTTTTATATTTTTCATTATTTTTAAACATATCATCTAAACTTGGTAACTTATTTTTAATTGGAACCATATAATATTCACTATCAGTATTATCATCATTAATTATGTGAATATTTTTTAGATGATTTCCAAAATAAGATTTTGTTTTTTCTATATTAATATTTTTATCACATGAAATAAATACATCATAATCATAATTTTCTTTTAATTCTGTATTAAAAATATTATTATCCCAAAATTCTTTCATATATTCATCTTGTGAATAATCAGAAACACATGAATTTGTTCTAACTTGTCCAACTATACAGAATGCTATTTTTGGTTTATTTGTTAATCCTTCTATTTTTTTTATATAAGATAATAAATAATAAAATAATAAAATAATTATTATTAATATTATAAAATTTATGATTAACTTTTTAATTTTTATTTTTTTTATCATAATATAATATAATATAATATAATATAATATGAAAAGAATTTTCTGTGAAATTTGTAATAATAATTTAAATAATATATATAAATTATATAATGTTCCAATAAATATAACATGTGTAGAAAAAAATATAAATTACATTTATGATGAATTATCTTTTAGTCAATGTATTAAATGCAATACAATTCAATTAGATAAATTAATTCCTTTAAATATATTATATAGTTCTAATCATAATAATATTTCAGTTGGTAAAACTTGGGAAGATTATTTCATTTTTTTTGTTAAATATATAAATAATTTTATTGAAAATAAAATAATTCTTGAAATAGGATGTCCATCTGCAAAAATAGCAACAAAATGCGCTGGATTTGAAAAATGGTATATTGTAGAACCTAATCCAGTAAATAAAAAATTTAATGAAAATATTATTTTTATTAAATCATTTTTTAATGAAAATTTTTATTTTAAAAAAATAGATATTATAATACATTCACATGTATTTGAACATATATATAATTTAAATGGATTTTTAAAAAAATGTAATGATTTACTGTCAGATGGAGGAGAAATGATATTTGGAGTTCCAAATATGGAATATTTATCTGAAAATTCATTAGCATTATTTGTAGGAATAAGCTTTGAACATACAGTATTTTTAAATAAAGAAAATATATGTTATATTCTTAAAAAAAATAATTTTAAAATAGTAAATATATTAAACTATACTAATCATAGTGTTATTTTTCATGTTAAAAAAGAAAAAAATACAGAATTAATAGATTTTATAGAAATTAAAAATTATAATACATTATTTTTTAAATTATTAGATGAATATAAGTTATTTATATATAAATGTAATTTGCATATAGAAAATAAAAATGATAATAAAATTTATATTTTTGGTGCATCATATATAACTCAATTATTGCTATTATTAGGGTTAAAAATAGATTCAATCGATGGAATTATAGATAATGCAAAAGAAAAACAAAATAAATTTTTTTATGGATTAAATTTAATTATTTATGATTTAAATATATTAAATAATAATGATATTATTATTGTTAAGAATGGATACTATAGCGAAGAGATTATATGCCAAATTAATAATCTTAATTTAAATATTACTATAATAAATTAATATAATGTATATTATATTAATAAATTATAAATTATGATAATATTAATTCCATTAGGTGGAACTGGAGAAAGATTTAAGGCAAATGGTTATACAAAACCAAAAGCATTAATTCCTATCTTTGGGAAACCAATATTATTTTATTTAATTGATAATTTAAATTTAACAAATATTCAATACATTTATATTCCTTATAACAAAGAATACTCTAAATATAATTTTGAAAGTTTATTAATACATACATATCCTAATATAAATTTTAAATTTAAAGAATTGCAAACTAATACTGAAGGTGCATCTGAAACAATTAATATTGCATTAAAAGAAATCACTATAGATGAAGACATGCCAATATTATGTTTAGATGGAGATAATTTTTATACAAAAGACATTGTTAACATGTGGAATGGCAATAATATGATTTTTTGTTTTAATGATGAAAATGAATCTCCAATTTATTCATATATTGAATCAAATAAAAATAATGAGATTATTGATATTATAGAAAAAAATAAAATTTCCAATATTGCATGTTGTGGCGCATATGGATTTTCATCATATAAAAAATTATTAGAATATACTCAATTTATTATTGATAATAATATAACACAAAAGGGAGAATATTATACTTCAACTGTAATTAGAGAAATGATTAGAAATAATATTTCTTTTAAATATTCATTAATAGATTTAGATAATTATCATTGTGTTGGAACACCATATCAATTAAAATATTTTTATATTAATAATCTAAATTTAAATAATTTAAAAATTAAAAAGCAAAGAATATGTTTTGATTTAGATAATACATTGGTTTCATATCCCACTATTCCTAGTGATTATTCTAGTGTTATGCCTATACAAAATAATATAAATTTATTAAAATATATTAAATCATTAGGACATACCATAATAATATATACGGCAAGACGAATGAAAACTCATAGTGGAAATAACGGTAAAATATTAGCAGATATAGGAAAAATAACATTTGATACTCTTGACAAATTCAATATTCCATATGATGAAATATATTTTGGCAAACCATATGCAGACTATTATATTGATGATTTGGCAATAAACTCTTTTTTAGATTTGAATAAAGAATTAGGATTTTACATAGATGATATAAAACCAAGAGATAATAATTCATTAGAAGTTGAAAATATAGAAATTTATAAAAAAAAATCGAATGATTTATCAGGTGAAATATATTACTATAAAAATATACCTTCAAGTATAAAAAATTTATTTCCTTTATTAATAGATTATGATATTAATAATACTTGGTATAAAATGGAAAAAATAAAAGGTATTACTTTTACAACTTTGTATTTAAATGAATTATTAACAAAACAACAATTAAATTTATTAATGAATTCAATCCATAAATTACATACAACAAATATTAAGAATAATGAAGAAATTAATATTTATGAAAATTATTCTAATAAAGTAAAATTAAGATATAATAATTATCATTATTCAAATTTTAAAAATAGTCAAAAAATATTTAATGAACTAATTAATGAACTAGAAGTATATGAAAAAAATAATCTTGGAAAATGTGTTATTATTCATGGCGATCCAGTAATGACTAATATTTTTATAGATAATAAAAATAATATTAAATTTATTGATATGAGAGGAAAACTTGGAAACAAATTAACAATATATGGTGATTTTTTATATGATTGGGCAAAATTATATCAATCATTAATTGGATATGATAAAATATTAATGAATAAAAAAATAAGCGAAAATTATGAAAAAGAATTGGTAGATGAATTTAAAAAATATTTTATAAATCTATATTCAGAAGAATATTTCAATTATTTAAAAATTATAACAAAAAGTTTGCTATTTTCTTTAATACCTATACATAATAATAATAAATGTATTGAATATTATAATTTAATTAATAGTAATTATTTATAAATTTTTCTTTCCGCCCATAAATCTTGCCAATAAGGAGTTTTTTGATATATTTTTTGTTCTTCTCTGTATTCATTATAATGTTTTAAAATAATTTTATTAGTATTTATGTTTTTAATATACCCTTCTTTTATTGGTTCAAAATAAACAAATTGAATATTATTAAATTCAATATCATTACATATATTTCTAAATAAAGTAGGACCAGTAGGACATGTGGCTCTATATCCATAATATTTATTTTTAACATTGTCACATATATTTTTTATTATTTCAAATAATTTTTTATTATTTGGTTTTAATATTAATAATCCTGTATAAATAATATTTTCATCATATTCTGGATTATTATTATAAAACTTCCACCCTTTTCTATATTCTTTATATTCTTTTATGAAATATTCTTTATCAACTAATTCTATTAATTTAAAATTATCTACTACTTCGTATTTTATATCTAAATATATTCCTCCTTTTTTATATAATATACAATATCTCCATAAATCTCCTTTAAATGTTCCTGGTATTAAATCATCAAATGCTTCCAATACATCACTATCAAAATTATTTTTTATAAACTCTCTACAATCATTGTCATCATATAAATGATGTGTAAATTCTGGATTTGCTTTTTTTAATTTTTCTACACATTCTCTCATTTTTGGAGGTAAATCTTTTGTATGCCATGTCTGATAAATATCTAAAGGAATTACTGCTTTTTTATTTATTTCTTCAATATCATATTTACCTGTATCTGGATCTGGTTGAATAAATCCCTCTTTCTTTTTATTAAATGAATTAGAGAAAAATAAAAATATACAACTTACTAAAACTAATAGTATTGTAATTCCAATAAATAGTTTTTTATTCATATTAAATTATATATTTTATTTATAATTTAATTTTTACTTAATATTTATTTTATAAACTTCTTTATCTATTATTTTTTTTGATTTATTATGTGCAGAAATATGTTCTGGATGTATACTTGAATCATTATCGATTGGATATATAAAGTATGGATATTTGTATGTATACGTATTCAATTCTGTAAATAAATATCCATCTGCTTCAACTGGATAATTATCATTCAACTCATATTTATTATTAACATATAAATTATTTATTTTATTTGCACCTTTTTTATTAATTAAATATGCTCCTGTTGAATATATCATTTTATTATTTTTTCCATTCTTTGTATATGTTTTATTTAATATTCCATTATAATTAATATAACACAACATTATTATTTCCCAATCTTTTGGAGCATTTTTTATAACATCCATTATTGGTTCTTTCCAATATGATTTATATTCAAGAGTCATATCATCTTCCATAATTAAAGCAATATCAATGTCAGAATCGTTAAATAATTGTATTGTATTTAAATGTGATAATAAACATGCATGTTCTATTTCTGTAAATTTTTTATTTTGAAATTTAAAATTTTCATTAATTATATTATTTATATTTGAAGATTTTCCATTAACAGCAGATATTCTTTCTATTTTCATATTTTCAAATACTTTGTCTTTAAACATTTCTTCCATTGATTTTTTTCTTTTAATATCTTTATCCAAATTAATCCAATATATTATATCAATTCCATTTAAATATGTGTTTTTATCATCTTCTCTAAAACTAAAAAAATATCCATAAAATAAAAAATATATTACCAACAATAAAACTAAAATAAAAATTCCATAATATTCTTTCATAATTTCATATTATATTATTACACAAAGAAACAACATAAAAATTCGCAATTCTTAATCTATATATATTATTATTATTTCTCTCTATCTTCTCTCTAAAAATGTCTGAGCATCATGAATCTTCTCAACTTCTTTCTCCTTCTTCTCCTCCCTCATCATCTTCTCCTCTAGATATTATAAAAATTTCATCTGGTCTCGAATCTCTTCTCATCTCCAGAGAAAATACAGACAGTATTGTTTTCTCCATCATAAATCAATTCAAGCAACGTGCCGATTTTGGTAAACAGAAATACGGTACAACCCTAGACCGCAATGATTTATCCACAAAAGAATGGGTCCAACATGCCCAAGAAGAATTAATGGATGCAATCCTCTATTTAGAGAAATTAAAATCTCTTCTCTAAAATAAAAAAATTTCTAATATTTATTTTTCTCAAAATAATCTAAGTACCTATTTATTTTTAATGCTAAAACAAATATTTCGAAAAGAAGTCCCCAATCATATATTATTTGATTTATTAGAACAAATATGCCTAAAAACCGACAAATATTTCGTCATCGATATAAATGCCTATCGCAAGTTATGTTTTTATAATCTTCACGAATCATTCGCAAACACAATGTTAGGATATTATCATTTATCCAAGCAATTCTACGTTACCCGCAAAATGACATATAATTCTTTCGTAAATATTGTTCGTCATATATGTAAAAGTAATAATATAATGTATACTTCTCAAATGAAGTACAATGAATCGAAATATAATATCGATTATAATGTCTATTATAATTCCATATAATAAATCCGCCTCCTCCCAATTAGCAGTGCATGTGATTTATTCTATTTTTATTTTATGTGATTCGTATATGGTTATTATTACTATTTTTATTTGTGGCGTATAATATATTATGGAATCCAAATTATACGAAACTTTTTCTTCTCCAAGAGAAGAATCCAATGATAGTCTGCAAACGGTTCATGGTGTTGTTTCTCCAAATGTATCTACCGACAATATTACGAATGAAATCGGTGCAAATGGAAACAAAGTTTCCACAGAAATTGAACCGAAAACGGAAGGAAATCTAGTTTTTGTAACCCTATGTTCATGCATTTGCAACATATGGTAATTTTTTATTTATTATATATTTTTTATATAATAAATTCTCTATATAATAAATTATCGATATATATGCAATGTGCAACAAAAAAATATAATATTTATTATATATAGAAAAGCGAATAAATAAAATGTTCAATAAACAAACAATTATTCATTATATTATTGGGTTTAGTGTGATTTGTGCCGCCTCATATTTTGCAAATAAAGTCAAAGACAGTTTATCCAATCAGGGTGACGAATATGAGCTTATCAAAAAATATCTATTAAATGATTCCCCTCTATATGGATATAATAAACCAAAAATGTGGGTTCACACAAAATACGAAATCAATTCTCGTAAGTGGAAAAGTTTTTATTCCCGCAATAGTGTCGATTTAAATCAGCCCTATATTCATCTAACAATAAAAACTCTAATTAATCATTGTGGTGATGATTTTAATATTTGTCTAATTGACGACGACACATTTAGTAAACTTATTCCAAATTGGTCAATAGATTTGAAGACTGTTGCCGAGCCAATGCGTTCACATATTCGCGAAGTGGGTCTAATGGAATTAGTCTATTATTATGGTGGCATGGTTGTTCCCAATTCATTTTTGTGTACTCGCAATTTGAAAGAATTATATGAATCTGGTGTTTATGAAAATAAAATGTTTGTCTGTGAAAGATTAAATCGTCATCTTAATAATTCACAACGTCAAGCAAATATGTTATTTACCCCCGATTCATATTTCTGTGGTGCCGTGAAAAATTGCGAAATTGTCAAAGAATATGTAAAATACTTAAAGGCCAAAAATAATTCGCCACATTTTAGTAATGAATCCGATTTTACAGGCGAAAGTAATGAGTGGTTAATATCGAAAATAGATGCTGGTCAAATTCAATTAGTCAATGGTGAAATGATAGGAATAAAAAAACGTAATCGCAAACCCGTTTTGGTCGATGATTTGATGGAAGAAAATTATTTAGATTTACCTACAAATGTTTATGGTATTTATATTCCTGAAGATGAATTATTGAGAAGAAATAAATATAATTGGTTTGTCGTAATGGAATCTGAACAAATATTTGAATCAAATATAATTTTGGCGAAATATTTAAAGGCATCAATTGTTGATAGTACAAATGAATATACAAAATCTACTGCAATAAAGACGGTGGTTTCAATATAATATATAAGTTTTATTTAGGAAGGACAATGTCATTCGTCTCGCCTGTTTCCAAAAATTTGGTTATTATATCAAAATCTGTATTTGCAGGTGGATCATTTTTGAAAATATGGATTTGTTCCCACACTCCTTTACTAGTAATAAATCCTGTACCATGTAAACTAAATCCTAAAAAATCAGAACCGTTTGTCATCATATCAATTGTATATTGATTTTCAAATTTTTTTATGGATTTGATATATTTAATATTTATACTGACAGTTTTGAGATGGAGGAAACGAAACATTTTTTAATATCGTTATAGAGAAGATTATTTTTATTATAAATATCTATTATAAAAAAATTGAATAACTTTTTTCAATTTTATTGCTATTTCCCCACCCCCTGTTTATAATTTATAATAATATTATATATTATAAGCGCCCCCTACCCTCTATTTTACTCTACTCTATTTTACTCTACTCTATTTTACTCTACTCTATTTTACTCTACTCTATTTTAACTCTCTATTTACTCTATACAAAATGCAAGTTCCTGAAATTGTTATTATCAAAGTTAAGAAGCTTTCTAAGGATGAGAAAGAATTCCAAAAAACTCAGAAAAATTTAGAAAAAGACTTGGAGAAGAAGCGTATCCAAGAAGAAAAAGAAAGACAAAAAACCCAGAAAAATCTAGAAAAACAATTGGAGAAGAAGCGTATTCAAGAAGAAAAAGAAGCAGAAAAACTAAGAATTAAAGCCGAAAAAGAAGCCGAGAAAAAGCGTATTCAAGCCGAAAAAGAAGCTGAGAAAAAGCGTATTCAAGTCGAGAAAGAAGCTGAAAAACTAAGAATTAAACAAGAAAAGGATTTAGAAAAACAGAGACAAAAAACACAAAAGATGATTCAAAAACAAGAGGAAAAATCCAATCGCAAAACACAAAAATTGGATATTCGAGTAGAAGAACCTATGTCGTCAGCGCCTAAGGAACTAATCAGTTGCGAACCTCTTAATGAAAAATTAGCAAATATAATGAATCAATTATCCGAAATTAATGCGAAAAATGGTGAACATTTTAAAGCAAGAGCATATGCAAATGCTGAAGAAACCATTTTATCAATTACAGAAGATATTTGTTCTTTGGATCAACTATTAAAAAAACCGGGGATAGGGAAAACGACAATGGAGAAAATGCAAGAATATGTTTCGACTGGAAAAGTTGAGACAATTGAAGAAGAACGTAATCGCCCCGAAAATATTCTCAGCGATGTTTATGGAATTGGCCCTCAAAAAGCAAAAGAATTAGTTCAAGTTTTTGGAATTACAACAATTGACGAATTGCGCGAAAGACAAGACCAAGTTCTGAACAATGTTCAAAAAATGGGATTGCGTCATTATGAAGACATTTTGAAGAAAATTCCTAGAGAAGAAATTGATCAATATAATTCTATTTTCGCGAATGAATTTGGAAGTGCAGTATTTTCTAAAGATCCCGATGCAAAATTCGAAATTGTCGGAAGTTATCGTCGTGGAAAAATGGAATCCGGAGATATAGATGTAATTTTTACATCAAATAACCCTAAATTATTTGTAGCTTTCATTGATTCGCTAATTAGAAGAGGAATTATTATCGAAGTTCTTTCTCGTGGAAAATCTAAATGTTTAGTTATCACACGTCTTTCTCCGAATGTTCCTGCGAGAAGAGTTGATTTTCTATACACAAACCACAAAGAATTCCCATTTTCAATTTTATATTTCACTGGAAGCAAAGCATTTAATACTGTTATGCGTGGACATGCACTTTCTATGGGGCTTACGATGAATGAACATGGATTTTCCAAAATCCTAGAAAATAAGAAGACTGAAAAACTTCAACATGAATTTGCCGATGAAAAATCAATTTTCGATTATTTGGGATTAGTTTATAAATCACCAGAAGAACGTGTTAATGGTCGTGCAGTTATTTTGAAATCTGGCAATGAGGAAAAAATTGAAGATTTGCCTATCAAAGAAGTAAAAGTTTCTTCACCAGTTTCCCCTATAATGCAACATATAGCCGATTTTCAGAAACATGGAATTCGAGTTCTTCAAGGATTAACCGAATCACAATTATCAGAAATTATTCGATTTGCAAACGAAATGTATTATAATCAAACTCCTGTTCTCTCGGACAATGAATTTGATATAATTAAAGAATATACAGAAAAACGTTTCCCTAAAAATCAAGCAATTACTGAAATTGGTGCAGTTATAACTAAAAATAAAATCCAATTACCCTATGAAATGGCTTCTATGGATAAAATAAAACCTGATACGGATGCACTCCCTAGATGGATAATGAAATATCAAGGTCCTTATGTTTTATCATGCAAATTAGATGGTGTAAGTGGAATGTATTATCGCGCGGAAAATGGCGAATATGGATTATATACTCGCGGTGATGGAAAAATTGGACAAAATGTTACACATTTATTAGGATTTTTAAAATTGCCTCAAATTGCACCTGGATGTGCAATTCGCGGAGAATTTATTATTCCGAAGGATGTATTCGAAACCAAATATAAAGGCCGATTTTCCAATTCTCGCAATATGGTCTCGGGTGTAGTTAATAGTCGAACTATGGATGAAACTGTATTAGATGTCCATTTCGTTGTTTATGAAATTATTTCACCCACATTAATGCCCATCGCACAATTGGAGACACTAACACAAATGGGATTTGAAACGGTGAAATATACGGTTATAAATTCCGGCGATTTAACAAATGAAAGTTTATCAGAAATTTTGATGCAATGGCGATCCGAATATGCATATGAAATTGACGGAATTATTGTCACAAATAATGGAGTATATCCTAGAAAAAGTGGCAATCCAGATCATGCATTCGCATTCAAAATGATTATTTCTGACCAATTTGCGGAAGCTAAAGTCGTCGACGTTATTTGGACTCCCAGTAAAAATGGCGTTTTAAAACCTCGTGTACAGATCGAGCCAATAAATATTGGCGGAGTTCGTATCGAATATGCCACCGGATTTAATGGAAAATATATCGAAGACCATCACATCGGAATTGGCGCAGTTATTACTATAATTCGCTCTGGAGATGTTATTCCTTATATCAAAAATATTGTGGTTCCCGCTGAACGTACAAAAATGCCCGATGTTCCCTACATATGGAATAATACACATGTCGATGTCCTCTTGGAAAATGCGGACGAAGACGAAACTGTTCGTGAGAAAAATATCACCGTGTTTTTCGTGACACTTAAAGTCGAAGGATTATCCAGTGGAAATGTTAAACGTATTATTAATGCGGGATATGACAGTGTTGCGAAAATTTTGGCTATGACAAAATACGATTTCGAAAATGTCGAAGGTTTTAAATCTAAAATGATAGAAAAAATATATGGAAATATTCACCAGAAGGTTGCTAGTGCCAGTTTAATTGATATCATGGTTGCATCAAATCGTATGGGAAAAGGTCTAGGCGATAAGAAAATCCGTCCGATTATGGAAACGTTTCCCGACATATTGATTTCTAATGCAAGTCCCGAAAATAAAATTCGCGATTTGAAGACAATTAAAGGAATTGGCAAGGAAAATGCTGCCGAATTTGTAAATAATATACCTAATTTTCTGGGATTTTTGAGAGAAATTGGATTGGAATCGAAATTAACTAATGAACCTGCACCTATCATAGAAAATCAAATAAAAGAAGAAATATCTGTTCCTACACACATATTAAATGGTAAAAAAATTGTGATGACTAAAACTCGTGATAAAGATACTATTGAAGCTTTAAAAAAATATGGTGCAACACTTGAAGATAATATGAAAAAAGATATATTTGTATTAATTGTAAAATCAAAGGATGATCATTCGAATAAAATGGATTATGCAAAGACTAATGGAATTCCAATTATGACAGTACAGGAATTTAGAGATGCATATTTATAAATATAAAAAATAATAATCAAAAATAATAAAATAAATATAAAAACTATAAAAATTAGAAAAATCAGAAAAATATAAAAATCAGAAAAATTAGAAAAATTAGAAAAATAAATATAAAATAAAAAAGGAAAACAAAAAAAACCTTTTTTATTGTGATATAAAGATATATTTATATTATATACTAATATATCTTTGCTCGAAAATATGTATACAAAAATTAATTCATTCCGAGAAGTCGAAATATCCAATAAAAAAACACTGATATTATGCGATATTGACGATACTATTCTAAAATATAAGAAAACCTTCAATGATTTTAACACAAATGATTATTATTTTCCAGGAGAATCTGATCCTCAAAAAAAGTGGGAATTTGCCGTTGAATTTTATCAAATGTATAAAGTAATTATGCCAACAGATATTGAACATACTGACTATCACGGTTATTGCGAAATGTTGGATAAATTAACATCAGATTCAGGTCTCGTTTTTTTAACTGCTAGAACATCAAATGGGCATGATATGACAGTTAATCAAATGCATCAATTAAAAATATTTAATCCTCCACGAGATATCTATTATACAGATAACAAATGTTCAAAAGGAGAATATATTATGAAATATATGGATTTATCTGATTGGGAAGAAATAATATTTATAGACGATTCTGAAAGACAAATATTGTCAGTTGCATGTAAATTTCCAAAAATTAAATGCTATTTATTTGAATTTTCATAATTTTTTCTGAGTTTTTTTGCGAGATTTATTTTTGAATTTTTTTGATTTATTTTTCCGATTTTTTTTGCCGCCATAATTAGAAAATTTTATTTCATCCAATATCATTTTAAGTATTTTTTCTTTTGATTTTCTTTTAGATAAAGGTACTGACTGTAAAGTATTTTTAGTAAATGATGGATCAAAATCTATAAAATAAATTTTACCTTCGTCTGATAGTATAATATTTCTAGCAGCAAAATCATTTAATATGTATCCTTTATCCATTAAAACATTATATAGTCGATAAATTTCATCTATATGTTTTTCCGCAGTAGTCTTATCGTAAAATACTAAAGCTTTTCCACTGATTTTTTCCATAACCATATATCTAACTGGATCTGGAAACTCTATATATTTTAATTCTCCAATATCTTTATTGTCTTCAGGGTATTTACGGTTATGCATCAAAATATCAGCCTGTTCTTTAGTATAATCTGGCATTGTAACTACATTATCGCAGTAAAAATATCCGTATACTTTCGGGGTGAATCCACTAACTTCCAATAGTTTCGTCAGTTCATATTCTTTTTTATCGAAAAGAATCTTTATGTAAATGTTTTTATCATATTTATCTTCATATACACCTCTAAATACTAATTTACCTAAAGTATATTTATCTTCTCCAGTATGTTCAATGTATTTTTGACATAAAGTACCTCCTTTTATCATATGATATATA
>JACCDW011713788.1_pt1 | contig 25561 bp, 26 predicted proteins | sample 7449781 | NCBI WGS metagenome assembly JACCDW01 (sample SAMN15323449, study PRJNA562643) | freshwater metagenome | isolation source: river surface water | place: USA:Blue River Watershed | collected 2017-08-18
AAGGTGCGGCGATCGACGGAATTGGCAATGCCTTGTTTGGTCAGTTGACACTAACGGATGGTAAAACGGATCAAAAGAATTTTGATACCTACCGCATGATTCGCCACAATGAGGCACCGAAGAAAATCGATGTACATTTTGTGAAGAATGAGATTGATCCAACGGGTCTTGGCGAGCCGCCATTCCCACCGGTTTTTGCTGCGGTGGCGAATGCGCTGTACAAGGCGACGGGGAAACGTTTTTACCAACAACCCTTTCAACCCCAATTAAAAGCTTAAATGGAATTTGTTACGTTAAATAATGGGGTGAAGATGCCCATCTTGGGCTTTGGTGTGTTTCAAATTCCAGATCCTGCCGCGTGCGAGCAGGCTGTTTTAGATGCGATTTCGGTGGGGTATCGGTCCATTGATACCGCCGCTTCTTATGGAAATGAGGAGTCGGTGGGTCGGGCGATTGCCGCTTCGGGCGTGGATCGCAAGGAGCTGTTTATTACCACCAAATTGTGGATTCAGAGCCAAGGCTACGAGGGAACTTTGCAGGCATTTGAGCAATCGATGCAGAAATTAGGCCTGGATTACTTGGACCTTTATTTGATTCACCAACCGTATGGCGATGTGTTTGGCGCGTGGCGCGCGATGGAAAAATTGTACAAAGAAGGTCGCATTCGGGCCATCGGGATTAGTAATTTCCAGCCGGATCGCGTGGTGGACTTGATGGTTCATTCGGAGATTGTGCCGGCCGTGAATCAGGTGGAGACGCATCCTTTCCAACAGCAAATCGCGAATCAAGCCTTTATGCAGGAGAACAACATTCAGATCGAATGCTGGGCACCTTTTGCGGAAGGGAAGAATGGGATGTTTACCAATGAACTGTTAGGGGCCATCGCGGCAAAACATAACAAATCTATCGCACAGGTTATCTTGCGCTGGTTGGTTCAACGGGACGTCGTGACGATACCTAAAACGGTGAGTCGGGAACGAATGGCGGAGAATTTTAACATCTTCGACTTTCAATTAAGTGAGGCCGAAATGGCACAAATCCAAATACTCGATACGCAGACTTCTAGCTTTTTTGATCACCGAGATCCGGTGATGGTCAAATGGCTAGGGGAGCGTAAACTATAAATTATCTGAAAAGGGCTGCCGGTAATGTCTTTTGCCGGTGGCCTGATACAGAGCATTCGCTAATGCGCCAAAAACCGGTGGATAGGCCGGTTCGCCCATACCTGTGGGATCGATTTCATTCTTCACAAAATGAACCTCAATTTTCTTGGGAGCTTCATGGTGTCGAATCATCCGATACGTATCAAAGTTGGAGCTCTGCGGCACCCCTTTCTCAATCGTCATTTTGCCAAACATCGCCGCACCAATCCCATCCACAATGCCACCTTCTGATAGGTTTTTAGCTCCATCGGGGTTGATGACAATGCCGCAATCGACGGCACAAACCACATTTTGAACGACGGGAGCGCCCTCTTTCATCTCCAAATCGAGCACATGAGCCGCATAGGAATCATGGCAGAAATAGGCTGAAACCCCGCGTTTTTTGCCCGCGTTTTCGGGTTTGCCCCAGCCCGATTTATCGCGCACTAATCGCAAGACTTCCGCATAACGTTCCGGCTCGTATTCGTTGTTTTTGCCCACGGGTTTATCCTTTGCCCGCTGCAATAATTCCAAGCGGAAATCAATGGGATCTCTGCCCGCAAATTCAGCTAATTCATCCAGGAAGGATTGTTCTGCCGCGGCCATGAAATTGGAACGTGGAGCGCGGAAAGAACCCACAGTAATGTTGCTGTCGATGGTCCAGTCTTCGGCTAAATAATTGTCGACCGCCCCCGCCGGGAAGCGGTTGGGATATAAAGGAGATTCTGGAATACCTCCCGCTTTGACGTGAAAACCAATCACTTGATTATTCGCATCCAACGCCGCGCGGTAGGTTGCCGTATAGGTAGAGCGGTAAATGCCCGCGGTCATGTCGTCCTCGCGGGAGTAGATGAGCTTGATGGGCGCTTGAACTTGTTGAGAGATCAAGGCTGCCTCGACCAACCAGTGGGAATACGATCGCCGACCGAATCCACCGCCTAGGCGCGTCATTTTAATGTCGATATTTTCGAGTGGGATGCCGATGCGTGCGGAAAGCGTTTGTTCACTGAATTCCGGTTTTTGTAGGGGTCCAGCTAAGCTTGCTTTATCCTTCGTCACGTGGGCGAAAAAGTTCATCGGTTCCATGCAATTATGTGCCAAATAAGGGCCATAATAGGTTTTTTCTAAGACCTTCGCTGCATTTTTAAAGGCAGTTTCGATGTCGCCATCCTTGCGTCTAACCGTTCCTGGAACGTCTTTTTTCGCGGCCATTTGTGCCTCATGTACGGAGGTGCTTTCGAGGCCTGCGGGAACATTTTCGGTGATTTTCCGACCGAGCATATCACGTTTCTGGGTATAGGATGCAAATGGAGTCCATTCACATTGCAAGACTTTTTTGGCTTGCATCACTTCCCAGGTACTCCGTCCTACAATTGCGACAACTTCCGGGAAAGTGGTCGTATCGAAGAAGGTTTTTTCGTAGCCTTCGTTGTATAGTTTGATGGGGAAAACCGCTTTGATGCCAGGCATTTTTAGCGCTCGCGTCGCATCAAAAGAGGCTAATTTCATGCCAAAAGCGGGTGGATGCGCCACCATTGCGAACAACATGCCTGGCACTCGAGTATCGATTCCGTAAAGCGGTTGGCCCGTCACAATCTTTCGAATATCGACCTGTTGTTTGGAATGGCCGATGATCTGGAAGTCTTTCACCGACTTCAATGCAATATTGGTAGGTACAGGAATCGTCGCAGCAAAAACAGCCATTTGCCCATAAGTAGCGGTTTTTCCTGAAGCGGTATGATTTAATATACCTGCTTTCGTGCTAATTTCTGCCACGGGAACTTGCCATTGTTGGGCCGCAGCCTCCTTGAGTATTTGTCGGGCAGTAGCCCCCGCCATCCGTAAGGGTTTCCAGCCTTGATGAATCGCTTGACTACCGCCGATGAACTGACGGGTAAAATGTTTGGTATCTAAATCGGCCTGAATAACCTCTACTTGTTTCCAATCTACATCCAATTCCTCCGCCACGATCATGGGCATGGAGGTCTTCACGCCTTGTCCGCCTTCGGGATTGGGGGACATGATTTGGATACGATTATCGGCTAAAATCTTGACAAAACCATTGAGCTCGATGGGCTGTGTGCCTGGTGCTGCTTGCGCTTGGGCTTGCGATAAAAAGGAAAAACTTAGCAAAAATCCACCGCCGCTGAGGGCTGCAGCTTTGAGGAAGTCTCTCCGGTTTAGGTTCGATGGCTTTTTCATGGCAAGAGGTTTGTCAAGAGGATAAAGTAAAGGAACCTAAGCGAGAAAAAGAAATATATTTTACGGGTATTTCTACCAAAATTACGGATGTTGGCCGGGCAATCTCGCTAATTCCTAAATCTCTATGTCTTCCGGCTTGATGTGTTGGATTTTGCCGTCACGGAAAACGACGAGTGGGGTACCTGTTTTCTTTTTCAAAGCAACTAAATAGGCGGGAATTTTTGATATTCCTTTCATGATACGGTCAAAATCATCATTTGATGAGCTTACAAGTTTCTTTTTAGGAGCAGCCATGTTGAGTTGTCGTTTATGTTGATTGGATGATTCAATCGTTTACTGGCAATAAGACTAAGTACGGCATTTGATGAATCAAATATCATGAAATTGTCTACGATGGGCAAGTAGATTTGGAATAAATTCTTAATTCCAGCAGAATATCGTCATTCAATAATATCAGCAGTGATATGGTGTCCGCCACTTTTTACACGATATATTACACGTTCTTGAGCTAATTCAATGGAATTCAGCCAAAAGTATAACAAAGTCACCTCGTAATGCTTTTTTTGAGCTTGTTTTATGATGTGTTGGTAGGACTTTGCAGCAAGTGTGGTTTCGAAGCAGAAGGTTTTACCAGCATCAATTAAGTTCTGAATTTCAGAAAGCATTATTCTTCCAGCTAAAATAGCTACAGAATCAGGATTGAAAGGGGAGATTAATTTAGCGATATCATCTGCATTGACGAATTCTTTGCATGTAATTAATTCGGGTAGCACTGTTACAGATGCTGTAGACTTTCCAGCACCATTACACCCCGCCAAAATATACAATCGCTTGCTCATGGCATAAATCTACGCCTGAATGAGCTTCGTTGTTATTCGATTTTGTGGATTATCAGGAAGTTGATAAAATATCGAATTTCATCAACACATCCCGCTGCGCATCATCACCCAATTGAAAGATATGTTCCCCAAATTCCACAAATCCCTGCTTTTGATAAAATCGAATCGCCCGCGGATTTTCTTCCCAAACACCTAGCCAGATATACGGTGCCTTGCGTGCTTGTGCGATGGCTAACGCTTGTTCATAAAGAAGCGCGCCTACTTGCGTTCCGTGGTATTGCTGAAGTACATAAATGCGTTCGATTTCCAGGGCATTGGGGTCCTGATTTTCACTTTGTGCATCGGCCCAATTCACTTTTAAATAGCCTATCACTTCCTCTTTTTGAAGGGCAAAGTAAAACTGGGAATTTTCGTTTCGCAGTTCTGCCTCGAGTTTGTCCTCTGAAAAGCCCTCTTCTAGATATGCCGCTAAATTTTCCGCTGAATTGCCTTCCGCAAAAGTTTCCGCAAAAGTTTTTCGGCCGATCGATTGCAGATTGGAAAGGTCGGAGATTGTTGCTTGTCGTATTTGAAGGGTTAGATTAGGCATTATTTTGGCCGCTTAATAGGTTAAATAATTTCACATGTTCATAATAATTTTCCCTCCCTATTTTATGTTTTACCAAGATGTTGGCGCTAACCAAATCTTCCAAATAGCGGATTGCTGTATTTCTGCTAACATTTAAATCTTTCTGTAAGTACTCTATTTTGGTATAAGGGTACTTGAAGAGACTATTTATTAGATCTTGACTATATAGTTTAGGTGCCAATGTCCTAATTTGGTTTTTTTGCTCTTGCATTAATAACCTGAGCGCTTGAATTAATATAATCCCTTCTTTGGCAGTTTTTTCTACACCCTCAAGGATAAATAATATCCATGCCTCCCACGACTCTTTTACGCGAATTTCTTGAAGTAATCGATAATAGTCGTTTTTGTGGGATATGATGTAGCTACTGAGGTAAAGGATAGGCAAGCTTAAAAGGCCTTTTTGAACTAAATATAAGATATTAATAATTCGTCCCGTTCTGCCATTGCCATCATAAAAGGGGTGAATACTTTCGAATTGATAATGAATGATTGCCATTTTAAGTAATGGGTCAATGTCCATCATCGAATCATCGTTAATAAATGATTCAAGATTTTGCATCAATTTAAGGATGGTATCAAATTCTTGTGGTGGGGTATAAATAACCTCTCCTGTTTGGTCATTTAATAATTTTGTTCCAGGTAGTCGTCTAAAGCCTGCCTTGTTTTGTTCGACGACTTCTTGGATTCGCAAGATTGTATTATTGGTAAGTAATCCATTTGCTTTAACAAGGTCAAAGCCCTCAATTAATGCTTTTGCATACTGATGAACTTCTTTAGCCGCGGGGCTTGCAAACTGCAGGTTTTGAAAATTACTTCGGTAGATTTCATCAAAAGTGCTGATGATATTTTCGATCGCGGAACTTTCTCTCGCTTCTCTAAGTGCTAACGTTTCTAATAGAATATGTTCGTTTGGAAGGCTACTGATGACCCCTTTAAACTCTGCCAAAGATTGGTGTGCTAATGCTGATTTACGCAAAACAGCTTTGGTTTCTATATCCTGTTGCAGCGGCAATAAAGGGATTTCTGTTGTTTCCATTTCGAAATATAACTCAAAAATCTATTTATTTGGGTTGTTTTAAATAAATATAACCCAAATAATCAATATTTTGGTATGTATTGTCAGCTCGCTTGTACCGTTTAAATAATAATTGAGTACTTAGATGTCACAAAATTGTAATTTCATTACATGACAGCATCACGCAAAACATCTTTGACCGCAGGTATATTGTACCTGCTCACCTTCATTTCCATCCCGACCTTGTCGCTTTACCACGAAATTCACCAGCCGAATTTTATCACTAGCTCGGCGCCGTCGAGCGATGTGGTGCTTGGGGGAATTTTGGAATTGTTGATGGCACTGGCCTGCATCGGGACGGCACTCGCTTTTTATCCCGTTTTGAAGAAGCAAAATGAAAGCTTGGCTTTGGGTTTTGTAGCCGCTCGAATTTTGGAAGCAACATTGATCTTTGCAGGTGTTGCGAGTTTACTAACGGTGTTAAGTCTTCGTAGTTTAGGCAGCGAGTCGCAGGTGTTGGCTCGTGGACTCGTGATGCTCTACGACCGCTTGTTTTTAATTAGCCAAAGTTTCATTCCCGCTGTTAATGCCTTGCTTTTGGGAACCCTGCTTTATCAAACACGTCTTGTTCCACGAATTTTACCCATCATCGGAATTATCGGGGCCTTTACGTTGGCAGCAGGCGATGTAGCTGTTTTCTATGGTGTGTACGATCAGCGCGCGCCAGAAATCGCATTAACCGTTATACCTATTGCCCTTTGGGAGTTTTCTCTTGGGCTGTATTTGGTTGGGAAAGGCTTTCTGCCACGCGAAAACGAATAATATTGGTTTTTATGTCGAATGCGGTACTTAAATTTCTATTTTTGAGTTTATATGAATTCACATGGCCATCATTAAATCAAAATGTCCTAATCACCGCCTAGAATGGGTTGACTTGACAGCGCCCAGCCAGGAAGAATTGGATGAAATAAGCGAAACGTACGCCTTGAAGCGTTCGGCTATTACGGCTTGTTTGCAGGCAGACCATTTGCCTAAGCATGAGGATTCAGAAGGAACGCATTTTATCATTACCCGTTTGTTGATTCCTCGTCCGCAAAAGCAAGCCATTTCGATTCAATCTATTTCGACGAAGGTTGCCTTTTTTTACCGACCGGGCTTGCTGATAACGGTACATCGTTTGCCACATCACTTTATTGAAGAAGTGAAAACCAAGTTTTTTGATACGGGCGTTTTTACCTTGGTTGAGTCGCTGGTAGCTAAAATGCTTTGGCATATTTTGCATTCTTATGAGTCTCCTGCGGTACATTTATCGAATGAGTTGGATGAATTTGAGAGTAAAGTATTCTCCCAAAATTTAACCCCCGAAATGTTGTCTGAATTGTATCAGATCAAGCGCATGTCGTTAATCAGCAAGAAATTATTATTGTTCAGTCAAGAGGCGGTTAGTTCGATTAAACTGCATGAGCAAGATGGGGCTGTTTTACAAGATGCGCGCGACCTTCATATCAAATTGTTAAACATATATGATCAAATTCATGAGGACGTTTCCAACTTAGTGAATTTTTATTTGTCCATTTCCGCACAGAAAACCAACGATGTCATCAAGGTATTGACCATTTTTTCCGTGTTTTTTATGCCACTAACTTTTGTCGTAGGCATTTATGGTATGAACTTTGAACACATGCCTGAGTTGAAATCTACCTGGGGTTATCCGGCTGTACTCGCTTCGATCTTATTGATCAGCGCATCGATTTATTCTTGGTTTAGACGCAAAAAATGGCTTTAATGACATGAAAATTAACATCTACCAAGTTGACGCCTTTACGAACCAACGTTTCAAAGGCAATCCCGCTGCCGTTTGCCCCTTGGATAACTGGCTTCCTGATGCTGTAATGCAAAACATCGCTGCGGAGAATAATTTAGCCGAAACGGCTTTTATTGTCCCTGCAGGTGATCGCTATGAAATTCGTTGGTTCACCCCCACAGTCGAAGTGGATTTGTGTGGACACGCAACCTTAGCAAGCGCCTATGTGTTGTTTCATGAATTAGGATTTACGGGGGACCAAATCAATTTCCATTCCCCGCGCAGTGGCCCCTTAACCGTATCGAAAAACGGTTCTGTTTTAGCCTTGAATTTTCCCGTAGACTCCTTAACAGAATTGCCTGTTCAAGCTGTGCATGTCATCGGATTATCCCGTGGGCCTCGCCAGGTATTCAAAGGCAAAACGGACTATCTTTTTGTCTACGATTCGGAAGCGGAAATTCTAGCTTTGCAGCCCGATTTCGAAGCCTTGAAAAACCATCCCGTTCGCGGCATCATTGTGACGGCACCCGGCGAAACAACGGATTTTGTGTCTCGCTTTTTTGGCCCCGCTTGTGGCGTAAATGAAGATCCAGTGACCGGCTCGGCTCATACGAGCTTGACACCTTATTGGGCTTCTGTCCTGGGGAAGAATGAATTAACGGCCCGACAGCTCTCTCAAAGAACGGGAGATTTAACTTGCAAACTAATAGGAGATCGAGTGGAGATTGCGGGGGAGGCTGTGTTGTATTTGCGAGGGGAGATTGAAATCTAAATTTTACGTACATTTGACCAACTTAAATTAAACTACCATGAAAAAACTATTCACCTTTTTGGCAATCCTTGCCATGGCCAGCAACCTGACTGCTCAAACTCCGAAAGCGAACCTCTTGAAAGACTGGGAGCGCGCACGTGCTTACACGAAGGAATATTTGGACGCAATGCCTGAAACGGGTTATGCCTTAAAGCCAACGAAAGAAATGCGTTCTTTTGCTGGCCAAATGCTTCACCTTTCAGATGCGATTTACATGTTTGTGGGAACGGCAACGGATGTAGCTCCTACAGCAAAGGATTTAGAAAAATCGAATGATGTGGCGAAAGCAAGTGTAACCGAGAAAGTGTTAGCAGCCTATGATTTTGCGATCAACGCGATCAAAAATGGGCCGGATGCGAAATTAGCGGAGTCGGTAAAATTGTTTGGTCGTTTCGATATGACAAAAGGCCAAGCAATTGACAAAGCTTTTGAACACCAAACACACCACCGCGGACAAGCAACGGTGTATATCCGTTTAGCTGGCGCGACACCTCCACAAGAGAAATTGTTCTAGTCTAAACATTTTCCATGGAAAAGGGTTTGTCTTTTATAGGCAAGCCCTTTTTTTATGCAAGGCGTTAAAAAACAACATTTACCCTCCAAAATCTGCCCCGTTTGTAACCGCCCTTTCGCCTGGCGCAAGAAGTGGGAAAAGAATTGGGATCAAATCATCTACTGTGGTGAAAAGTGCAGACGTAGCAAATAAATTTACCGACCAGGATATCGACCGAATCATCCAAATGGCCTGGGAAGATCGCACGCCTTTTGAGGCGATCGAATTTCAGTTTGGCCTAAAGGAAAAAGAGGTCATTGAATTCATGCGCCTGAATAGCAAAGACTCTAGTTTTCGCATGTGGCGCAAGCGAATGACTGGCCGCGGCACAAAACATCTGCAAAAACGCGTAGCCGTAGATCCACGTTTCAAATGCACGCTGCAACGGAGCATCAGCATGAATAAAATCAGTAAGCGCTAATGAAGTTTTCGACAAAACGCGAAGAAATTTATGCGCAGATCGATCGATTTGACGTTGAGCATTATGCACGGTCACGTAATTTTATCACGGGTGGCGTGTCCTATTTATCCCCTTATTTATCCCGCGGTTTTATCACTGTCCCTCAAGTGGTCAAGCGACTGAAAGACCGCGGAATCGGCTTGGAACAAGCGGAAAAATTTATCCAAGAATTAGCTTGGCGGGAGTTTTATACAAGGACTTGGTTTCAAAAAGGTGATGCAATTTTCGAAGACATTCGCCACCCACAGGAAGGAATTGAACGCTTTGGGATTCCTCGTGCCGTATTACAATCAAACACGGGAATACAGGCCTTGGATACACACCTAGCTTCATTTTCGGAAACAGGCTACCTACACAATCATCTCCGCATGTATTTGGCAGCCACGATTTGCAATGTGGCCAAATACCATTGGCTAGAACCTGCTCAGTGGATGTATTACCATTTATTGGACGGTGATTTGGCGAGTAATGCGCTTAGTTGGCAATGGTGCGCCGGCACCTTCAGCAATAAGCTGTATTACGCGAATCAGGAAAATATCAATCGCTATACGGGTAGCAAGCAACGAGGAACTTTCTTGGACTTCGAATACGAGGATTTACCATTGCAATCTCCTCCCGAACATTTACGTAGCTCGGTCGAAGCGTCGCTTCCATTTACCCCGCCTAAGACGAAGCCGCTGGAATTAATCGATGGAATTCCCAGCTTCATTTATACCCATTATACCTTAGATCCTACGTTCCATGAGGGCGAAGCAGGTAACCGGATTTTGGTCTTAGAACCGAGCCATTTTGCGAAACATCCGATGTCTCCCAAGACGATTCAGTTCATACTCGACTTAGCTGAGAACATTCCGGGGATTCAAGTTTACTATGGCGAATATTCCGGCCTAAAGGTGCACGGCGTTTTCCGAGATCACCCCATCAATGCCCATTTTCAGGGTATTCGTGAGGTGCATCCGAGTTTAGCTCCCGGATTGCAAGGGGAATTCAATAGCTTCTTTTCGTTTTGGAATAAATTAAGCAAACAGTTGCGCTAGAAAGGTTTCCGCACGGTTTAGGTGCGCATCTCTTTTTTCCACAGGCATTTTGTCCCAGGTGCTGATGAGCATGGCCCAACGGGGATTTTTGCGGAAGGTTTCGCGTTGTTTATCCAAGAATCGCCAAAACAATCCATCCCAAATTTCTTGCCATTCGCCCTTGGGATAATCACTCATTTTCAGGATGTAATTCGAACCGCAGATATAGGGTTTGGTGGTCATTAATCCGCCATCGCTGAATTGCGACATGCCGTAGATGTTGGGCACCATCACCCAATCATACGCATCGATGTACATTTCCATGAACCAATGATAGACCGCATCCGGTTTGATTTCGCACAATAACATAAAATTACCGAGTACCATGAGGCGCTCGATGTGATGATTATAGCCCGTTTTTAAGAGCTTGCGAATCGTTTGGTCGATGGGTTCCACGCCTGTGGTCCCGGTGTAAAAGGCCGCGGGCATCTCATTCGAAAATCCCCAATAATTCGTAGTACGCTGTTGGACCCCGATTTTCCGATACAATAATTGGACAAATTCCCGCCATCCTACGACCTGTCGAATAAATCCCTCCACACTATTCAGGGGAGCGGCGGAGGCAGCGACACGTTCGATAACTTGATTCGGATTCAACAATCCTACATTAATCAGTGGACTCAAAATGCTGTGAAACAAGGTCTTTTCATTCGCCTTGATGGCATCCTCGTAATCCCCGAAAAGCGGAATGCGTTCCTTGATGAATTGGTCCAAAGCGTCCTGAGCTTCTGCATGCGTCACCGGGTAATTAGCCCCTGAAAAAGGTCGCTCGGAAGAACCCGGATTGTCCGAGAAATTCGCTGAAACATAGTCGATCGCCTCGATGATATATTCGTTCGGAACAGCCTCCGGAAAGGGCGCTGGTATGAAGGTGTTTTTCGGAATTTTCTTCCGGTTCTCTGCATCAAAAGTCCACTGGCCGCCCATTGGTTTTCCGTCGGCCTCGAGCAGAAACCCGCGATCTTTTCGCTGCTGGGTATAGAAGGCTGTTTGGAAATAAGGCTTGCGAGTGCCGAGCAGTGAGGTGTCCGTATTGAGAAAATTCGGGCTTGCCAATAAGTGAATGTCTCCGGCGCGACGCAGTCGGCGTTCGAGCATATAATCATTGGGATCGAAAAGCGTAATGGGGCCAGTTATCGACGCGGCCAATGCTACTTCCGAAGAACGAGGGTCTTGCGCATCAATGTATTCCACCGATTTCCCTGCGGCGCGGAGGCGATCCGCGAAGGCCCGCATGCTGGCCCGATGGAAGATTAGTTTTTGCTTGTGAAAGGCGTATTGTTTGAAGAACAAATCCGATTCCACGACATAGAAAACATCCGCTTCCTGAGCGAGTGTTTCTTCAAACAATTGGTGTGGAAATATCAGGAATGCGCTCATTTGTTGACGTGTTTTTCGAGGATTCGAGCCCCCTCTTGTCGGGCCTTTTTCGTTTTTCGCATCGCCCAAACCTGATCCGATGCCGTCTTTCTAGTCGCGCTTAAATCCACGACGGGAGCGGGATAATCCACCCCGATTTTCACCCCATACAAAGTCTGCTCCATGTCGCTTAATTTCCAGGGTTCATGAATCAGCGTCGCTGGAACCGCGGCTAATTCTGGCACCCATTTTTTTATGAAAACGCCGTCTGGATCATGCGCGTAGGAATTCTTGACTGGGTTATAAATTCGGATGGTATTGATGCCTGTTACTCCTGCTTGCATTTGGATTTGCGGGTAGTGAATCCCGGGTTCATAATCGAGAAATTGGCGTGCTAAAAAATGCGCCAAATCCCGCCAATCTTGCCAGAGATTAAAGACGAAAAAGGATACAACCATCGCGCGCATCCGGAAATTTAAATAACCCGTTGCGACCACACAGCGCATGCACGCATCGATCAGTGGAACGCCCGTTTGGCCTTCTTGCCAAGCCTGAATTAAACGCTCATCGCGGTCTTTCTCCAGTGCTTGATAAGCCTTATTGACCGGTTCAAATTCCATACGCGATTCATCCTCGAACTTCTGGATGAAATGCCCCTGCCAATGCAAGCGGGAAATGAAATTTTGCAGCGCGCGTTTATTCGCAGCGGTTTTGTAATGCTGCATCGTGTAGGTATAGGCCATTCGCATACTGATATTTCCGTAGGCTAAATAGGGGGAGATGCGGCTGCATCCTCGCCGACTGGCCTCCGGTTTGCTGATGGAAGAACTGTATGCCGTGTGCCGGGTTTCGATGAAGCTTTTCATGTATTTCCAGCCCCAGTATTCGCCACCTTCCTGGAAAATAGGATTGCGTGTTTTAAAAGATATGGGAAGTTCGGGACCTTTTAATGTCTCATAAAAATCCGAGTCTAATCGTGCTAAATTCCAATTATCCTCTCTTACTAAAAAGGGTTCTTGCCGCATCGTTTTTTCCCAGCGCTCTTGCCACGTTTTGCGGGATTTCAAACGGCGAATGACCCCGCCCGTTGGCGTTTCTTTCCAGGTTATGTTGGCCTGCTTACAAAAAGCCGCCACCGCTTTGTCCCGTTGAAAGCTCAAATCATTCCCAATCTCTTCATGAGAGGAAATTTGGCGTATGTCATATTGTTCTGCCAAAGCCTGAAAGACAGGCAGAACTTCGTTGTGGAAAATATGCAGGATCCCGTTCCGATCTTCCAATCGCCCTTGCATTTCCATCAAAGATTCATGCACAAACCGCCATTGTCGTAGATCGCTGTCGGGGAATGCCATCAACGAAGGTTCAAAAAAATACACCAACAAAACGGGGATCTTAGACTCCAATGCCCGGTACAAAGGTTCGTGGTCCGTAAAGCGGAGATCACGTTTAAACCAGACGATATGGATGGGAGATTTGGGCATATATAAGTAACTGAAAAAGCCCTTGGTTGTTTTCGGAAAGGGAAATACCTATTTTTGCACCTTCAAATCCCCTAATGTATCAAAATGAAACAATTGTTGGCCATCTGCCTTATCCTCGCCGCTTTTTCCTTAAATGCCCAAACAGGTAGTATTGAAATGAGTACCGGAGGATTCTCTTTTATTCCTGCTTTTACCTCGAAAGAGCCGAATATTATCATTAATGCGAGCACCAATCCGAAGAAAAGATTGACGGGTTCTTTGATGTACATGATGCGCATGAAAAGTATGACCCCTACGACGGTGGCCTTGTTTACGCGTTACCGATTCATCGACAAGAAGTTTAAAGCGATTGTGGGGATTCATATTCCAGCCTTTCAAATGACGGAAGATTATGAAGTAACGAGTTTCTTTGGTCGGGAATTGACGATGTCTTATCCGGTCAACGAGAAATTGACCGTGGGGTCATTTATTTTGAACGGGAATGCACGAAATACGGATTTTAAAGTGACGCTTGTGTCAGGAAATACCAATTACCATCACAAGAAATGGAACTTGCTCACGCAAGGCTATTACTTGACTGTGGGAGATTTGACGGGTGTTGCCGAGACAATTTCCTATGATATCAATAAACATTTTCAGGCGAAAGCCTTTGGCAATTATACGCTCACAGATGGGCAAGTGATTGCAACGGTGGGTTTGAAGTATAACTTATAATTAAATCTTATCTTTATTATGAAAGCCATTTTATTTGCGAGCCTGATTTTATTGAGCCTTACCTCTTATGGCCAAACAGCGAAACCTTTTAAACATGCTGTTACCATTACATTCGCGTCCCATGCCACGGATGCCCAAATCCAAGAAGTAGATAATTCATTTCAGTCTTTGACAAAATTGGCTGTTGTGAAAGGTTACGAATGGGGAAAAGTGATCGACCCGAAAGATCCCTCGAAGAAACAACACGTGTACATTTTTACATTTGATCGTGAATCCGACCTGCCCATTTATGGCCAATCGAAAGAACATTTGGCGCATATCAAAGTTGGCGCCGACATCACCATAGGCGTCAGCGCGATCGATTATTTTGTCCAATAAAAAAGGGGCCTAAGCCCCTTTTCATTAATACGTCAATCCATGCCCAAAGGCAAATAACCCATAATTCGGCCCCTCCATATACCCTGGCACATCGGATTTATTCGCTTCCACAGCTGCTTGACTCACTGGAGTCGTAAAAGGCATTTTGCCCGTTGGTTTATAGGCTCCCGTCACAATATCCAATAAAGCGTCTTGTGTCGTACCAAAAGTTGCGATAATTGATTTCGCTGCTCCTTTATCGATTTCTTCGATCACCCACGGGTTGGTATAATTGATCGCTACGATCGTCGGTTTGGCGTTTAAAATCTCATTAACGTGCTTGATATCAATGCGATTGGCCGACAAATTCAAATCGATTTTAGCGCCTTGAGAGCTGAATAATCCTCCCGCTGTAGGAACCAACCATAACAATACCACATCGGCCTCTTCTTTGGTTGATACGAACTCTAAGCCGGGATAGGAAGGTTTGGAAACTTTAATCGCTTCACCCGCATTGCGTCCTTGCTGGAAATAGGTCTCGAAATACACCTTAGTTTTCTTCGCCAATGGCAAACGTTTGTCATCGTTGCGCAATAGCACGATCGATTTCCGCAAAGCTAATTCCGCTGCTGCTACAGCTTCTTTATTCCCTACGATTTTCGTCGCCGCTTCCACATCCACATAGGGATTTTCAAAGAGTCCTAATTCGAATTTTTCGGTTAATAATTTGGCAACGGATTGGTTGATGCGCTCCTCTTTAACCAGACCTTTTTTGACTACGTCAATTAAGGTTGTTGGATCCGCGGCCCCCGAGAAAATATCCACGCCCGCATTTAAAGCCTTTTGGTAGCGCTCAGGAATACTCAAGTTTTCTACCCCCCAAGGCATCATTTCTATCGGACCTGTATCGGAATTGATGATTCCGTGGAAGCCTAATTTGCCTTGCAATAAATCGCCAATCATCGCTTTGTTGAAGGAGAATCCGACCTCTTCAAATTCCTTGCCTTTAGGCGCAGAATAATAAGGCATGATTGCCGAAGTCCCCGCCGCGATGGCAGCCTTGAATGGTTTTACATGGTAGTCAAACATCCCACCCGGATAGTGCGCAAATTTCCCCCAATCAAAGTGTGAGTCTTGGCCATCTAATTGAGGACCACCTCCCGGGAAATGTTTGGTGGTCATCGCCACCGACGAGTTCGACAATTTATTGCCTTGAAAACCTAATACAATTTGGGTAATCATGTTCGAGGTCAAATCCGCATCTTCTCCGAAGGTTCCTTCTACACGACCCCAACGAGGTTCGGTTGCCAAATCCGCCATGTACATATAGCCTTTGCGCAAACCTACTGCGCGCCATTCGGCAGCAGCGGTTTCTGCAAATTTTCGCGTTAATGGAAAATCACGCATGGCCGCTAATCCCAATTCGCCTGGCCATTTCGAAAATGCCGTAAGTCCTACACTCAAACCTACGGATGCATCTGTAGTTACGTGGTTACGCGGATTGGATGCGACGATGGCTGGAATACCCAGGCGTGTCGACTCACATAAAGTCTGGAGGTTATTGGACCATTTGGCCATAATTTCGGGTGATGCACTCGCACGTAAAATGAAGTGACGTAGGTGGAATTGGGTAACCCCTTTGGTTGTTCCTGCCGCCGACATATTAGGTGCTCCTAACGGCTTGCGGGTAAACATATTCGTATTTTGGACTAGATCTTCTTCATTGAATCCATCTGTAATGACAGGTTTTGGTCCGCCTCCTTGAACGCCATTGGCGAAGACATTATCGCCGCCCATCCGTGTCGTGCTGATTAACATGAATCCCAATTTTTCCTCGATCGTCATTTGGGAAACCAAATCTTTGACACGTTCTGCAACCGGCAATCGCCAATCTTCGTATTTGTCTAGTTTTTGGTTTTTATTCAAATCCTTGAATGTTAACTTTCCCACTTTCAACAAAGCGGCACTCTGTGATTTTACGATCGGTTGGTTTTGCGCATACATACTTCCCGAAATGAGAAGCGCGGTAAAAAGGATACGAGATTTCATGGCTTTTTTCTTTCTTTGTAGACTAAAGCAAATTTCTTGCTATTTCTAATGAATATGAAAGACCCACAGGTAGACGAACTTATTTTGCATGCGAAAAAATGGCCACAAGAAATGGCTTATTTGCGCCGAATTTTATTGGACTGTTTGCTGATCGAAACCTATAAATGGGCCACGCCTGTCTATATGTGGGGTTCCAAAAACATCATCGGTATCGCCTCGCTAAAAGATCATTGTGCCTTGAATTTTTTCAAAGGCGGGCTCTTGCAAGACGCCGAGGGCCTACTCATTAAACCGGGTGAAAACACGCAATCCGGCCGCTGGATGAAGTTCAGTTCGGTGGAAGAAATTCAGGTCAAAGAAGCCAGCATTCGTGCCTATGTGTTGGAGGCAATCGAAGTGGAGAAATTGGGATTAAAAGTGGAGAAGGCGGAAGAGCTACCGCTACCAGAAGAATTAACAGCAATCTTCGCTGAAAAACCGGCACTTAAATCAGCTTTTGAAAAACTTAGCCCTGGCCGCCAGCGTGCCTATGTCATGCACTTTTCCGATGGAAAGCAGTCGGCGACTCGCATCGCACGCATCGAGAAAAACGAGAAATACATCCTCAGAGGAAAGGGCTTGACAGATTGTGTTTGCGGTTTGACGAAGAAAAAACCGGGCTGCGATGGTTCGCATCGTGCCATTGAAAATTTCAAGCGATGACGCAAAGAAGTCATAGAAAAGGCGTTTGATTCGATCATTTTAAACCCCAATTTTGGTCCATGAATTTTGGAGAACAATTAAAGGAAATCCGTACCTCGAAGGGCTTAACGCAAAACGAGCTATCCGAAAAAAGCGGTATTGCCCTACGAACCGTGCAGCGCATGGAACGCAATGAAGGTAAGCCCAGCTTGTATTCGATGAATGCGATCGGGGAAGTACTTGGGGTGAATTTGACTTTGTTGTATGCTCCGGATGATGAAACCGAAAAACGAAATATCATGGAAAGTACAGACCAACAATTGTGGGCGATTGCTAAAAAACGCGCCAAATTCCAACGAAGCCTCGGCGCATATTCTCTTGTCATCCCATTTTTGTGGATGGTATGGTATTTGACAATGCCGGAAGATATCCGTTTTGATCACATTCCATGGCCTATTTGGCCGATGTTAGGCTGGGGTCTGGGATTGGGCATACAGTATGTAAACGCTTATGTGATCGAAGTGGGGTCGCTGGAGCAGCGGGAATATGATAAGTTGAAGGCGAAGCAATAAAACTTAGTTCGTTTTTTTAAATCGCCAAATCGCCAATAGATTTATTCCTATTCCATAAATTATCATTTTTGCGATAAAGGGATAAATTTCTTTTAGACCACTCCCCTTGAGCAAAATCAGGCGATTTACTTCTACGAAATACTTTAATGGATTTAGTTGATTGATATATTGAGCCCAATCCGGCATGGTTTCTACGGGTGTAAATAATCCACACATGAGGATAAAGAGTATGATAAAAAAGAAAGAGGTAAATAAGGCCTGTTGCTGAGTTTCAACTGCCGTTGAGATAAACAAGCCAATTCCAAGAGGGACAAAAAGGAATATAGCTAAGAATAACTCGAGTAATCCTAAGCTTCCTACCATGGGGATGTTAAAGAAGATTTTTCCCAAAGCTATGCCGGCCCAGAAGATAAAATGACCAATAACCCAAAATGGGATTAACTTCCCAAGAATAAATTCATATTTCTTTAAAGGTGTAACATTAAGTTGTTCTATCGTGCCAATCTCTCGTTCCCGGACAACATTTAGTGCACAGATGAGAATGATAATTAAGGTCATTACTTCTGCGACGATGCCTGGAAGCATGATCGTTTTATAGTTCAACGTAGGGTTATACCAGTAATTAGTGATAGGGATAATTTTAGGGCTTGCCAGTAAAGTTGAGTTACCCCTCTTTTCATTCAAAAAGTCTTGTGTTATTGCGCTTGCGTAATTTTGAACGATACCAGCTTTGGCATTATTTAAGGCATTTATTTGAAATTGAATAGCCGGATTATTGGAGGAATGAATCGCTTTTTCAAAGTCTTTCGGGATGACAAGTACAAGATCTACCTCATCCTTCATCAATAATTCATCCGCTTTTTTTTGATTCGAAATCAATGCTTTTTCTTGGAAGAATTTTGCTCCTGTAAATTTATGAATTAACTGTTGGGCACTTGTGCTTTGGTCTAAATCCCAAATACCCAATCGCAAATTTTTAATTTCATAGTTCGCAGCAAAAGTTAGCAAAATGACTTGAATTACTGGCAATACAGTCATGAAGGGTAATAGTTGCCGATTCCTAAAGATTTGTAAAAATTCCTTTCTGACTAAAATGAAGATATTGCGCATATTAGTTATTACGTTTCAAACTCTGAATACTGACAAAAAGGAAGAGACTTGTCATCCCCATTAAAATAATAAAAGGTTTCCAAATAACTGTAATGCCAGCCCCTTTGATCATGATGCTTTTTATCAGTACAATAAAGTGTGTGGCGGGTATGATGTTGGAAATAACTTGCAATGGCAAGGGTAGGCTTTCAATGGGGAAAATAAATCCCGATAGTAGCATCGTAGGCATCATTAGGGTAACTAAACTTGCAAACATCGCAGCTTGCTGGGTTTCTACACGTGTAGAAATTAATATGCCTAGCGATAATGACGCGACAGTATAAACGAAGCAAGCCAATATAAGTAATGAAATAGACCCCGTCATGGGTAAACCGAAAATGAAAATTCCCAGTAGAATGATGACAAAACTATTCAATAAGGAGAGAATCAAATAGGGGATTACCTTTCCTATAATAATCATGTAGGGACTAATAGGCGAGATAGATAATAATTCTAACGTCCCCATTTCTTTTTCTCGCGCAAGGGTAACTGAGGTAAGGAGAGCTGAAATAATTAGCAGAATTAAAGCGATAACTCCGGGAATGAATAAATAGACTGATAGAAGTCGTTGGTTAAAAATCATTCGCGTGCTTATTTGGATTCCACCATTTATTTCGCGGGCGTTCTCGGCATTAAATTCATTTATTATCCCCGACAAATAACTTGTTGTGTTAATGGCTGTATTGATGTCACTTGCATCAGCGATTAATTGGACCTGCGCTTTTTTTGAATGGTATAATTCTTTTTGAAAATGAGCGGGGAAGTAAAGAACGAGTTTGATTTTGCCTAATTTAAATGCGCTGGGGATGTCTTGTGGTTTTTCCAAGGATTTTTCTACGACAAAATACCCCGAACCAATGATACGATTTATAAGTTTTTCAGAAGTTTGATCTTTTGATTGATTGAGAACGCCAATGGGAATGTTTTTATAATCGTTATTCAGCGCATACCCGAAAATGATGACTAAAGCGACAGGTAAAGCAAACAGGATCATCATCGTACGCGTATCGCGAAAGATATGATAAAACTCTTTTTGTACGAAGGCATAAAATTTCTTCATCGATTGTATTATTTGTTTGCCGTTCCGCGGGCAAGAAGTTGAAAAACGGCATCCATACTATCCACATCAAATGATTTTTTCAGTTCGCTTGGTGTTCCTAATGCTTTAATAAGTCCATCGACCATAATGGAAACGCGGTCACAATATTCGGCTTCATCCATGTAGTGTGTTGTAATAAAAATAGTCACACCATCATTAGCCGCTTCATAAATTAAGTCCCAAAATTGGCGACGCGTGATGGGGTCGACTCCTCCTGTGGGTTCATCTAAGAAAACCACTTTGGGTTTGTGGATAAGTGCTAAAGCGAAAGCTAATTTCTGTTTCCATCCCAATGGAATGGTTTTGACTAATTTGTTCTTGACAGATGCTAACTGAAACTTGTCAACGATGCCCTTAGATCGATCCTTAATTTCTTGTCGGCTTAATTCATATATCCCACCATAGAATTCAATATTTTCTTGGATGGTCAAATCCTCGTAAAGGGAGAATTTTTGACTCATGTACCCAATATTTTTTTTGACAAGTTCTGCTTGTGTGGCTACATCAAAGCTAGCGACAAATGCTTGTCCGGATGAAGGAGTTAAAAGGCCACTTAGCATACGCATGGCTGTGGTTTTTCCAGCGCCATTGGCTCCAAGGAACCCAAATATTTCGCCTTTATTTACTTCGAAGCTGATGGCATTCGTAGCAATAAACTCCCCAAACTTTTTCGATAATTTTTCTACTTTAACAACGGGTTCCATGTTCCATCAAGTATATAAAGGTGTCTTCGATCGTTGGAGAAATAACCGTAATTTCACTGGCTGAAATTGACCCAGTTTTCAAATAGTTATTCAATGCTTTTGCTTGAATTGTGTTGTCTTCAAAGGCCACATGTAAGTATTCGCCAAAAGCATAGCAATAGCTTACCTTTTCCCATGCTCTTAGCCATTCTATTAATGCATATTTCTGCTGACTTTTAATCGCAAAGAGTTGCCAAGGAAATTGATCAGTTATGTTTTTGGGCGAATCAATAGACAGGATTTTTCCTCCTTGTAGAAACGCGATGCGGTCACAAAGATTTGCCTCGTCCATATAGGGTGTTGATACTAAAATGGTGATTCCCTGTGATTTAATTTCGCGCAGCATTTGCCAAAATTCTTTTCTGGAAACAGCATCTACACCCGTTGTGGGCTCATCAAGCAAAAGAATTTTAGGCCGATGAATAAGTGCACAGCATAAGGATAGTTTTTGTTTCATCCCCCCTGAAAGTGCTCCTGCTTTTCGATCTTTAAACGGCTTAAGTTGGTCATATATAGATTCGATTAAGCTATAATTTTCTGTGATTGTCGTATCAAATGCTCGGGCAAAAAATGATAGATTCTCTTCCACGCTTAGATCTGGATATAATGAAAATCGCCCAGGCATATATCCGACAATTTCCCGAATTGACTTTTTTGCTTGGCGGGTATCCATTCCCAAGATGCTAGCCTTACCATCGTCTGCGCCGATAAGTGTGACTAAAATCTTAATTAAGGTCGTTTTTCCGGCTCCATCAGGTCCAATTAAGCCAAATAATTCACCCTCTTCCACATGAAGACTGACTTGATCCAAAGCGAGAACCTCATCATATCGCTTCGTGAGCGATTCAATATGTATAGCGTACTTTTCCAATAGGTTTTAGTTTAAAACGACTTCTGCAGGCATCCCCATTTTTATTCCTCCATCGTTTAAAACCTTAATTTTAACGGCGTAGACAAAATTCACTCGATCTTGTTTCGTTTGAATAATTTTTGGGGTGAATTCTGACTTTGGGCTAATCCAAATAATCTTTCCCGAATAATTTTTATATTGACCATCCGCTGCATCTATCCGAACCTTGACAAGTTGATTCAATTTAATTTTACTTAGTTGGTCGCCAGAAAAATAAGCACGTAAAATCAAATTTGATAAATCTGCGATTTTATAAAGCGGTTTTCCATAGGAGACTATTTCATTTACTTCCACAAATTTGGCTGTTACTGTTCCTTGGATAGGATTTAAGACTTTGGCTTGATTCAATTGAATTTGAATTTGGTTGACTTGTTCTTTCAACCCATTTGCTTCATTATTGATTGTTTGAGTTTGACTTTTTAACGCAATTTCTTGCGCTTTGAGCTGGCTGTTTTGTGTCAAGATTTGCTTATCAATTTGCGTGATTTGGGCTTGAATGTCATCCACTTGCTTGACCGTTGCTGCACCATTTGCTTGTAAATTTGTTATTCGATTTAATTCGTATAAATAGGTTTTTCGCTGACTCTCGGTACTAGCTATTTGATTTTCTAAAACGGTTAATTGAGCCCTTATAGCCGGGGCTTTACTTTTGACGGTGCGAATATTCGCTTCAATAATAGTTTTTTGTTGGGCTAATATGGCTGGGTCAATCTCTGCTACGCGTGTACCCGCTTGAATGATATCTCCTTCAGAAATTAGGAATGATTTAATTTTTCCATTCGCTTCTGCGGAAACGATCGTTTCTGTCGCTTCAAAATTGCCATAAGCATCTGCTTCTTTTTGTTGGGTACAGGCAAAAACAATTGCACATAGTAAAAAGGATAAGTAGGTAGTCGATTTCATGGTTATGTATTATAAATTTGAATTTGGGCCAAATAATAAAATAGCATCTTGAAGGAAGGCTAGTTTTTGAATGGTGTGTAATAGGTAAGCTTGTTTAACTAATTTTTCAGCATTTTTTTCTGATACGAATTGAGTCGCAGTTATTGTCCCCATGTCTAATTCGGATGCTGCGGTTTTACTAATTCGTTCTCGAAGCGTAATCATCCCGCGATCCTGTTGAATTAGTGTTTCAAAGCGTTTGACTTCCTCTGACATTTTAGTGTGTTGCATGGATATTTGGCGCTCCAAATCAATCTTCTGTTGATTAATTAATTCCTTTTGTAGTTGTTCACTTTTTTGGTTTATGTTTTTCGTGTAAAAGGATGAAATATCCCAATTCAAGCGTATACCTAGTAAATAATACGATTGGAATTCGTTTTTCAACATATTTAATGCCGGGTTACCATATCCTCCTTGGCCAAAAACAATGGCTTTAGGACGAAGTTTTGATTGATTTAGTTCTTGGTTGGCGGCGACTATGCTTTGTTGATTTTGAAGAACTTTCATTTCAAATGTGTCAAACGAAAGTGGTGAAATTGATTGGATATCCTGGGGGATTTGAAATTTCGTTTGCTTGTTCAGGTTCAGCCCAGTCAATAAGTTTAGCATGTCAACAGCAATATTTTTAGCAGCACTTATATCTGTGATTTGTTGTTCGATTTTTAGTAATTCTACATCTAGAATATCGAGTTGATTTTTTGTACGTGCACCAAATCGAAGCCCCGACTCCAAGGCTGTTTTTCTAGCTATGATTTCTTCTTTTGCAGTTTCCCAAATGAGGTGATTTTCTTGTGCTAATAATGCGCTGAAAAACATTTTTTGCGTTTCAAGCAAGAGGTTTCGATTCGCTATTTGTATTCGGGTTTGCGCATTATTGGAGCTAATTTCTTGGAGCATGTTTCGGATTTTACTTGCACCTCCATCATAGATTAGCTGATTTACATCCACAAAAGTTTTGTATTGATCTTTATTAATAGGCGTCATTCGAAGATTTGGAATATCAATTCCTAATCCTGTAACATCTGATTGGTAGGTTGTTTGTCCGTTGAATGCTATTTGAGTTAACCATCCCGTTTGAATGATCTGTGCGTTTAGACGAGCAAGCTCTTGTTCAATTTCTTTCTGTTTAGTGCTTGTGGCTGATTTTTGGGCTGCTTCTAAACAAATAGCAAGCGTCATATTTTGACCTAATAGGGGTTTTCCAAATAGTAGTATAGCCCAAAGTGTGCAAATTATTATTTTCATTTTTTTGACTTTTGCGTCTGACACTTATGTCAGAATTAAGGTAAATTTTTTTAGGGTTTTAGGCTTCTTATGATTAGGCGGGTAACTTCTGTTTTTCGCATTTCTAATAATTGTTTAAATTCTTTTTCATTTTTCTGAGCCACGAGCATGATCATTGGTTTGGCTAATACAGGGAATGCACAAAGAGAAATGATGTGCATAAATAATTGAATGGGTTCAATAGGAGTTATTCTTCCCGCTTTAATTTCCGTTTCCACTTGTAAGAGAAATGGTTCAATGGTAGGTTTATCACCATCCAATAAATTTTCAACAAATTTTATCCCCAGGCTATTCAATTCGTTGATTATGAATAGAGGCATAAATGGGTTTTTCAATCCTAATTCAATGTAGTTATTAACGAAAGAGGCTATTTTTTCCTCAAAAGGGAGGTCGCTATTTAAAATTTTTAACATCTGCGGTAGTGCCTGCCGCATTAATGTTTTAGCTATTTGATGGTAAAGCAGTTTTTTAGATCTGAAATAGTAGTTTAAGACCGTACGCTTAATGCCAGCTCGCTCAGCAATTTCTTGCATCGTTGCGTTTTCAAAGCCTTTTTCAACAAAGACCTGAAAGGCTGATACTAAGATTTCTTCTTCTGGGCTTTCCATGCTGACAGTTATGTTTGACACAAATGTCAGAAAATTTTTTCAATTAGCAAAATTCCTAATTTGTTTTTGCTAATTGTAAGCACGCTTCAGAATAAAATATTTTATGTAATTTGGATTTAATTAAACCTATTGCCATGAAATTCCTTTTGCCTATTCTGCTTGTTTGCGCAAGCCTTTCACCTGTGTTTTCACAAACGAATAAGCGCCCGAACATCATTTTCATCATGTCGGACGACCATGCCTACCAGGCGATTTCGGCATATGACAAAAGGCTTATTTCCACCCCGAATATCGATCGGATTGCCAAAAATGGGATTTTGTTTACCAATGCTTCAGTAACAAATTCCATCTGTGCACCGAGCCGGGCGACAATCCTAACAGGCAAACATTCACATCTAAATGGGAAGGTGGATAATCATTTTCCATTTGATACGACCAACATCACCTTTCCGCAGATTTTAAAGGCGAATGGCTATCAAACGGCCATGTTTGGGAAACTGCATTTTGGGAATAGTCCCAAGGGATTTGATCAGTTTAAAATCTTGCCAGATCAAGGCAATTATTACAACCCGGATTTCATTACAAAAAAGGAGGGAAATATTAAGGTCAATGGCTATGTGACCGATATCATTACGGATATGACGCTGGATTGGTTGAAGCAGGAGCGGTCGGCCAACAAGCCTTTTATGCTCATGTATTTGCACAAGGCGCCGCATCGTTCGTGGCTGATGGCCGAGCGGCATTTGGATGAAATGACGCAGAAAAATTACCCGGAACCAAAGACGCTTTTTGACGATTATTCCGGTCGGACGGCACCTGCCAAAGAAGCGGAAATGAATATCCTGTCGAGCATGAGTTGGGCCGGCGACAACAAAGTATATCCCGCGACCATGGACTCCTTGAAGATTCCGGAAATTGGTTTTGATAAGCGTCGGTTTGCTGCGGAAATGGGGCGCTTGAATCCAAGTCAAAAAGCGAATTTTGAGCGGGTTTATGATCGCATCAATGCAGAGTTTAAAAAGGCCTATCCGAGCATGACGGAACAAGATAAAATGCGCTGGAAGTTTCAGCGCTACATGCAAG
>JACCDW011296523.1_pt1 | contig 25554 bp, 15 predicted proteins | sample 7449781 | NCBI WGS metagenome assembly JACCDW01 (sample SAMN15323449, study PRJNA562643) | freshwater metagenome | isolation source: river surface water | place: USA:Blue River Watershed | collected 2017-08-18
ATGGCTCACAGAAAAAGGTTAATGTTTCAGGCGCCATTGAATCTGTCAAAGGTGAAACCCTGGTAAAGCGAAATACCATGCAAACATCATTGGCTTTGCAAGGTGTTGCTGCTGGTGTAACAGTTACATCCAATAATGGTAAGCCAGGAAAAGAGGGTACTGCTATTCGCATTCGCGGAATAGGTACCATCAATGATAACAATCCACTTGTTTTGGTTGATGGAGTTGCTACCTCAATTGATGGTGTGAATCCTAACGATATTGAAACCATGTCTATTTTGAAGGATGCTGCATCTGCTGCCATTTATGGTTCTCGAGCAGCAAATGGGGTTATCCTCATTACCACCAAAAGAGGTAAATCAGATAAGGTCAGGGTCAGCTACAATGGTTCAGTTGGTTTTTCATCACCCGTTGAACTTCCTCAGAATGCCACCGCATGGGATTATATGGCATTGTATGATGAGGCCAATGGGAATGACCTGAGAACAGATGCAGGAATCCCCGGTGGAGCAGTATATGGCTCTGCTAAAATTGATGCATGGAAAAACTCCTCTGATAGGAATGCTTTTCCTAACTCTGATATGATCAGGGAAACCTACAAGAAGCAGTCAACTCAAACCCAACATTATATTGGTTTTTCTCATGGGAATGATCACCTGAAGTCAAATACATCGCTGACATATCAACACCAGGATGCGGTAATCCCAAATACATTCCTAAAAAGATATGGTCTGCGCTCAAACAATACCTATACCATCAACAAATACCTTGATTTTGGTTTGGATCTTTCCAGCAGAAATACAAACATCACTGATGCAGCTCCCGGGACAGAGATTGAGGGCATGATGAGGCAACCAGCCATTTATCCCACTCGGTATTCAAATGGTGTTTGGGGAAACAATTATGCAGGTACTCCTCATACCATGCAGTTCATTTTTGACAAGTTGTCCATGCGGTATGAGCAATACCAGGAAACAATTGCCAAGTTGTATGCAAGAATTAGGCCTATAGAAGGAATGACGCTTGATTTTACCTATACACCAAGAATTGCAACATCCAACTTTAAAGGCGTTTCAAAAACGACCAATCTCTATGATTACAAGACTGGCGATGTGATTTATAAATCAACAGGCATGCCTTCTATGTATGAGACAAGAGAAATCACTACTGAAAACGACATGAATGCTTTGGTTACCTACAATAAATCCATAAAGAAGCATCAAGTTACAGCCATTGGAGGATTTCAATTCCTGACCAATGAATTCAATAATTTATATGGTACCAGGCAGGGTAACAGTTTCCAGCAGTTTGAGGAGATCAATTCCTTTAATCCCACTGGCCAAATAACAAATGGGTATACAAACGAATGGGCACTGATGTCTTATTTCGGAAGGCTCAATTATTCTTATGATGGCAAGTACTTTTTGGAGGGGAATGTTCGCCGTGATGGTTCATCCCGTTTTGCCAATGGATACAAGTGGGGGCTTTTCCCTTCTGCCTCTGCAGCCTGGCGTTTCACCAACGAGAAATTCATGGAGAATGTTAACTGGTTGAGCAATGGTAAATTGAGGGCATCATGGGGACAATTGGGTAACCAGTCTGGTCTGGGCTCCAACTATCCTTTTGCATTATCAGTCAATACCAGCCTCTACACTGTTTTTGGCGGCATACTGAACCCCGGTTATGCAGCACAAAACTTTGCATTGAACAACATCACCTGGGAGTCAACTACCATGACTGACTTTGGTATTGATCTGGCATTTCTCCGCAACAGACTGAATGTTAGTTTTGACTGGTACGACAAACAAACCAATAACATCCTGTTGAACATGGCCATCCCAGGCGTAATGGGATATTCCAACTCACCCAAACAAAATGCCGGTGCTGTGGAAAACAAGGGTTGGGACCTTACTGTTTCGTACAATAACAATGCCGGAGCGTTTAACTACCGTGTAACCGGTGTTGTGTCTGATGTTAAAAACAAAATCACGGATCTTGGCGGACTCGGTCCACAAGTAAGCGGAACACATGTTAAGCAAGTTGGTTCTCCAATTGATGCATTTTATGGTTATTTGGCAGATGGCTTGTTCAGTTCATTTACTGAAGCCAGAGCCTACCCTGTTGCACAATTTGGAAAATTGCAGGGAGGAGATGTCCGCTACAAGGATCTGGACAAGGACAACAAGATAACAGGAAGTGATAGGGTAGTGCTCGGTAACCCGATTCCACGGTATACATATTCACTCGATTTGTATGCTTCATGGAAAGGACTTGATTTCTCTGCCTTTTTACAAGGGGTAGGGAAAAGGGATGATTATATTTCAGGTTGGTTGGCTTATCCCTTCCAAAATGCATCTACTGCATTTGTGCAACACCTGGATCGTTGGTATGAAGGAAAGCCGAACCAGAATGCAACCTATCCTCGTCTGTCCATCAACCAACAGTCAAATAACCTTCAGCCGTCCACTTTCTGGATGTTGAATGGGGCATACCTGAGGTTGAAGAACATTCAATTGGGTTATACTGTTCCGGTTGATGCAATCAAAAAGTCTGGGATTACCGGTTTGCGTTTTTATGCCAATGGCAACAACGTGTTCACAAAAACCGACATGCCATTGGGAATGGATCCTGAGGCTCCAGAAAGCAACAACAACAGCATTCCCCTTATCAAGACCTTTACTTTTGGCGTAGAAGTCAAATTTTAATGAATCGAGTCACAAGGAAAAAACTTACTGTCATGAAAAGAAAATTATTCAACTTATCACTAATAGCACTGTTCTCTTTGTTGGGTTGTAGCAAGGAACTGGAACTGTATCCGTTGGATGTTCCATCAGCCAACACTTTTTTTACCAATGACACAGAAATTCAAGGAGGTGTCAATGCCTGCTACAGCAATGTTGTTGCAGGAAACAATGGTTACCTGTCTCCAGAATTCAGCTGGGATGCGTTGGCTGAAACTGTGTTTATTCGTGGTGGCGGATTCGCACAAAATATATTGATGTCTACACTTGATTTTAAAGAAGGTTATTTCAGGACCATGTGGACTGCAAACTATCAGGGTATTGCCAGGTGCAATTTGATGTTGCAGAAAATAGAGGAAAACAAAGCCAAATTGTCTGCAGCCAGCATCAAGCAGTATCAAGGTGAAGTTTACTTCCTTCGGGCCTTTTATTATTTGAAATTGACCAATATTTTCGGAGATGTGGTGTATACAGATAAGCCTGTATCAAGCGTAAGTGATGGTAAAGCAGTTACCAGGACTCCAAAAGCAGATGTATTGAAGAAAATTTATGCTGATTTTGACATGTCTGCACAGTTGCTCACGGGGTCAACTGTAAAGACCATGGGTAGGGTAACCGCTGGTGCTGCCATGTCTCTAAAAGCTCGTGCAGCGCTTCAAAACAATGATTGGGCAACTGCAGCAGCTGCTGCCAAAGCTGTTATTGATTCCAAACAATACAGCCTGATGCCCAAATACTCAACACTATTTACAGAAGCGGTATTGAACAGCACCGCCAATACGGAGCAAATTTTTACCAACATGCACCTGTATTCTGCTGGAAATGCCACTGCTTTTCCTCAGGTAACTTCCGCCAGATCTGTAGCTGGAGGGTATACAACAGTTGTGCCTACGCAAAACATGATTGATTCGTATCAGTGTACTGATGGAAAAGACATCAGCAAATCACCCCTGTACAACAAGTTGAGCCCTTATGACAAAAGGGATCCAAGGATGCGCTATTCTATGGTACTTCCTGGAGACATGTGGAATGGTTTTGTGTATGATACCAGATCCGACAAGCCTACCACCCTGAATTCCGCGGGTCAGGTTGTAAAAAATCTTGATAGTTATACATCAACTGTATTTACATCTTTTACAGGTTATCTGGTAAGGAAATATTATGATTTTAAGTATGCAAGTTTGCTTACACAATGCGAAACCCCTTTTATGCTCTGCCGTTATGCTGAAGTATTGTTGACATATGCAGAAGCTAAAATTGAGTTGAACCAAATAGATGCTGATTGCATCAATGCCATCAACCTGGTGCGTGGCCGCAGTGATGTGAATATGCCTCCGGCAACTGCAGCTTTGGGCCAGTCAGAGTTGAGAAAGCTGGTGCGATATGAAAGGAAAGTTGAATTGTGGAATGAAAACCTTCGCTGGGATGACCTGCGTCGCTGGAAGAAGGCAGAAGTAATCCTCACCAGGCCAATCATGGGACGTCCAGTATTGGGTGACTTCAACAAGTATCCTGCGGTAAGTTTTGATGCAGATGGTGAGCCAATCTACAATGTTGCTGCCTATGCGCCACATCCTTCAACAGATTACAGGGTATTGATTTTGACCAACTTCAACAAAGCCCGCGATTACCTGTGGCCAATACCAGAAACAGAATTGAACTTGAATCCAGCTTTGAAACAGAATCCAGGTTGGTAAAATTGATATTTCTATTGTCTTGAATCATCATAGGGGTTGGTACTTTGTCCAACCCCTATTTGTTTTATTTTTCAAAGGATATTCTTCTGCTTCCAACCTCGAAAGAATCAATCATTCAATGAAAACAGTATTTAACATCTCCAAAATGAGCATCTTTTTCAGTCTGCGTTCAATATTCATTGGTTTCCTTTTCTTCTCATTGTCATTAAGTTTGACTTCTTATTCACAGGAGGATAAGAAGCCATTTGCTGATTTTTTTGTTTCTACAAAAGGAAATGATGCATGGTCTGGTAAGCTTTCAGAACCCAATGCAGACGGTACTGATGGCCCATTTGCCAGCATCAGGAAGGCAAAAGAAGCGGTGCGGGTATTAAAAAAAGGTTTGTACCGGGATATATTTGTATTGATCCGTGGAGGTCAATACCAGTTATCTCAAACTGAATTGTTTACTGCTGCAGACAGCCATTACGATGCTTATAAAATCAATTACATGGCTTATGGGAATGAAACCCCTGTATTTCATGCTGATGTGGAAGTGAAAGGTTGGAAGCTGGCAAAACAAATGAAAAATCTTCCTGCCAATGCACAAGGAAAGGTTTTTGTAGCCAGTATTCCAAAGTTACCAGCTGGCAAAACACAGTTTTTTACACTGTACGATGATGATTCAATGCTCCAAAGGGCTCATTCAGCTGGGTTTGAGCCAACGAAAAAAATGAAAGGGGGTGATGGCGGAGGAGTTGATTGGAAGGGTCTGGTTGAGGCGGATCGGACGCTTCTGCATTTCCCTGCTGGTGCATTGAAAAATTGGCCCAATCTGGAGGATGTTGAAATATTTATTCAACCGAATGTTGGCTACGTTACCAATTACCTGACCCTGGCTTCTGTCGATGTAGATTCTGGCATTGCCAATACAAAATTTCCTGCTACCTATCCCATGGGTAAAATTGACAAGCATCTTTTTGCAATGGATGGAGGAAGTTTCAGGGTAGAGAATGTCATTGATTACCTTGATGAACCCGGAGAATGGGTCGTCAATACGAAAGAAGGACTGATCTATTATTGGCCAAAGAAAAACAATCATCCGGGTAAGGTGACAATTCCTGCACTCACCGAGTATTTTCTGGTTGATGGACATGAAGATGGAAACATCGCAAGGAACATCGCCTTCAAGGGCCTTACTTTCACCAGGGCTGACAGAGACGCTATTCAGCCTGGGGATAAGGGAATTCAGCATGAATGGGACGTATGGGACAAGGCGAATGCCATGCTGCGCTTCAGGGGTGTGGAATATTGTGAAGTGAACCAATGCCGCTTTACCAACAGTGGATCTGCCGCTGTCCGCTTTGATTTGCATGCACAAAGCAATCTTGTAAAGAATTGCCTGATTGATTATGTGGGCGGAACTGGTATCCTGTTTTGTGGGTATGGTCCTGGTAAATTAAATGTCAACAAGTCTAACAGGATTGAGAATAACCAAATCCACCACATTGGTCAAATGTATTATCAGGCCAATGGAATTGTGCTATGGCAAAGTGGCGAGAATTTGGTGCGCAACAACAAAATCCATGACCTGCCTTACGATGCCATTGTATTGAGTGGTTCACGCCCTATGTTCTTCAACATGACGCAACCAAACAGGGAGATGGAAGGTACCCTTCGCAGAAATGAAATCGCTGCTGAAGCACAGTTTCAAGTTACCGATACAAGGGCTCAAGTCATAGACCATTATAACAAGGTTGTGCCTTATTCGCTAACGCGCAACAACACCGTCGAAGACAATGAGATATTCTGTACAATGCTCAAAATGTTCGATGGGAATGCAATCTATCTGTCTGATGTGGGGTTTGGGAATGTGGTAAAAAGAAATTACGTCCATCACTTGTATGGAAAGGGCATGCAGCAGGGAATTCGTACCGATGCCTTCATCAAGCATACGACAATATCAGAAAATATTGTTTATAACTGCAATGGAGGCGGCATCAATGTAAAACTTTATGAGAACAATGTGTACAACAACATTGTGGCTGATGTACATGATATCGTCTATGAAACTTCAGATGGAAAAAAGACAAACATGTTTTTGGGATACATGAGTTTGCTTGAGGTTTACGACCGGAGCGAAATGCCTCCCCACGCAAAGCTGGACGTGAAGCACAACATATTTTACAAATCATTCCCTCACAATACATTTTACAGGGAGAGCATGGTCAATGGAAAGAAAATGGAAGTCAAGCTAGAGCAAACCAATATTGACCAGAACCTTTATTTTGATGTAAACGCTGCTGACAAAGGATTATCCTTTTTGAAATCCTATCAGGCCCGAGGAGTTGATGGCAAAAGTATTGCAGATGATCCTTTATTTGTAGACATCAAACATGGAGACTTTCGCTTGAAGAAAGAATCTCCGGCATATTCAGTCGGATTCAGGGACATTGAATTTTCAAAGATTGGTCTTACCAAAGAGTTTCCTTCAACCTTCATTGAAATTGTGAAAAAGCAACTCGGTGATGCGTATGATATTTTTGACGCATTGGAGAAAAGAGCCAAGCCAATGGAAAGGTCAAGCTCGAAGGATTTTAAGGAAATAGATGGTATTTGAGAAGCATCAAATCTGGACCTTTAGGATTTGAATATCCTTTTCATCAAGACCCATTTTTCTCCCTCTTTTGCCCAAGGCAAAGGCAATTGAAATTTCCACATCAGCTGCTCCCATTCTGCAATTTTTGGATTGGTTGCATCAAACAAAGCCTTCTTTTCAAATGTAAATGCATCATCCGTTTCAAGGATCATGAACATGCGGTTGCCAGTTCTAAAGATTTCAATGTTGCTGATGCCGGCATCAATGTCATGTTGGGTGACTTCCGGCCAAGCGCTTCCTTTTGCATGGTGGTGCTCGTATTCTTTGATCAATTCAGGGTCATCTACCAGGTCGAGGGCCAGACAAAAACGTTGCATGGTATTGAATTTAAGAGGATGTGTTATTTGAAAAATTGATTGAAGGAACGAATGGTTTGTTCTGCTGCAAGATCTGGACCAGGCCACGGAAAGGCCTCTGCAGAAATGAAGCCATCATAGCCTGATGCTTTCAATGCATGGGCAATGGGTTCCATTTGGGTATGTCCAAATCCAATCGGTCTTCGGTTGCTATCGGCAAAATGAACATGACCGATGTGTTGACTATTTTTTTCGATGCTTGCTGCTAGATCTGCTTCTTCTATGTTCATGTGAAAAAGATCAGCCAGCAATACTGTGTTCTTGAGTTTGTTGGCTTCAATGAATGCCGCGGCATCATCCAAATTGTTCATCAGGTTGGTTTCATACCGGTTGAGCGGTTCATAAATCAGCTTAACACCCAATGTTGCGGCATGTTGATCAAGCACATGCAACCCTTCTGCCAGCAGGCCAATGCTAAGACCATGTTCGCTTCCCTGAATGGCATTTCCCTGCATGGAACCAATGATGGCTGGGGCACCAAACGCAGCGCCGAATTCCATCATTTCTTTGATAAAGGCGATGGCATTTTCTCTGATGGTGCTGTTGGAATCAGTCAGGGTCAGGCCATGGACAACCTTTCCTGCGCCAGTTCCCACTGCAGCGAGTTCTAGCTTGTATTGGTTCAGCAATACCTTGAGTGTTTCAGTTTCAATTGCATTTCCAGATGCAGTGAACAGTTCAATGGCATCAAATCCCAGCTCAGCGGCTTTGCGCATGCTTTGCTCCAGGTTCTCCCAGAAGATCCATGGACCGGTTTTGATTTGGGGAACCAGTGCTATTGTAACGGCTGATTTGATCATGCGTTTGTTTGATTGAAGTTTACCATGATTTTTATGATGCCTTTGGGATCTGCAGCCCAACAGGCCAGGGCCTGACCGGCATCATCAATGGAAACAGTTTTGCTGATGACCTCATCAATGGGGAACCTTCCTTCTTCAAGGTATTGGATCACCTCTGGAAACTCATTGGTGCAGTTGCGAGAGCCCAGGATTTCAATTTCCTTCCGAACAAAAAGTCCAGTATTGAATTCCACAGGTGATTTGGCATATCCAATGCAGACAACCCTTCCGGTGTAGGCAGCCTCTTCTACCGCAGAACGATAGGTAATGGGGCTTCCAACCGCTTCAATGATGACATCTGGTCCATCACCTCCGGTGATTTTCATGAGTGCATCATGAAGGTTATTTGTGTTGGGTTGGATGACATGTGATGCACCGATTTTTTTAGCAATGGCCAATTTTGATTCATCCACATCAATGGCAATTGTCCTTGCTCTACGGTGGACTGCAGAGGCGAGGGCGCCAAGGCCAACCATTCCGCATCCAATGACAGCAACTGTATCGTGTTCGGTTACCCTACCTCTTGCTGCAGCATGAAATCCAACAGTTAGAGGTTCAACCAACGCCAGTGCTTTGAGTGAAAGCGTTGTTGAAACAAAGACATCGTTCCAATGAAGAGCAATGTATTCAGTCATGGCGCCAGGGCGTCTTACGCCCATGGTTTTGTTGTCCTGGCAGGCATTCTTTCTTCCTTTTCTGCAGGAAATGCATGATCCGCAGTTCTGGTAGGGATAGACGGTTACATTCATCCCTTTTTGAAATAGCGCGGGAACATCAGGTCCCATCTGTACAATTGTTCCTCCCACTTCATGACCGAGTATGTTGGGATATTCCTGCAGTTCAAACAGGCCCTTGAATCCATTGAGGTCTCCTCCGCAAAAGCCGACCATCCCTATTTTTACCAAGACTTCTTCGGGCCCGGGTGAAGGGATCTCAATTTCACGGATGGCTGTTTCACCTATGGCAGTCAGGTACAATGCTTTCATCTTATGGATTTTTTCTTTGGATGTTGTTCTCGGGCATGCCTTCAAACCACATGGTGTTTTTTACAGGAGCCACTATTCGATTAATCTCAGCCAGCAAGCCCTCTGGAATCGAAAATTCCAATACGCCAATATTTTTTTTCACGTTGGTTTGGTCACACATGCCAATGATGGTGCTGGCAATATAAGGGTGGTCAATGGCATAGCGAATGGCAACATCGCTGAGGGCTACACCAAATTTCTTGCAGCATTCAAGCAATGGGGCCTGAATAGCTTTTAATTCAGCTGGGGCATTGTGCCATTCAGGAATGGATGCTTCAGAAAGGATGCGTTGAACAAGAGGTGCAGCATTCATCAGGCCCATGTCTTTATGCTGGCAAAGCGGAACAAGTTCTGCATTGATCTCATCCTGCAACAGGTTATAGTGTGCCCAGGAAAGCACCGTATCCACTTCAATTTCTTTTGCAATCGCTGCAAGATACCTGACCGGTAGTCCTGTAATGCCCACAAACCGGGCCTTGCCGGATGCTTTGATTTTTTGCAGTGCAGGTACGGCCTCGTTCAAAACCTGTTCTTTGCTGCCAAATTCAATGTCATGCAGCTGCATCAAATCTACATAGTCGGTTTTCAGTCTTCTCAAAGATTCGTCTGCACTGTCAAGAATTCTTTGGTAGCTGAAATCAAAATCCCTTAATCCATACCGACCACATTTGGTTGCCAGCAGGATATCATTGCGCTTTCCCTTGAGGGCATCGCCCAAGCGCGTTTCCGCCAGTGTAAGGCCATAAAATGGAGCAACATCAAAAAAATTGATGCCAAGGTCTATGGCACAATGTACAGATCGGATTCCCTCCGTTTCGTCACAGTCGTTAAATACGTTTCCCAGTGGAGAGGCACCAAATCCTATGACAGAGACGTTCAGCTCTGTTTTTCCAAGCCTGCGGTATTGCATTGTTGTGATAAATTTTCAAATTCTAAAGCACAAGAAATACCCTTAAAATTACACAATTTCATTGCCATGTTTGCCAAACAATCGCTTTTTTTCGTCATCTACTTTTTGGGTTTCAATGGAGTTGGGTGTTTTGCTAATTTTTAATAGATTACATCAGCTTATTTGATGCTACCAAACTATAAACATCCTATAATGGAAAGAAGAGAGCTTATAAAAAATATTGCCTTGATGATTGGAGGGAGCATCTCGCTGCCCACTTTGCTGGCAATGAAGAAACACGAAAATGGTTTTTCTGGCAGCTATGATTTCATGTTCTCTGCTTCACAACGAAAAATGGTAGCGGAAGTTGCAGAAATCATCATCCCCAAGACGGATACTCCCGGTGCCATTGATGCTGGCGTGCCAGCGTTCATTGAAATGATGCTGAAAGATTGTTATGAAACACCCGAGCACCAAAGTTTTGTTGAAGGATTGGAAGCACTGAGCAAGAAGGATTTTCTGAACAAGAACATGGCGGGAAAAATATCGATCATATCAGCCATTGAGCAGGAAAACAAGGCCTTGATGAAGGAATACAATGTTCAGCAGACCAAAATGGGTGACAATGAGGACAAGGAGTTGATGGCAGCACAGAAAAAGGGGTTACCATTCTGGCGATTGATGAAAGAACTCACACTGCTGGGTTATTTCACTTCAAAAGTTGGCGTCAATGCATCTTTTGAATTTGTTCTGGTGCCAGGGAGATTTGAATTGACCAAGCTCAAGCCAGGTCAAAAAATATTCGCTTATTAAAAACTTTCGGATGTTGAACATTAACATTAAATCACAGGATCAGCATACGTACGATGCCATCGTAATTGGTTCCGGCATGACCGGTGGCATTGCTGCAAAAGAATTGACGGAAAAGGGATTGAATGTGCTTATCATAGAACGGGGTAAAGAGGTTGAGCATGTCAAAGATTATGACACTGCTTTCAAGGCGCCATGGGAAATCCAGCACCGAGACAAGGTGCCTGTCCACTCAGCCGAAGAACTTTGGGCCAACAACCGCTTTGTAGGATTGGCTCAAGATGATAAGGCACATTTTATGACCAACGACAAGCAAAATCCATATATCGAGAAAAAGCCTTTTGACTGGATCAGGGCTTATCATACCGGTGGAAGATCCATGCATTGGGGGCGCCATTCCTATCGCTGGAACAAGCAGGATTTTGAAGCCAATGCCAAAGATGGTATTGGTGTTGATTGGCCCATCCGTTACGAAGACCTCGCTCCCTGGTACAGCCATGTTGAGAAATTCGTGGGCGTGAATGGTCAAAAAAATAATTTGGATGTACTGCCGGATGGTGAATTTTTGCCGCCCATGTTGATGATGGAGCCAGAGCGTTATTTTGTGGACAAGGTTAAGCAGTCGCTCAATCGCTCGGTGATCATTGGAAGAACAGCCAATTTGTCAAAAGCCCAGCCCTGGCATACTGCATTGGGGAGGGCCACCTGTCAGTACCGGAGCAAATGTTCTCGTGGTTGTCCTTATGGTGCTTATTACAGCTCACTTTCCGGAGGAATACCTGCAGCAAAATTGACCAAGCGCCTGTCTATCTTGCATGATACGATTGTGTCTGAAATCATCTACGATGAAGCGGGTAGCAAGGCCAAGGGAGTGAAAACCATCAATCAGCATACGCTTCAAACCAGTGAGTATTTTGCAAAAATTATTTTTGTAAACGCCGGATCAATGAACTCTGCAGCACTTTTGCTGAATTCTACATCAAAGCGTTTCCCCAACGGTTTGGGCAATGACAGTGATCAGGTAGGAAGAAATATCATGGATCATCACCTGGGGGTGGGAGCCAATGCCACCATTGAAGGATTTGAAGATGATTACATGTACGGCCAACGGCCCAATTCCCTCTATATTCCTCGTTTCAGGAACTGGGGTACAGACAAGCAAAACAATTATATCCGGGGGTTTGGCTACCAGGGTGGAGCCAGCAGGGCTGACTGGAAAAGGGGAATTGCTGCTGATGGATTTGGAGCCGCCTTTAAAAAAGAGATGACAAAGGTGGGAAGCTGGAGTATTGGTTTTGGAGGTTTTGGAGAGGTTTTACCCAATCCCAACAACCGAATGTACCTGGATCCAAGCAAGAAAGACAAATGGGGCATCCCCCTGATTGTTTTTGATGCATCTTTTGGTGAGAATGAAATGGCCATGCGCAAAGACATGGCTGATGCAGCAGCTGAGATGCTTGATGCTGCAGGGTTCAAGAACATCACCAAGAACAATAGGCAGGATGTACACTTGGGTTTGGGTATTCATGAAATGGGAACTGCCAGAATGGGCAAGGATCCCAAAACCTCTGTATTGAATAAGTTCAATCAGGTGCATGATTGCAAAAATGTATTTGTGACCGATGGCGCTGCAATGGCATCATCCTCTTGCGTAAATCCTTCACTTACCTACATGGCTTTGACAGCGCGAGCAGCCAATCATGCGGTGGAAGAATTAAAAAAGCGGAGTCTTTAACCAGAATATCAAATAAGCTATGCGTTTAAATAAATCGGGAAAAATGCGTTGTATCAAGCAAATCTATTATTTGTTCTTCTGTGTTTTTCTGATCAGTACCACAGCATTAAGTCAAAACAAGCGACCTAATATCATCTTTATTCTTACCGATGATCAGCGTTGGGATGCACTCGGAGTGGCAGGCAATTCAATCATCCAGACACCAGAGATGGATGCACTTGCAAGGACAGGTAGCTATTTTAAAAATGCATTTTCAACCACGCCCATTTGTGCAGCCAGCAGGGCTTCTATTTTAACAGGTTTGTACGAACGCACTCACGGGTATACATTTCAGAAGCCCAGGTTAAAGCAGCCTTACACCGATATCATTTATCCCAAACTATTGAAGGAGAATGGGTATCATGTTGGTTTTTTTGGAAAGCTGGGTGTCATCATTGATTCTGCCAATAAATATTTTGATCAAAGCGACTTTTATGATCGGGGAGGGAGTCCTGATCGCAGGGGATATTTTTATAAAAAAATCGGAAGAGATACCGTTCACCTTACCCGCTATACCGGACATCAGGCACAGGAATTCATCAGGAATGCCCCTGTCGACAAACCTTTCTGTTTATCTCTATCTTTTAGTGCTCCACACGGGCATGACAACTCAAAGGATCAATATTATTGGCAGGATAAATCAGCTGATCTGTATAAAAATATTCAAATCCCTGAACCATTGTTGGGGGATGATGAGTATTTCAATCGTCTTCCAAAAGAAGTCAGGGAAGGGTTTAACAGGGTAAGATGGAAATGGAGGTTTGATGCTCCGGAAAAATACCAACAGATGGTCAAGGGCTATTATCGGATGATCACTGAAATTGACAATGAAATCGGCGCCTTGAGAAAATTATTGATGGAGAAGGGGTTATCCGAAAATACCATTATCATTCTGATGGGAGACAATGGTTATTTTTTGGGTGATCGCCAATTGGCAGACAAGTGGCTGATGTATGATGTATCCATCAGAATACCCCTTATCATTTATGACCCGAGATTAACAAAGTCATCTACTGTAGAAGAAATGGTGCTGAACATTGATATCACAAAGACAATGATGGAAATGGCAGGCGTTGCTGCTCCCCAAAATTATCAGGGTAAAAGTCTCGCACCGTTAATGAGAAATGAAAATGCCCATTTGAACAGGAACGCCGTCTTGGTGGAGCATTTATGGGACAATCCTGATATTCCTTCCAGTGAAGGGATAAGGACCGAAAGGTGGAAATATTTCCGTTACCGATTGATCAATGCTCCTGAAGAGTTGTATGACCTGAAGAATGACCCGATGGAGAAAAACAATCTTGCTTCAGATAAAAAATATTCAACAATTCTTGCCAGGTTGCGTAAACAATGTGAAGCAACTTCATCAAAATATAAAAGTGAAAAACTTTGTGAGGATGACCCATTTATGCAAAAGAAAAATTTTTGATAGAATAATTAATGTATGGTTAATAGGATTTTTTTTGGATTACTCGCTTTCAACATGATATTTTTACTTTCCTTTCAGCTTCCTGAAAAGGAAACAAAAAAGATCTATGTTGCTCTTCAGGGAAAGGATTCCAACGATGGTTCTATTCAGAAACCCTTGGCCAGTTTTGAGGCTGCACAAAAGGCTGTTAGGATTGTAAAGCAATCTGGTTTCAAGGGTTCCATTGAAGTGATTGTGCGCGGTGGAACTTATTATTTCTCAGAGACAATTGAGTTTACTGCGGAAGATTCAGGTACAAAAGCGTCGCCAATCATTTGGAAAGCTGCGGAAGGAGAAAAAGTTATTTTGAGTGGAGGGAAACGCGTCAGTGGCTCTTGGAAAAAAGGAAATGATGGCGTTTGGTTTGTTTCAATCCCTGAAACAAAGAATTGGAAAAGAAATGACAACGAAGCAGAAAAATATTCAAAAAAGCCCGAGCTGCCACTAAACTTTCGTCAGCTTTTTGTGAATGGTAAAAGGGCTGTTCGGGCCCGTTATCCCAATGCCCAGTTGGATAATCCTTTTCTTTATTCTGTTGCCAATACAAAAAATGAAGTGCAAATTCCGGTAGGGAAAATTAAAAAAAGCTGGGGTCAGGAATCCGATGCACAGGTCAACCTGGTGCCCCGCTGGCGTTTTTTCAATCAATGGAATGATGTAACAGCTGTCGATGTTGAAAAATCAGTCATTAAGCTGGGCCCTCGGGAACAGCATGGTGAGATTGATAAAGGAAGTTGGTTTTGGATTGAAGGTGTCAGGGGAGAGCTGGACATGCCTAGTGAGTGGTACCTTGACCATCAGAAAGCCACATTATTCTACAAGCCATTGGAGGGAAAGTCGCCTAACGATTCAGAAATCATTTTCCCTTACCTCAACAGAATATTTTACCTGAAAGGAGATGTGGAAAAGGACATAGCAGTTAAAAATATACATTTTCAGGGTTTTGATTTCCAGCATACAACCCATACATTAGGACAGATAGAGGCAAGGGTTCACACCGATTGCGCTGTAATGTTTGAGAACGCTCAGGACTGTGGTTTAACAGACTGCAGTTTCAATAATATTGGCGGGTATGCTTTATGGCTGCATCTGGACAGTCGAAATAATATTTTTGACAATAACACTGTTACAAACTCAGGTGGTGGTGGTGTACTTTTAACCGGATCCCGTTTGTCTTATATGGATGATACCAAGATTTATACTCCTGGAGAAAAAGCATCAAGTGTTTTCCCTATAATGAATCGCATCACCCGTAACACGGTTGAACATTGTGGTAAGATCAGGTATTATGGTGGAGGCGTTCATATCGACTCAAGACCGGCTTCCATGGCGATGTTGCCCGGTAATTATATCGCCCATAATCATTTTCGGGATCTGTCTCGAAACGGAATTTTTCTGTTCAGGAACCAAGGCGGTAATGTTGTTGAGTTCAATGAAATTCATGATTGCATGCAAACCACCATTGACGGTGCCGCCATTCATTTTGCCACCATGAATCGTTTGGCTGCACCTAATTTTATCATGAACAATTATCTTTATGATATCTGGGGATATGAGCAGTTGCCTGAAAGGAAGCCCCGCCGAACCCTTGCAAATGGGGTCTTTCTGGATTGGGCAACCAGCCATACCACGGTAGCCAATAATGTTATTTACAATGCCGGTGACAGAGAGATCAAGCCTATCATGGGAAACTGGAATCTTGTTCTCGAAAACAACCTTGCTTCCAAAACAAAAATCCTGCCCTTTATGGCCCAGGAAATTGGCCCCAAAGGATCTGCCTCACATTGTATCTATCCTGAACAAATAAAAAATACCGGTGCAGTGATCACATCATCTGATAAGCGACTGATCCGCTATGAAGGCAAGTGGCAATCCAAAAGAATTACTGGATTGAGAAACCTTTTCAATTATGACTGTCAGCAGGCGGCTCCTGATCAACCTGCTTCCTGTACCTACCAGTTGCAGATCAGCGAACCTGGATTGTACAAGGTATGCATCATGTACTTTCCTGATGAAAAGGCGGCGTCTAATGCAACAATGACCATTGGGCATGCCAAGGGAACTGAAAAGATGAATTGGAATTTCCGCAAGGGAGATAACCTTGGATTTTCTATCAGCTTAGGTGAATTTTATTTTGAAAAAGGAAAGCCGGCAACTTTCACCATTTCAAATGAAAATGCAGACGGACATATCATTGCAGATGGTGTTGGTATCATCAAACAAAAATAGCCGGCTGAACAAAAAAACAATGCGTCTATTGATCAATAACATGAATAAATTGTATGATGTATAACCTGAGAAAAGTATTTTTTGTAACCCTGATGCTGGCATGCTGTTGGCCTGCAGTTTTTTGTCAGGCCATCGTTAGCCCTTTGGAACTAACCTACAAGCAAGTGGATACAGTGCAGCTGGGCCTGAAGATATTCTATCCTTCCGGCTACAAAAAAGGGAATCATCATCCAGTCATGGTCTTCTTTTTTGGCGGTGGCTGGACTGGAGGTTCAATTGCGCAATTTGAGCCTCATGCAAAGTATTTTGCAAACAAAAACATGATCACTGTGCTGGTGGATTATCGAGTAAAATCAAGGCACAATACAACCCCTTTTGAAAGTCTAAAAGATGCAAAATCGGCCATTCGGTATCTGCGGCAACATGCTATTGAGTTGGGTATTGATGCAAACAGGATTTTAGCATCAGGTGGTTCTGCCGGTGGACATTTGGCTGCAGCCTGTTTCACCAACGAATCCCTCAACGAATCAACTGATGATCTTTCCGTCAGTTCAAAACCCAATGCTTTGGTGCTTTTCAATCCGGTCATAGACAATGGCAAAGATGGTTATGGTTATGAAAGGATAGGAGATGCGTATGTTACATTTTCACCTATCCATAATATCAAAAAAGGATTTCCTCCAACCATTTTTTTTCTTGGAACAACTGATAAACTCATACCTGTGAGTACTGCTCAAAATTTCAAGCGAAAAGTTGAGGAAGTTGGCGGTAGGTGCGAATTGTTTTTGTTTGACAACCAGCCTCATGGTTTTTTCAACAAAGAGCCGTTTTTGTCTGAAACAATTGCCAAGACGGATTCATTTCTATTGTCGCTTAATTACATCCATTAGTTCAAGAAATGCCCTGTTAAATAACTTGTTGGGTCAGCTGTTCAAGATAATCTTGTAATTTTATAGTATAACTTCAAGGTGTGTCAGAAAAATACTTTTTGGCAACCTGTTTATTGGTTACTAATTCAGGAATAAAGAACAACATTAATCAATGAAGTGTTTATTGATCATTTCCCTTTGCTGTTTTTGTTTCAGTAGTCTTTTTGCCCAAACCGTTGTTGTTGTCGAGCAAGGGCAAAAGATTTCGCTCAGAGGGCTTTCGATGCCAACAGCGTCGATTGTTTGGGCCAGTGGTAGCAACGGTAAGGTTGCTAAATCAGTGGATGCCGGCAATACCTTTCGGTGGATGACCGTTGAAGGCCATGCCAAGCGCGATTTTCGAGACATTGAGGCTTTTGATAGTTCTACTGCCATCATCATGGCAGTAGATACTCCTGCCATTATATTGAAGACGATTGATGGAGGGAAAACCTGGAGACAGGTATTTAAGGATTCCAGGCCAGGCATGTTCCTGGATGCCATGGATTTTTCAGGCAACAATGGTGTTGTTATTGGAGATCCCATCAATGGAAAGACTTTTATGGCAGTGAGCAAGGATAAAGGCGATAGCTGGATGCCAAAGGAAAAGCTTGATAACATGATGGAGGGGGAAGCATTTTTTGCCTCCAGTGGATCCAACATAAAAATGATAGGCGCCAAGCAGAACAGTAAAAGCTTGTTTGTTTCTGGAGGAATGCAGTCTCGGATATTTTTCAAAGGGACCGCCATCAAACTGCCCATGCAATCCGGTAAAAATTCAACCGGCGCCAATGGATTGGCGTTGCATCCCAATCAACATCAAGGGATCATCATTGGGGGAGATTTTGCCAATGACAAAAGAAGTGACAGTGCGCTGCTCTTGTTTTCATTGTATCCTAGAATCAAATTCAGTAATCCAGTCACACCACCTTCAGGATACAAAAGTGCTGCGGTGTATTTGTCTCCATCCGCCGTATTGTCTTGTGGAACCTCCGGAGTTGATCTTTCAGTTGATGGCGGGTTAAACTGGAAAAATATCAGCAAGCTTGGTTTTCATGTTGTGGTAAAATCTCCAGATGGAAAATCGGCTATTCTTGCAGGTGGAAACGGGCGGATTGCAAAACTACTTTATTGAGATATATCGATTTTTTTATGCATGTGTTTGCTCCTCACTTACACTGTATTGTATATTTTCTCATTTGCTTACAATCTCTTTACATAAATTATCGAAATACTCAAATTTAACTTGTTAATTTTGCGCATCAACCAAAAAAACTAACAATGTGTGGAATCGTTGCCTATATAGGACACCGAGAAGCATACCCAATTGTACTTAAAGGACTTAAGCGCCTTGAATACAGGGGATATGACAGCGCTGGTGTAGCACTCATCTCAGACAAAATAGAAGTTTTCAAAAAACAAGGCAAAGTTGCCCGTTTGGAAGAGTCACTTTTGGGTACTCATTTAACTTCAACTGTCGGTATTGGCCATACAAGATGGGCCACACATGGTGAGCCAAGTGATCGGAATGCTCACCCTCATCTTTCTGCCAGTGGTAGGATCGCAATGATTCACAATGGCATTATTGAAAACTATGCATCCCTGAAACAAGAATTGTTGAACAACGGATACCAGTTCAACAGTGATACAGATACGGAAGTATTGCTCAATTTTATCGATGATATTTTGTCCAACAACCAATGTTCATTGGAAGAGGCTGTCCGGATAGCGTTGAAGAGGGTTGTGGGAGCATATGTTATTGTATTGCTGGATGCTGAAAACCCCGATACCCTGATTGCGGCGCGAAAAGGAAGTCCTCTTGTGATTGGTATTGGAGAAAATGAGCATTTTCTTGCATCTGACGCTTCTCCTATCATTGAATATACTAAAGAGGTTGTATACATCAATGATTACGAATTGGCCATCATCAAGGGCACTGAATTGGTGCTCAAAAACCTTGGTAATGAGATCGTCACCCCTTTTGTTCAACAGCTTGACCTGGAATTGGCTGCCATTGAAAAAGGCGGATATGAACACTTTATGTTGAAGGAAATCCATGAGCAGCCCAAAACAATTTTTGACTGCCTTCGTGGTAGGCTTGATATTTTGAATGGGGAAATCATCATGGCCGGTGTTCAGGAACATATTGAGTCTTTGAAGAATGCCAAAAGAATCATTGTTGTAGCCTGTGGCACCAGCTGGCATGCAGGCTTAGTAGCAGAGTATATCATCGAAGAGCTTTGCCGCATACCAGTTGAAGTTGAATATGCTTCTGAATTCCGTTACAGAAATCCCATTGTTGAAAAAGGCGATGTGCTGTTTGCCATTTCGCAAAGTGGTGAAACGGCTGATACACTCGTTGCTATTGAAAAGGCTAAGCAACAGGGAGCTATCATTTTTGGAATACTCAATGTTGTGGGTTCATCTATTGCCCGTATTTCACATGCAGGTGCTTATACCCATGCAGGTCCTGAAATCGGTGTCGCAAGCACCAAGGCTTTTACCGCACAATTGGTTGTCCTGACGATGATTGCATTAAAAATTGCAAAAGCAAAACAAACCATCAGCAATGATCGGTTTTTGTACCTTATGCAGGAATTGAATGCCGTACCAGGGAAAGTAGAATCAGTACTCTCCAATACCAATTCCATCCAAGCTATTGCAGAGAAGCATGCAACAGCAAGCAGCTTTCTTTACTTGGGAAGGGGATATAATTTCCCTGTTGCACTTGAAGGTGCGCTAAAACTCAAAGAGATTTCCTATATCCATGCTGAGGGTTACCCTGCTGCAGAAATGAAACATGGCCCTATTGCCTTGGTAGACGAAGATTTGCCTGTGCTTTTTGTTGCAACAAAAGATGCATACCATGAAAAAGTCATCAGCAACATGCAAGAAATCAATGCAAGGAAAGGGAAATTGATTGCGGTAGTAAATAAAGGTCATCAATCTATTGATTCACTTACCGGAGATTTGATTTTTGTTCCTGAAGCCGATGAATTGATTGCTCCAATCATCAATGTGATACCACTTCAGCTGTTGTCTTATTATATAGGCGTTGCGCGCGGGCTCGATGTTGATCGTCCAAGAAATCTTGCCAAAAGTGTAACCGTAGAATAGCATCACAAATATCGAACATGAACAACATCATTAAAAGTCCGATTGAATCCATTGGATATGGTTTTATACCTTCAGGTTATTTGCCAGAAGGGCTAAATGAATACCACCTCAGGAATCGATATAATAAAAGCGGAATACAGTACAGAGGACTTAGGGCGGCAGAGCTGGAGATTCTTGTAAGAAACAACAACTCTTCAGACAATTGGAACAATGTGTTGGTCTCGGGGCAGTTTGATCCTCACTTAGTAAAAGGTTGCAGTTTTTTTGGTTTGATCAGGATAGGAAAATTGGAACCATTCTCATTGGAGTTCCACGGGCTCAGGTTACCGGTTGGTCTTTTCAATTCAACCATCATCAGTTGTGATTTTGGTGACAATGTTTGCATCCACAATGTGAATTATTTTTCTCATTTTGTTGTGGGCAACGAAGTGATAATCGCCAATGTCAATGAATTGGCGATCACAAGCACAGCCAAATTTGGCAATGGGATCATCAAAGAAGGAGAAACTGAAAACCAACGGATTTGGTTAGAGGTCTGCAATGAAAATGGTGGAAGGAAAATTCTTCCATTTGACGGGATGCTTACTGCAGACGCATATCTCTGGTCAAAATACAGAGATGACCATTCATTGATGAATGCTTTTTATTCTTTTACTGAGCAAAAATTTGATGCGGCAAGAGGACATTATGGATTGATTGGAGACCGAACCGTGATCAAGAATTGCAAGATGATCAAGGATGTTCAGATAGGTACAGATGCCTATATAAAAGGTGCCAATAAAATCAAGAACGTCACGGTGAACAGTTCTGCAGAAGCATCCACCCAAATTGGAGAAGGTTGTGAACTGGTCAATGGGATCATTGGTGTTGGTTGCAGAATCTTCTATGGGGTAAAGGCAGTAAGGTTTTTTATGGCATCGCACTCACAATTAAAATATGGGGCACGCCTGATCAACTCTTACCTTGGTAACAATGCTACCATTTCCTGTTGTGAAGTGTTGAATTCATTGATATATCCATTCCACGAGCAGCACCATAACAACTCTTTTTTGTGTGCTTCTTTGCTGATGGGGCAGTCAAATGTAGCTGCAGGTGCTACCATTGGATCAAACCACAATTCCAGGGGTGCTGATGGTGAATTGATTGCTGGTCGTGGATTTTGGCCTGGACTCTGTGTGAGCCTCAAGCATAACTCCCGGTTTGCTTCTTTCACGCTGCTAGCCAAAGGTGATTTTCCTTTTGAATTGAATATCCCCATCCCATTTTCTCTGGTCATCAATGATCCTACTGCTAATGAACTAAGGATCATCCCCGCATATTGGTTCCTTTATAATCATTACGCTTTGCAACGAAATGAGTGGAAATACAAGGATCGTGATGCAAGGGCAACCAAAGAACTCGCATTGGAGTACAGAAGCCTTGCTCCTGACAGTGTCAATGAAATTTTCAATGCACTGAACTTGCTCTCGCTTTTTGCAGGCAAGGCCTACTTCAGACATGTAGAAAAAGCAATCCCCACTGATGAAATCTGTAAACAAAAGGGTAGGGAATTGTTTGCCAATGATGATAAAGTTTTGGATGAACTGGAAATACTTGCCGAGGGTTTTGAAAACAGCAAAAGAAAGGTTGTAATACTGAAAGCCAGAAAAGCATATGTGTCTTTCAAGGAGATGGTACGCTATTATGCAGTTGGTCAATTGACAAATAAGTTCAGTTCAGATGACGTAAGCTCTATTTCCCTCAACTTGAGCTCCCTGTCAGAAGTGCCATCAAGGGAAGAATGGATCAACATTGGTGGGCAGCTTATTCCTTCATCATCTCTTGCTGTTTTATTAGAAGAAATAAAGTCAAACAAATTGAGCAGTTGGGAAGCGGTTCATCTGGCTTACAAAAGCATAGCCGACTCAAGTCCTGAACATCATTTTCTGCATGCCGTGGCTGCATTGTTGGAAATTGAGGATATAACAGTTGAAAATCTTACTGGAGCAAAACTGTCTACCTTGTTCAAGGGATACCTTGCTACAAATGAAAAAGTTTTTCAAGGAATTGTCCAGTCCCGCGAAAAAGACATGACCAATCCGTTCAGAAAAATGGTTTATGAAAATGAAACTGAAATGGAAGCCGTGTTGGGAAAAATGAATGACAACAGTTTTGTTCGTGAAAAAGACAAGGAAAGAAAGGAGCTGTCAGCAAGGATAGAAAATATCCTGTCTAAATTGAATTAACCATCAAAGCCTAAAAAATATTTTCTTCTTGTATAGGAATTCACAGAGTTTCCATTCAATGAAAAAAATGGCTATGCTGCTGATGATGGCAATGCCGTTTTCTGCAATGAAGCGATGGAACAATCCATCTGTAATAGTGGAAATGTATCCGTTGAACCACTTGCCTCCCACAATTTCAAAGAAAAGGTAGATGAAAATGGAGTTCATGCCCAGTACATTGAAAAAGGTCAACCCTTTTTTGTTGCCCTTTACATCAACAAAATAATGGCAGGCAGCAATTCCCAGCAAGCACCAGCCCAACGAAGCAATAGTGAAAGAGGAAGTGGCAATTCGCTTGATGATGGGCGTAATGCCTATCATGTCTAGGCCATAGCCGATCAGGAGACATGCAAATCCCCAGATCAACAGTTGTTTTGTTTTTTGAGGTTGATTGCTCATCAGGTATTTTCCTACAAGCGCTCCTGCAATGGTATGCACTGTGGTGGGGATACAATTGATGGCCACCCAACCACCGCGATTGGTCTTTCCCATGAGCAACATGTCCATGTAGTTTCCAAAATTATAGTGGTTCACATAGGTTTGGTTGTATCCAGGAATGTCCATGAACCGATAAAGGATTTCTGTTAGCAGGAGCAAGCCAATACTGAACAATACCTGGGACTTGAATTTCCATTCAAAAATAAAATACGCAACAGCAATGGTGAAGGAAAGCTGGGTGAGTACATTCCACAATTCAAACGAGAGCCCATCTTTTCTTACAGCATAAATCAACACTCCCCAAAAAAACAACCAGCCACAACGTTTAAGAATTTTACTTGTCCGCTGACCATAGCCAAGTGCTTTAGATTTCATTCCCTCAATGGAATAAGCCATGGCCGTTCCAGCGATGAACATGAAGCCTGGTTGAATCAGGTCCCAGAACCGAAGGCCATTCCATGGGTGATGGTGAAACTGGATGATCAACCCAGAAAGCCAATGGTCTTCAGTCACATCTTGCAGCACGTCATAAAGACCGGAGGCTTCCAGTGCCAGTAAGAACATGATAAGCCCTCTCATGAAATCCAGTGAGGCCAATCGTTGATGACTGAATTCGGGTTTGATGGATGCTTGCATGTGCTTATTTTTTTGTCCAGTAATATTCCAGCAGTTTGATAAAATATCCGCCTACCACACTTCTTGCCTGCATGTTGATTTTTTTGCCATTGGTGGTTTCGTGCCAATCGCAAATGGGAACCCTGCTTGGGGTTTGGGTGATGTACTTGTGGATGGGCATCATGAGTGTCCTGAAACCTTCTTTTGTGTTGGCCAGAGTGGCACTCCACATCACCCAGTCGCTTTTGGTATAGGTACGCCTGCTGTCCAGCGGAAGGCCAAATTCATTTTGTTTTTTGATGTAATAATTCACCTCCTTATCATAAACTGATGGAGGAAAAAGTTGCAGTGAAAGCAGCTTGTCCCAGACAAGATTGTATTTCTGGCTCCATGTTCCATTTTTGTCAAATGTCAGTGCAAAGTGATCTCCTTCGTCTGCCATTTCCATCCACTTGATGGCATACTGTTTGGCGATGGCATCAAATTCATCTGCCTCCTTTTTTTTGCCCAGGTTCCGGGCCATTTGTGCATATCCGCCAATGCCAGTGATGGCCTTCATGGATAGGTTGACATTCCTTGCCAGCCGACCCGCAAAATCATCTGTACAGAGCTGGTTCGCAGGATCAAGGCCATCTTTTATCAGGAACCCAACCCATTGGGTCAGGATGCTCCAATGCTTCTGGGCAAAGTCATATTTTTTTTCTGCTTTGCAAATTGCAGCTGCCAGCAAGATCATGTTGCCTGCTTCCTCAACCGGCATGTCGGTAGGATAAGTCTGTCCATTGGCCAGGGGATAGGTCCCTAGGTCATGTGCGGGGAATGGTTTCGTCCATTTACCAGATTCACTGTATTGCATCAGGGGTTCCACCATGCCTTTCAACAATGCTGGATTGTAAATCAGTGTCAATGGGGCTGAGGGATAGGTTACATCAACTGTCCAGATGGATCCATTGCTGAAATTTTCTTTCTGCGGAAAAAGGAGTTCATTGTTTTCACCCCTTACCAGTTTGTGCGCAGCCAGGGATTGACGGTATGCTGCAACACATAGCTCAGCATATTCTTTGCCTCCTGCAGCTGTTGCATCAGCAAACATTTTCTTGTCGAAGGCATTGCATTTTGCCAGAATAACATCATGTTCTGCAGCCGCTTTTTTCAGCAAGTTTTCTATGTTGCCATGGATTTTTTTCCACCAGGGATCAAGGTTTTTTCCAAAATACTGGATTGATTTTATGTCGTCATATGCCAGCATAATGGTTGATTTGACTGCCTTTCCGGGTAGAATGGTTTTCCTTGAAAAGGCCGACAAATGGGTTGGTTCAGTCATCCAATGTGCAATAAGCTCGCCTTTTTCTGCAAAAAGACGCAATTCGTCATTTCCGATTTTGTTCAAGTTGACAGAAGGGCTACCTGTGCCGAGGTACAGATGCCCCCAGTCAATTCTTACATCATCTCCCTGCTTGCCCAATATTTTTTGATCCACTACACCTGCTTTCAGGTATTGTATATTTTCTTTTTGCCCAGCTTCTATTTTAACGCGTTGTGTTTTTTCATTTTTGCTCAGATCTCCTGATACGCTGAATTCTATCTCAGTCAGATGAGACTTCCCATCCATTGATTGAACCGTGATGTCTACATAGGTCAATGGTCTTGAAACAAGATCAAGGTCTGAGGCAATCAATGGAGAAAGAAAATTTAGCTCAAGTAATACAGGGCCACAACTGAATTGGTAATGGGTTCGCGTTGCAG
>JACCDW010675775.1_pt1 | contig 25547 bp, 12 predicted proteins | sample 7449781 | NCBI WGS metagenome assembly JACCDW01 (sample SAMN15323449, study PRJNA562643) | freshwater metagenome | isolation source: river surface water | place: USA:Blue River Watershed | collected 2017-08-18
ATAATTAGTGGTTTCCATATATTTTACCACTCTTAAAAATTTTTCATATTCTAATTCACTAAATTTGAATCTATCACTATCGTCAAGATTAGACTTAATAAAATTTAGATGATTATACATGTATGGCATGAATTCTTCTTTAGGCAAAATATTCATATCATACTGAAGAGGTTCTTTCAAAAACGGAGTATCAAATCTTACACGCTGCCATTTATTTTGATCATCGTGATTGTATTTTTTTCTCCATTCTAAAATCTTTTCTAATAAATTCTGAAAATTTGGAACCGTTAATATATTAAATGTAATCATAAACGTAATAGGTAAATTAGTTTTAGTCAAATAAGTATCTAAATTTCTTTCCCACGTTTCTAAATCTAAACCAGTTCTAATATATTCTGCCTGCGGTCCCCATGTATCCATACTTGTAAAAATTTTAAAATCTTTAATTTTTTTATTTTTTATTAAGTTATTGACTTTTTCTGTAAGCCTATCTAACAACACAGGCTTAACTCCGAAATTACTATTAATATTCAACTCGAGATTAGGAAGAGGATTAGATTCTAAATCTTCTAATAATCTCCATGTACTCTGTTGTAACAACGGTTCGCCGCCTGTTATACGAAGAACAGTTAAAGTTTTGCGTACCTCTGGCCACCATCTCCACCATGCTTTAACGTAGGGATTTTCTTCTTCTTCATAAATCTTGAACCAATCAATATCATTTCTATGATTCTTAACCATGGTGTAAGGACCATGATCTTTGATCTCTTTATAATAACTGCTAGAATGTTTAGGATGACAATACCCGCATTTAAAATTACACTCGTTACCGAAAGAGATTTCTATATACTGAGGATTAATATTTTGATCCCACGGACCATCTTTGATCTGTTGAAATCTTTCTGGCGTATAGATACTAGCATTGCGTTCTTTGCGATCGCTAATTATATCTTCTCCCAGGGCTTCTATATTCCAACAATAGTTACAGCCACTGGGTTTGCCACCATTTAACATTTCTAATCTCTCTGTCTTTTTTTGATTAGTATTGTGTAATGCGCTGGCATCTAACTTAATTTCTTCTAAAGGAACAGTATGTGGGGGCGGATGATAACAACTATGCGTTTCACCGGTCTGCAAATAAATGGTAGTGTGATGCCACTTAGCCAAACAAAACGTTTGACTAATCTCATTCATTATAGGAATGAACTTTTGTATTCTAGCCTTATCTTGCATCAAATTGATCCTTTAACCAACTGAAGTCGTTTATTTTAGATAGGGCTTCGGGATTATTTTTATTCTGTTCCCCGTAAGATCTACCGGAGTTGGCACCTAAGATAGCATATTGTCCGTAAGGGCGATCCTTTCCTATTGAACACCATGTTTGTAATCTTGATATAGTTTCGTCGTCATCTTGCCTTTCGATAACACGGCTGGCTAATTTGCAGCATTCTCTAAATGCCGAACGCCATGTAGAAAATTCATCAACGTTGAACATATTGATATTAGAAACCGATTTCATTGCTTTGAACTTTTTTGATATACTAGTTGTCATGTCAGGTGTATTTACATCCATATTTAAAGTCAAAGATCTAGGCAATAATTTAACGCCGCCATATCCATATTCCAGATCATTTATAGGGTTACGGCTACTCCAAACATGAACACAATCTATATCATATCCATAGGTAAAATAAACTAAGTCAAATTTAAAATCATCTACAACTACAGCATCGCCGTCAACTACCCATATCATGTCAGTATCGGACATAGATGCTGCTTTGATATGTGCTTGATGTATTCCTTTAACTCCGTGAACACGTTTTGCTCTAGGACATTTTTCTAAAAGTTTTTCATAGTTTTCATCTGCATTCGGTTCTTGGTAACTTATAAAAAACACATCATAGGGCCTATGTCTAGAAATTATTCTATCATTTTCTTTTTTATTTGTTAATAATCGATAATTGAATTCTCTTTTACCCACAGAACTATCTTTTGAAAATAAAATTGGGCCGTTGTGTGATATGATCTTATCATTAAATTCGTGCTTGAAAGTATTATTTTCTGCTATATTAAATTCTGTTTTCCAGTCTTTTGGATCAAAATAAAAATCAAAAATTGTTTCATCGGTGATTTCAATCTCTGGCCAAATTCCCCAGAACATTTTTTGATTTTCATTTTTTAATATTTCTAAGTATTCTTCATAGGAATTTAAAATATATCGAGGATATCTATATCTAGTAGCAACGATATCATGTTCTTTTTTATCTATAACATATTTTTCATCAAATTCTCTTTTAGAAATAGGTTTAAATTTACTGCAAAGAACTAGACCAGATATGAACGATATCGAATCATTGCAGGCATTTTTAAAAATATGATTTTCTCTACGATCGTATATATTGTGATGACTAAAGTATAAATCTAAAACGCTGTCATTGATGATTTCAGTTTCTGGCCACAAAAGCCAAAACATATCATCTTTAATTTTTTGATATTCTTCATATGTATCGGGTCTATATAGATTATATTGTTTAGGTACACTGGCTATAATATCTACTTCTTTTTTCTCTGAAAAAAATCTATGATAGAATTCTCTTTTAGATACTAGATTATTTTTGCTGAATAAACATAATCCGTCAAAGTCGTCTTTATTTTTAAATATGTGAGTTGTATTTCTGTGATAGAAATCATATACAGGAATGTAATAATCAAATTTAAAATCTTTAGAAACCGTGATGTCTGGCCACACTGCCCAAAACATTTCAGTGGATGTTTTTTCTAACGATTGCTGATACTCTTCATAATTATTAATATAAAAAATATCAAAAGGTTTAGGATGACTGGCAACTATATCAACTTCTTTTTTATCGATAAAAAATCTATTATTAAATTCCCGTTGAGATATTTTTGCATATCTAGGAAATAGACACAGGCCATCGTAATATTCTCCATTTTTAAAAACGTGAACATACATGTCATCCCATTTTGTGGCCCGATAAGAATTTAAATCGAAAGATTCACTTAATTCAATATCATCCCATATAACCCAAAACATTTTAGTCAATGCTTTAGATTTAATTTGATCGTATGTTTTTATATTAGAGAACCGTTGAGCGAAAGGATACTTAACTTTTATTTTTTCCCAGTCTTGATCATTTCCATTGGTTTTCGAAACATAAAAAATATCATACATCTGCAGGTACCGGCATTCTAAAATAAGTGTCGTTTAGATTCATTGTTTCATTATATAAATCTAAAGTATATTTGCTTTGCTGAGGATCTAACCATGGCCAGTCTAATCCTAAACTAACTTTTATTTTGTCTCCAAGATTTTTAATTTCATCAACCAAACCGTCACTGTTAACATCCTGATACGGCTTACCGTATTGATTCCATATTCCTCTAAGTATTTCAAAATCACGAACATCAACATAATTCCAGTCTGTACAGTTCGCCATCCACGTGCCGAGCCTTGCTCCGTATACTGCATAAATTCCATTTTCTTCATGGGAACCAACTGTACTCCACATGCGAAGTCTATGTATATTGTGCCACCATATTCTCTGTTGAATTTCCTGCGGTGGCACCTTAACTCCGTCTAACAAAGTCATTTTAACACCTTCACGGAATCCTGCTCTCCATGCCTGAAAGGGACTGCCTGTAATAATACTATCACTAAAACTTAAAGGAAAATTTCGATAACCATCTTCCCAACAAAAATCTACCTGTCCTCGATCACTGTCTGAGTTTTCATGTGTTTTCATGTTTAAGACAAAATCTTTTTTCCAGATTTTTAATCCGCCGTTGCCGTAGCGTAAGCCGTTAATTGCATTACGACCGCACCATCCGTAGACCTGAATCTTAGGATCACTCATATCTAAGTCAATGTTAAAGAATTTTGGATCTACAATATTATCTGCATCAACTGTAATAAACCAATCAGTGTCGCTAGTTTCGGCAGCGGCTTTGTGTGCATGATCACTACCTTTAACTCCGTGTATACGTTTAGCCCAAGGTACTTTGTTACATAGATCAGCATAATGCAAATCAGCATTAGGTTCGTCGTAACTTAAGAAGACTACATCAAATTCTATCGTTTTCATTTATAAAAATATATTTTTTAAAAATACGTCTGGTATAAACACTGAATTTTTGAGGAAGAGAAGTGTTGAAAGATTTCTCTCCTTCGACTAATTGATCTAATTGTATTGAAAATTTTTCAAACAATATATTAGGATCATTATAAGCAGTGATGTAAAAATCCATGACAGTATCTCCGCTGTAATGAATTCTTTTTTTTGATTTAACTTTTTCAGATAAAGAAAAAATTAATTCGTCATTTTTCATTTTAACAGTTAGATCAGATTCCCTTGTATCGGACCATTCCGAATCTATTATTCTATGTAAAACATCATCGATTTTTATTAAAGATTTTATTTCTACAATTTCTAGTGTATCAGATTCAAAATCAATGTAACAATTAGACAGAGAAATTTTTCCATCCCCTATCGCTTCTCCAATTTCAGAATCTATTTTTATTTTATGTTTAAACGAGTCAGCAGATTGATTTGGATATATTCCTTTAACTTTTCCGGTTTCAGGATCATAAACTGCCCAATACACTATCTCTATCTTCTGATTTAGATACCATTGATCAAAATCTATTACTTCTTCCATGCTGTTTCCTCAAGTACATTGATTATTTCATCTGTTATGATATCTTTGTTTACATAATGAATCAAATCTCTTTGTTGAAAATTTCCTATTTTTAATCCCGTTTTATTAAAATAAAAACCTACATGATTGGCCCATTCGTCGGCTGGCCAGGGCCAATTCTGTACTTGTCCTTTCATATGTACTACATTAGGAAATTCTAATTTAGGAAATTCTAATTCCAAAAGTTTTGCTGCCAAGGCGAACGATTCGTCTGTGCCTATAATCTTTGGTTTATATTCATTTAAAAAAAGATTAGAAAATTCTTTAGGATTGTTGTATATCAATCTTTGAAGATCAAAAAATTCTTTTGCTACATCGGATTTTTTCTTAAAAAAAGTATAGTAACTATATAGATCCGGTAACTGATTTGCTGTAAAAGTTTTTCTATAATAATCAGAAGTTACTGGTTCGCCTCTATATGTAAATGCTCTGTCGGTGATGAATAATTCACTATTCTCAACAAGATACTCGATCCAATGACTACAATCATTTAAAAATAGCATGTCAACATCTAGGCATACTGTATAGTCAAATGGTGTTAATTTGTCCATGTAACTACGGCCCGTCCAATCAGTATATTCTTTGTTTTCTATGATCTGATCAAACACCCACGATGATGTAAATGTTTTCGCTTCATCTACATCGTCTGTAATTAAACAAACTCGATCAAAGCCTTCTTTTTGAGTATTTTTTATACTCAATGCCAATGCGTATGCCAACTTGTTATATTCAACAGTTGAACTTTTAGAGGTGATTAGTAGATATCCAAAATTCATATTAATTTTAATAAATCTTCACTATTCCTTATCATGCTTTGTTTATTCATCACATGTACATCTTGATTCTTAATAGCAGTCGCAACATAGTCATTGTTTCCTTGATTGATTAAAAAAATTAATTTTCCATCTGAATTTATATCTATTAAAATATCTTTATCTGTGGTAGTAGGAATTGGGGGCAGTCCGCATTCCAGATTTGTCATATAACCATCTAAAATATGTTTGGCTATACTGAATGAAATGTCGTTTCGATAAGGAGTTGGGTAAAATCTAAATAAATCAGAATAATAAGAATAATTTTCTTTTACATAATTTACTAAATCAAAAAAGACTTTTGTGTTTTCATTTTTAGTAAAAACAACATTTGTAGCCCAATACAAGTTTGGTCCGGTATCTGATACATATTTGTCCAAGGTACCTATACGCTGGCCTCCCAGGTCACTCATCGAGTTTCCTATCATTAATTCAGAATCAGAATCGATATAAGATTTTAGTCTGTCAGAAAAAATTAAAAAATCACTATCTATTAATAGTGTTCTATCATACGGAGTTAAATCCCAAGCCGAAAGTCTATTAGAATTTATAAAGGGCACATTGTCTATTAAATGGCCGTCACTGAGCATTCTATAATTTTCTGCATCCGGTCTCTCGGTCACGATAATATTTTCAAAAATATTTTCAGCAGTCTTAATAGAATCGTTACTTTTTAACCAGTCGAATGTGGACTGATCAGTAATTAAGGAAACAGGAATCTTCAAATATTTCTTCGCCAGACCTCCGGAAATCATAGACATCAAACTATAATCAACCTTTCGGCTATTATGAGCGAATATAATAATTCCTGTTTTCATAGTTCTACTAACTTTTCTACTGATCTAGATCTTTTTATTTTTTCATAACTGTTAAAATATTCATAGATCGCAGTCATGTATCTATCAAGTATTGCATCTCTAAAAACATTGAGATCATCGATTAAAATAGGAGTATCGTTAGAGTCGAGAAGAGGAATACTATCCGTTCTTTGTTGATCGATCAGCATTTGCACAAACGTGATCAGTGATCTATCAATCTTGAATATGCCGCCGTTATAACCGTAGGTTAGGTTGGCATCAATTCTTTCTTTAAGATTTTTTCGTTCGAGTGTTAATGTTTGCCTAAATTTTGAAAAATCTAAGGCTCTAGCCAGACGTTCGTCCATATGAACTCCTATAAAATACGCACATTATTTATATGTGGTATTAATAGGAGAAAAAATTAACTTCCGGAAATTGATCCTACTGTTGAGGCTCCTCCACCAACTAAAATTGGGCCGGCAATACTAAAACTTCCCGGAATTAAAGAAGGAGCCAATTCACCCCTAGGACGAATTTGGTCCACGCTTAGTGTTAAATTACCGGTTACTTCATCAAAAGGAAGAATTGTTGTAGGAGTATGTGGTGAAGTTGCAGGATCTACATAGTTATCAACCCATCTTACAGTCAATATTACTGATGTAGCGGTATTAACATTACCAGCGGCAAGTCTTGCATTTAATTGCCAACTATTGGCAGTATAAGGACTACTGGCTTGAAAAGACCAAACCTGTTGATCCGATGTTGTTAACTGCCAATACCCGATACCATTATATGTGGCGTTTCCGCCAGAGGCAGGGTATAAACTAGAATCTGCAGCGAAAACTGGTTGGCCGGCTCCAGATAGTAAACTCGACCATCGCTGATCTTGTAGGGTGCCCGAACCTCCGGATCTTGTACTAGAAAATCTTATTTTTCCGCCGCTATTGAAAAACCATCTACAGGCATTATTATCTGTGAAATTAATCTGAACAGCAGAAGTTACCAAAGAATTCCAGTTTGTTGATCTTGTGGTAGATCCTATACCTTCTGTGATAAATTGACCTGTTCCTAAATTAAATTTATTAGTTATGGCTTGATCTGCCAATGTGTTATATTGAAAATTAGGGTGAGATGTACCGTATCTAATTACATCGCCTTCATTGATCGTAGTAATCGTTGGTGCTGATCCAGTTTGATGGACAATAGCATTGTATATGTCGAATCGTAGATTATCCCATTGTGCTTTTGTTACTGTTGCACCAGCGGAAAGAGACGCATTGGCATTTAAAGTCTGTCCATATCCGCTACTAGTACTACCGGTTCCCATGACTCCGGAAATTTTAGTTCTAATATTGTTATAATCTGTTACACTAATTAAGTCACCGATTGGCATTTTTTGTTCCTTATAACACTAATACTTCTACAATTTTAACATTAGTATCTTGACTGTCTTGTAAAGAGATGCCAAACACATCTGGATGTTGATGAAAACTTGCTGCTATCGCACAACCATTTTCAGATGCTACTAAGCGGTCACCCTTTCTTACAGAACCTACTACTTTGCAGGGCACACGACCCTTCAATGCTATATAAGTTCCGCCTTCTAAATCTTTATTCATCATGAATGCAGGTGATTTGGATACAACTCCTATCGCACGATCACCAAATACTGTTGCACGTACTTCTGCTTCGCCGCCAACACAAACTACTGTGCCGGGATCATATTCTTTATCTGTGAGATATTTTTCTGCTAAGTCAGCATAACGAGCCGCAGTGGCTGTGCCATCAAATAAAACTGCAAACAAATTACCGGAGGTATCTCTAGCAGCAATAGTATTGGCTGTTGCTGTAGTTTTGGCTGATCTATATGTAGGGTTTGTGTCAACTGCACTGTCGTCTATTTTAGTTCTATCTGATCTGTCGGCAACTCCGATGAATCTATTTGCTGTAAGGTTAGCAGAAACATCTCTAATTGCTACTGAGGTAGCCACTGCGCCAAATTCGGCATTTAAACTATTCAACGTAAGAGCGTTACTTGCAGTACCTGTTACTGATCCTATGACGTTGCCTGTAACTGTTCCATTTAGATTACCTGTCACATTGCCAGTTAAATTTCCTACAACTGGACCAGTATGTGTTCCGGAACTATTACCTGTGAGTTCTCCAGTTAAGTTACCTGTGAAAGTTGTTGCAAAAACATTAGCCCATCGTTCAGTAGATGCACCTAAGTTGTAAAAATTATTAGCGCCGGGTAAAAATCCTGTAGAAGTTACATAAAAATTTCTTTCATCGCTGGCGGAAACTCTAACACGTAATGTTAAGGGGCTACCTAACTTTGACTCTATAACTGGTTCATCGCCGTTTTCAATTTTTAGAACTAGATCTTTACTGTAACTAGGATAATTACCTCCAATAGTTAGACCAGGATCTGAATAATTTACTTCAGTATCAAATCTCACCTCGCCTGTTCTTACATACTCACTGGCTAGATACCCACCCAATCTTGCGGCATTGGATGCTGTACCCCAATAAAAATGATCTGTAGAAGTTACTCCTGTTGAACCGTTGGTATTAACAAGATTTATACCTTTCTTAATTACAGTGAATCCAGTGACAGGATTAATATTATTGTCTAAAGTAAACGCATCTTTACTAACAATAGCAACGGTATCTCCACCAGAAATAATTTTTCCAATACTATGATTAGTTCCTAGAGTATCTTTAACTACTTGCGCTGTAAGAGAAGCAGCACCTTCTATTGTAGTTTCTGGACCTATAAGAACAAATGTGGATCCGTTATATGCATACAACTGTTCTGCACTAGTGTCAAACCAAAAGTCACCTGCTTGTAAACCAGAAGGTGCTGTTGGACCAGTTTCTGCGCCACTAGCAGTTCTAAATCTGTTACCGTCGTAAAATTTTAACTTTTTATTACCACTATCATACCATATTTGACCAGTTATGACCTTAGGAGGCGCACTGGTATTTGCGAAATTTTCTAGTAAATGCAGGAAATTTTCGTTTTGAACTTCTCCATAACCTGCATAATTTTTACCTACAAAACGTATGTCGGTGGTAGTATCAATGGTACCGTCGTCTACAGATACTAAAAAAGTTCCATTAAATTTATCTACTTGATATGCCATTGATCAACTCCGTATATACTCTTATTTATCGTACCCTGTTATTAAAGTCTGCCCACTACAACTTCGATTATTCCGTCGGTACCCTCAAAATCTTCTAATGCTTTTCCAATTATTGTCCCTATTTTAGGATCTATAGTAGGTCTAGCATAACCGTTTCCACCACTTACTAGCATATCGCCCTTGCGTATTTTTCCACGAACTTTACAAGGAACACGCCCCTGTAATGCTAAAGCAACAACGTGCTCTCCTTTTAACTCGCTGTTCATTAGATAAGCAGGATTTTTAGAAACTACACCTGCGATTCTACGAGTTTCATCTTCTGCTACTGTTACTTCTTTATTACCACCAAATTCTAATACTGTTCCGGGAGAATATTCTGCATCTGCTAGATAATTTTCTGCTAAATCGGCATATTGTGCTGCGGTAGCAGTCCCGTTAAAAACACTAGAATATATAGTATTCCAACGTTTAGTGGAAAGCCCTAAATTAGATACATTATCATCTACAGGAATCATGGCCGGAGCATTGTCTCCGCCCAATGATAGTGCCAAAGAACTGTTTATTAATCGGAAATTAAATGCTCCACTGATTTGATTAATATCAGCGATACTAAAAGTAATACCTTGATTAGAATTATCTTTTATAGTTGGAGTAGAAACGTTTATAAAAATATCCAATTGTCCACTGTTGCCAACGCTAATTCCTGTGTCTGCAACATTTAAATTGTTTAAAGTTCCTAACTGTGTAATATTCGCTGCTAATTGTGTACCAGTTAATGTATCAGCGGCCGCTGTAACTGTGATATCTGATGTTCCGTCAAACTCTACTCCATTGATATTTCTCGGAGTCTTAAATTTATTGGCTGTTAAAGCGTTTCCAGACAGCGTGGCTCCAACAAACTCATTGGCTTCAACTACATTAAAGGTGCTAACACCTTGTGTTGCTGTAACGTTTCCGGTGACATCACCGACTAGATTAGCAGTTATTGTACCGGCAGAGAAATCGCCGGCGCTATCTCGTGCAACTACCTTACCTATCAAATTATTTGGACTGGCATCGACTGCCCATGTTATCGTGGCTGAACCATTGAAGTTAGCGCCTGTAAGATAATTTCCCCTCGTTAATGTTCCGGCAGTGTTAGAATTAATCGTTATGTTGCTCTGGCCGTCAAATGCGACACCATTTATAAGTCTAGGTGTTTCTAATCTAGAGGCGGAAGAAGCAATGCCTGTTAAATTCCCTGCAATAGTGCTATTGAATCCAGGAAATAAATTTAAATTAAAACCAGAAACTACGGCTCTTAGAACTGCATCGGTGTACCCTAGATTATATAGACTAGTGATGTGAGGTTGTTCGTTGGCCCTGATCAAATAAGAAGATTCAGAAATAAATGATATAACTTTGTCGTCTACTACCGTCAATATCACAGGACGATTTTGTCCTGTGCTATCTATAAAATAAGTAGAAACAGATCGAGTTTCGCCAAATCCTTCTAATCCCTCTGGTCCTATTAAATTCCAAGCATTACTATTATGAATATAAAGTTGTTTTGTAGATTCTTTAAACCATAATGTGCCATCTATACCTTCAGGACTTGTGTTTTGAATAGTTGTAGATCCAACCGGTACCCATTTGTTGCCTTCATATACATTTAGTGTTTTGTTAAAAGTATTAAACCATGTCTGTCCAGAGATAGGTCTTGCTGGAGGATTGTTGTTTGCCCAGTTTTCTAGCAGGCCTACAAAATTTTCATTTTGTATTTCACCATAACCAGTATAATTTCTTCCTACTAGACCTACACTAGTTGATGTATCTACAGTTCCGTCTTCTAGAACTATTAACTGAGATCCGTTGGTTTTATTAATTACGTAAGCCATGCTCGCTCCATTTTGCTATTATGATATAAATGACCATGCTCCGCTCACTATCTGAAATGTTTTAACAGTTCTAGAAACAAGAATACCAGGAGCCGATACTGTGGCTAATCCAAACGCTAAACTACTGACACCGAATGCAGTACCAGTCGGTGTATTAAATTCTGTAGTACCGGTTGATACTAACGGGTTTATGTCTAAGGAAGTAGTGCCGTTGACTAATAGAGAACATAATACCCTAGCGTAAGTTCCGCTTAAATATTCTGCTGCAGGCGCTACTTGTTCTATAAGAGCAGCAATACCAGAATTTGATATACCGTCAGAAATATCCATACTAAGAACAATACTTCTACTTCTTACAGTATTGTCAACATAAATTTTTGTAGCGGCATCCTGATTAGCACTAGGATTCGCTACGTTAGTTATTTTTTTACTGCCTAAATTTAATGTTCCTGAGCCATCTATATCTAATGTTAAATCTGTATTCGGTGCAGTAACCTGTATGGTACTAGCATCCATAAAAATATCATCTACTGTAAACTGAGTCTGTGGACCGAAAGATGTAACGCCCGGAATACTAGTAATTCCTGGTCCCAATGAAGTTCCTGAAAGGACTGTGACTCCGTTGATTTTAAATTCTTTACCCGATTTTAGATTAATGTGCTCTGAACTATTCCATGCACCGCTAAACAACTGTGGCCAAGAATCATTATATCCTTCCGAGGCTGCTGCAGGAGAATTTGAAGTTGCTGCTTGGCCAACATCGTGCCATAAGAAAATATGGCTAGTCGCACCTTGTAAAATCATGCCGCCGCCGGCAGCGTTAGTATCTGTGGGTGTTGTATTTGTTTGTTTTGCTAAGACAATATTTTTATCTTCTACAGTCAATGTAGTAGTATTGATTGTTACTAAATCTCCGTTGACTGTGAGATCGCCTTGTACGATTAAATCGCCACCGACATCAACTTCACTGTCTGGAATTCCTTCGTATAAATTTATTTTTCTAGATTGTGATCTAATCTTCAATGCTTGTTCAGCGATAACGTCACGTCTTACAGTTAATGTGATATCTTTGTTAGATGCAATATTGGCTATTGTAAGATTACCATCGGAGACGTTAAACTGTCCTTGACTGGCATCACCGATAATTAATCCTAGATTAGAAGTTAATATCAATCCGCCATTTATAATATTATTCGTATCGTTTCTAACATACGAACTTGCAGGTTGATTTCCCAGACTATCAGAATTTGTTGCTGTGACATAAAATTTCATTCCGGACAATGTACCCGAATTAAAACCAGGATTGATGTCTCCGCTGAAACCTTGTATAGGAAGTTTTGGTGTAAAGGAATCTTTAGAAAATATTCCCAATAAGATTCCGTTGTTATATAGATATGTTATAACACGATTTTGATTCAACGAGTCTAAAATATTTGCTACTCTTAAACCGCTTAATCCTTGACTCTGAGAATAATCTGGGCCTAAAAGAATGGTATTAGATCCGTCAAAGAAGTATAACTGTTTATCTACATCGTTAAACCATAAATCGCCAACACCAAGAGTCGTTGGTTGTGTATTAGAAATCGTTGCAGAACTAACCGGCACAAATCCGTTACCATTGTAAACTTTTAATTTCAGTTCATTGACATCAAACCAAATCTGTCCTCTTATAGGATTTTCAGGTTGAGCCGTGCTTGAAAAATTTTCTAATAATTTAATGAAGTTTTCGTTGATAGACTCGCCAAATCCGCTGTAGTTTTTTCCTATCAGTGTAAGGTCACTACTAATGTTATCTATTTGGCCGTCGGCAACTGTTGCTAATATTGTTCCGTCAGTTTTATTAATTGTATATGCCATATTACGTACCTTAGAAGTTTGGTGGACCCGAACGGATTATATAATTTAATGTCAGATAAGGATTCATCACAGAGAACGCCTGTCCTAACGACCCAGCAGTTTTAACTCCGCCGGATGTGGGTACATATTGTGTCTGACCCAATGCCGTAGGACCCTTATCAGAAAAAGAACTTGTATCCAAAGGAATAGCAGTATCTAATCTAGTCGCATAATATTGCTGACCTGTTGATCCTTTCATATTATGTTCGTGATCTGGAAGATTTGAAACTGTAAGATTATTTGTTGATTGGCCGCCACCGTCGCCTAGGTTGTCTGGAGCAGTACCTGAGACTCTATCGATATTGCCGCCACCTGCATCTACATATCCGCCAGAAGTATTTGGAACTGTTATAGCATTATCCATATTATCTTTACCTAGAGGAAATCTACCTCTAAGATCAGGAAGTCTATAAGTTCCTACACCAACCAAAGGTATTGCACCATTATATGTATTACCTATAACATCATACAGTAAACTATATTTTGTTTTTTCTACTTCACTGCCATCACATAACAGATATCCGTACGGAGCAGATGCACCAGCATAGGGAATTATACCACCAACTGGAACTCCAAGGTCGCCAACAAATACGTCTCTGGTTTCTTTTAATAGACCTGTGCCGCCTCTGAATACTAAAACAAAATCATCTGGTTTAGAAGTGTTAGGGGCAGGCTCATTTTTACTACTGATAAGTGCTGCTGTTAAAGTAGTATTGAAAATTTTAGTTAAGCCGCCAACCTGTCCGTCAAAAGATACGTTAGGAGATGTAACGTCTCCTTCAATTCTAAATGTAGTTGGAAATTTTAAGTTTGTAGAAGTAGTAGCGTTTCCTACAATATTACCAACTAAAACACCTTCAATGTTTTCTGCTACCAGTGTTTTTGTTCTAACAGTTTTCCATCTCTTATTAACAGTACCTGAATCGTAGGTATCTGTAGTTTGTGGTTGAATATTTTCGAAGTTTCCTGTTCCGTTAACGATCATTCCGTCGCCAACTAAAAGATTTTTACTAATCGCTGCGCCGCCGGCGGTTCTAAATGTTCCGTTATTAAAATTAGTACTTGGAGTAGTGCCTGTTAATATAATACTACCATTTGATCTGATATTACCGTCAACGTCTAAAGACTCGTCGGGCGCACTAACATTAATACCAATTTTATTATCAAACACTCGCAATATCGTTGTCGGGGTTCCTTCTCTATTAACCTGTAAATCTATACTGGATCCGACTGAACTATTATAAATTTTTGCCGATGTGTCCGAAGTGCTGATAGAAAAGTTGCTGTTTACTCCTATCAAAACTCCGCTGTTATTTCTTATATTGATTGGAAAATCTGATGTATTGGTTACATCGGTTCTCATAAATCTAGCAGCAGGAACTTCAACGTTGTTGATTACTAAAGATTCTGCAGATGTTGCTGTTCCCCATATCTTGGTCTCTGCTGCGATTTCACTGACATCATTTGCGGTGATGTTGAATCCAGAATTAATAACTGTAAAACCTGATATAGAAATCTTAGGTGTAAAGGCATCTCTACTTATGATAACTACCGGAATGTCTTCAATATATAATGTCAAGACTACTCTAGTAATGTTATCTGAATCGATGATAGATTCTACTAACGGTCCGCTACGAAGTCCTGTGGAAAAAGTCGGACCTACCAAGATCCATCGTGTTCCCGAATATACATACACCTGTTGATTAACAGTGTCGACCCACAATTCTCCAACTTTAGATTCTTCAGTGGGTGGTTCAACGCTGCTGGTTTGAATGCTCGAAGCACTTTTCCATAAAGTGCTATCCCATATTTTTAATCTGGCAGAGCCAGTATCATACCATAGTTGGCCTTCGACCGGATTTACTGGAGCAGAATCTTTGGCAAAATTTTCTAATATCGCTAAAAAGTTTTCTGCTATTATCTGACCATAACCGGTTACATTTCTTCCAGGAAACGTTAAACTTGTATCGGTGCTAGATGTATTGTCATAAACTGTGATAGGCAGTTTATTATCTTTATCTGTAAAATTAACAATATATGGCATCTAATTACACCTCAACAAAACTAGTTAAACTTTGTATTCTGATCGTATAATCGATCTGCAATAATCTATTCAAAGATTTTTGAACAGGATGAAAAATTACATGAGTTAATAACTTTCCAGTTCCGTCTGGATTATAACTACGTAGGCCTAATTCGTCGAAAACAAAGTTTCCATTCATATCAACAGAATTATCAAATGCTTGCTGACCGTCTGGTTCGGAATAATCTAAAACGCAACTTATGATAATATCGCTATATGTTGCTCCGCTAACGTGACGTATTTCCATTTTGTTACGCACAGAATCAGTGTTGTTTGCAGAACTTTGATCTACTACTTTGACATAAGTTTGATTATATAAACTTGTGTTGATACCCACGGTATTTGTTGTAAGATAAGTTATCAGTCCTGTAGGATCCACTGTGGTTCCACCGTTGCCAAAAACCATCTCGTATATGGTTCCTTGACCCTGATTTGACAATGCATTTACCATTGCAACGCTCATATTTTCATAGTGAATAGCATTTCTTTTGTCGATGTAGATTTCACCGTTTTCCGGATCAAAAATCTTGATGTGCCCTTCAAAATGAAAGCCTCCCGTTTCGTTAGGCTTTGAGTTTTTTTGTTGATTTTCTGGATGATTTTCTAACATATTTGGCTCTGATGTTTTATTCATAGTGTATTTATTCGGGCAATTCGGTGCTACCTGCATCGATGAATTTTGCTATTGCTGTGTTGTTATACAACAAAGAGACGCCTGTAGTAGCGGTAGTTTCACCTTTATCGTACCACAAACGACCTGTCTTACGCACAATAGTTATCTTAGTTCCTGCAGGAACTGCTTCAGTCAATCTCACATATGCAGTAAGTCCGTCAACACTAAATTCTGCTTCTTCGGGCGAATCTCCCGCAGGACTACTAGAAGACTTTGTCGGATCATATAGATCTATAGGATTTTTTCTTAATCTTCTTCCGCCAACAAATACTTCTATACTGTCGCAGCGACCATAAGTTTCTGGTATAGTATTTCGATACCATTGCGCAGTATCAGATTTGGCTGGAACAAAATCTAGCGGTCCTATTTCTTTTGTACTTCCGTCACTCAAGAAATTATCAGCAAGTTCGTTATCAGTGTAAGCAACTGTTTCTCCGGCTCCTACATCGACAACATAACTACCCTCTGAATGCATTTCTTTAATGGCTGTTCCTAAACTTCCTCTACGTAACTGAGAAAGAATGTTACCGTTCTTAGAAAAATATTCAATCCGCTCATTGTTAATCAGAACGATTCCAGGAATATTTCTACTTAAAATAGGCTCAGACAATTGACTTGCATCCGATACTTCTATAGAAGTATCATAATACGTTAGATCTTTAGTTAGTTTAACTGAATTCTTTTTCTGATATCTCTTATAGATATTATTATTAAGCATGTCCTTATAGATCTCAAATGCACGGGTTGGCTCCCATGTGCGGTTTCCAAATTGTACAATTTTTATAAGATCCGAGTTAGTCGAAGGATCAACTAGGTATACCACACCCCTCGGCAAGGATAGATAATAATCTCTGTCCTTGGTTAGGCGTTGTCCGTTTTTGTAAACCCATACATAATTAGAATCTAAAGGATTTCTTGGTAAGCGATAATTTACTTTGCCGCCACTGAATTCATCACTAATTAAATCCATAGTTGGATACTCTCCAAACCATGTAATAGTAATAGCATCATTAACTGTTAAGGGGACCGATGGTTCAATAACAATATTGTTATTTTCTAATCTGTAATTTACAGATAAGTCATTGACAACTAATATTACATCCCCAATCTCTAATGCGTCTTGGTTAATAGTTAATGTGTTTGTATTACCGTCAAAAATATAATCAACTACGAATCTTTTTAATTCGCTATTAATATAAACTTTAATAAACCCAGATGTGATAGATCCAAGTGATTCTTCTGGATCGGTACCTAGTACTAATGAATTATTAGTACCGTCATATATTAGATAATTGCTGTCTACTCCACGCAAATACTGACCGTTTACTTCGACTAGTATTGAAGACAATGCTGAATTTCTTCCCAAGTCTGCAAATTTGTCTAGATCAAAACTTCGTGTAAGACCGTTATATATCACAGTCTGTTGATTTACTCTTACGAATGGTACTCCTGTAGAATCTATCTGAGATGATTCGCCGAAACAAATAATTTTAACTACTTGTCTAAAATCCGGAGGAATTCCAAATTGTATCATCGTTCTATTTTTAGTGTCTATAAAATCACTGCTGTTTTCGAATCCAGTATCAATTACTTGGCCGTCAACTGTCACTAATACTTTAGCGGTTTGATCGTATACAGCCTTGGTTAAAAATAAATTAGTTTCGCCGTCAGCAACGAATTCTTGATAATCAATTAAAGAAATTCCGCCTATACCCACTGATATTATTTCTATAATAGAACCTATTGCTGGTGCAGTATTAAATTCTATTTGATTAGTTACAAAGTCTATAGTGTAATGCACTGTGCTATCTTCGGCATAATCCTGTTTTACTTTATCAACATAAACCATTACTCCAGACGATTCAAAAATGGTTAAATCTATACTGAACTTTTTAGTGACACCGTCACCTATAACTATTTTGTTTTGTAAAGGTGCTGCACCTGGGCTGACCGAAGTAAAGACTTTAAAACTTAAACTATCAAGAACTTGGCCAGGAACATTTTCTTCAGGAGCAGGAACTTGATCGGGACTGATAAATTTATTACCGTCTATAGATATTTCTTCTGCGGTTGTACCCGTAGCAGTTACATATGCCTGACTTATATTCGATAATGAACCGCCAGAAATTCTTGTGTCTAACAGATTACTATCAACAATAGTAACAGAACCGTCACTTTCAAATGTGCGGAAAATTAATGTATCACCTGCCTGGGTGCTTACAAAAGGATCCAACTCTATAATATTTGTAGATCCGTCACCGATAAATGTAGGCATCTGTGCGCTAGGATTTACTGAAACTGAACTGTCCCACGCTGGAGTCCATGCAGGATCGTCGATCCTAGTTGGTTTAAGTTCTCCTAATCTTTTTAGATATATCGAGATGGCTTGACCTACTGCCGGCGTAAATGGCAATACTACAAAATTTGTACTTCCGTCAGCCGCATAATAAAAATCGGAAGAAGACTCTACGCTGTCCCAGTTATCTACGAACCAAGGCAAGGCGTCCCATCCACCTGTTACTTCAAATGTTGTGCCTTGAACTCGAACACCACCAAAATCGATTCCTGTCATTAATTGATTTATTTCTTTACCTATCATTCCCGATACAGGCTGATAGAATTTATTGATTCTATCTACGCTGTCTAGTAACTGAGAGTTAAGTTCATAGTTAATAGCGATTTTATCTCCTGCTTTTGGAGGTGTTAAGAATCTAATTTTACCTTTCAATAAACTAAAACCGTTAACTGAAGATTTATACAAATCTATAACGTATTCACTAGATAATACTATCTGACTATTTTTAGTTACTGTGATAAATCTCTTTTCTGTATTAGGGGCAAACGCTAATTCAAAAACAGCACTTGATCCTGTGGCTGTAAATTCTTGTTCTTTAGAATAGTCGGTATATGTTCCTGTTTTATTAGTTCTATCAAATTTCAAACTAAGATCAAAAGTTCTTATCAATGAATTACCCAAGATAGGAACTGCTTTGGCTTTATTTGGAGAACTGCCATTTCCACCAATCAAAGATATCGTAGGAGTTTGTGTGTAACCATACCCTTCATTTATGATTCTAACTGCTCGAACTTTTCCATTTGAAATGTATGCCTGAGCAGTTGCACCTATGCCGTCTCCCTCGATTAATACTGTCGGTGCAGAAACATAGTCGTTTCCACCATTTGATACTTCTACAGAAACAATAGCATATCCTTTATTATCATCCCATGATTTCCAAGGATACTCATTAAATCTATTATAAGATTCATTTACAGGAAGAATTCTTCCATCAACTGTTGAATAAGCAGCAGGACTATCAAAGTCTGTTGTTGCTAGACCTGTATTTTGTTTTTCTGTATATCTGCTTGTGTATTCTCTGATAGTTGTTTTATATGGTTTTATTTCCTCGATATATTTTTTATAACTGTCAAGGTTATCATTTTTATATGTAGGTCTTTGATCCAAATCTCCAACATTGTGTATAGCATTAAGGAAACTGGTTTTAAATAACCAATCTGCGCTGTTCTGCTCTGCTAACGCATACTTAACTGAGTTAAAGAATAATTTGTTCCACTCTACTCTTAGATCATCAACAAAAAGATCGTTCTTTACGGCATCTAGAATGATTCTTAATTCTTTGATTGGCTGGATATCATATAAGTTCGAGTCATATGCTCCGGTTCCGTCATAGCCTAATCTATTGCTTAAAGAATTATAAAGCAAAGGTTTTATCTGCAGAGTTCCATTTTTTCTTCCTACAAGATTGTAGTTAGATAATAAATTGCCTTCTCCAGGTTCTGTTTTTTGTATAACAGCCCACCCGCCGCCTGAGTATTCTTTAATTCTTATAAGTTGGCCAACCTCAGTTGATATTGTAGGCTCTTCGTAAATGTTAGTAATTTCTTTAATCACTTTACTTTGCGGATCAAATCCATCGGCCCACCAGTCAATGTATTCCCAATATCTAGTTACATCGTAACCTTGAGATTTACTTCTAAAGAAAGTTCTACGAACATCATCCCAACTGTAGATACTCCAATAATTGTTATATGTGCTATCTGATTTTATCAAAACAGAAAACTCTCTTATTCTTACAGTGGCTGATGTATATTTCTTACCTCTGGTGATCACTGATATAGAATTAATCTTACCTTGATTATCTATAGTAACTGATGCTTTGGCCCCGACTCCTGTACCAAATATTTCAACAAATGGTGCATTTCTGTAACCGAATCCAGGATCTACTATATCAATAGTATCGACCTCTCCGTTAATAATGTTAACAGAAAATTCTGCTTTCTTGATTCTTGTAGTTCCTACTTGCGATAAATCAATCAGTGTATCTACAGATACATCGTACTCATTTAAATCTTCGTTGGGCAATCCATCTATACTGTTTAGTCTACCAAAGTCAATTAAATCAGTGAAAGGTCTTGTTATCAAGATATTATTGATATAGGTTATAGAACCTTCAAGTGCTGCTGCCTTATCAATAAACATACTTTGTCTTGGTCTAAATTTTAAACCATACCTCTGTCTTGGAGGTATTGATATATCCGGAACTGCATTTCCGGCTTGATCGTATCCAACTAAACTGTCAATCCATTTTCTTTCTAAGATAGGAGCAGGTAAACTATCAGCGACTGCTTCTGTCAGCAATTGATATTCTTTGTGGCTTTGATTTATTCTTCCGACTGATGTAATATATTCTACATTTAACAATCCGGTATCAGAACTCATCAGCGAGGGCAGATTATATGCCAAGAACTTATCTATATCAATAACAGCAATGAACGGAAATCCTGTTCCGATAGGATTGGCAATGTAATTTGTTATCGAACTGATATCAACCTTTCGATCTATTCTATCCGGAAGCGTAGTTTTTCCTTTTACCCAGAAATAGTATTTTGTTCCTACTTCTTGACCAGTGTTTGAATTATATAATATCTTTGTATTATAGACACTGTCATCTACGTACTTAGGCTGACCTGAAATTCCTTCGGCTAGTCCTTCTACGGTATCAGCCAATAATGCCCATTCGGAAGGTAATAACACTGATTCAACCCATTCGTAAACATCAACAGATGATCCTGCTGCTTGGGTATTCCAGTTTCCTATCCTGTAAGCAAGATCACCTTGTTCATAATTAACAAATTTAGTAGTACTCAGATCCCACCATACAAGTCCAACATTTTTTTCGTACCATGCTTGAGATTCGTCAATTACTTGGTCCGGAGTTGCTAATATATAGATCGCAGGATCGTAAGGAGTCTTCCAAGCGATTTCTTGATCAGCGACTCCTAATATTTTCATTTTATAGCCGTCTACGATATCTATATCACCTAGTTTGATATCATCTACGTTATTAAACAATTCTATGTTTTTGATTTTATCAATATCTACTAATTCAGATTCTTCGGCAATAGTTCTTAGACTGTTTACATTCTCTGGTTTTTTGAATAATCGGATAGTTCCTCTAATCGAATCATCAACTTTATATTTAGGACTGCCCACGACTATAACATTGCCTACGCAATCAATCGATTCGCCGAAACTTTCATTTGGAATAAAATCAGTATCTAATTTTTCTGTTAAGAAGTAACCTTCAGATTTTCTTTCAAATACATATGCTTGTCCTGGGAAACCTTGAGCATCTTTAAAAATAGTTTTATTTTTATCAAATGTAGTACCTTCGATAAATCTAGTGATTAAATCAAAAGGAGAATTTTTTGCACCTACTACTATTCTATCAGTTGTAGGACTGATAGATACCGACGAGCCAAAATACTCATTGGTAAGATATTCAAAACTAGTTAATTTTTGTGATAATCTAAATTCTACAGAATCAAGGCTATCAGTTTTAAAGATGTATACTGCTCCTTGTGTTTGAGAGAACACATCGGCTTTGGGACTGCTAACCACTAACGTTCTGCCAGAAGCATCAATATCTAAAGCAAATCCAAACTCGTCACCGCTCATTACAGTTACTTCATCTGCAGAATCATTAAGGTCGTCGATATTTTGTTCAGTTATTGTTTGAACAAGATTATATCTATTATTTGAATCTCTCTTGTAGATATAAATTTTTCCAGACGTTTGATAGGTACTATCCCCTACGTTAACCCACGGATTTCCGGCATCTGGTGGTTGGTTTAAACTTTCGTCATCTGCCGAATCTATAACAGCAAATTTATGATAACTGTTTTGATACTTTACAACATCATTTACTTTATACTCATTATAAGGTTTCCAGACACCTCTATAATTTGCAAAATACTGACCGTCCGACGATGGAGTACTTACAACTAATATACTACCATCTCTGCTCATAGCCGTTGCATGACCAAATCTGTCTCCTTGTTTGACCAATTCGGCAAGTTGAGAAGGAGTGAGCAATCCCTCTATCAGTGTCGACCCGTCATCATCTACAGAAATATTAGTTGGTAAACTAAACTGTGTTGAAACGGAATCTAATCTCTTCCAATCGTTAGACTCTACTGATAGTGTGCTTCCGTCACTGTTATTGTCATATAGTGCTTCATAAAAATTATTTTCATACCAGACAATAGAACCTACAGGATAAAAATTGCCAGGGGCAGGATTATACAATCCTATATATTTGGTATTCTCAAAATAACTCCATTGTGTTCCATCATAGTAATATAGATATACTCTGCCTTTATTATCAAGAGAACCGGGAGCAGATATGCTCATATAGTATTTTGTTCCCGATACTCCAATGCTAACAGAACTTCCAAATTGCTCATATGGTGCTTGACGAGGGCTGACTAAACTTATTGTTGGCTCCCACTGTTGATTATTATAGGTATACAAGGTTACCATGCCTTGTTCAGAATAACCGTCATTTCTACCAATGCTGTTGGCTTCAACAAGAGTGGCAGGTTCCCAATCGTCGGAATTAAAATTTATAGAACTTCCGTCACCTGCTGTAATGTTTACTTTGGCTTTCCATAGTTTGCCTTGCCATAAAACTATTTCTCCTGCCAGATAACTTCTGATAGGCAATAAATCTTCTCTGTATGTACTCTTAACACCGCTGGCGCGGGGAGATGCGACTGCCAACCATTTATAATCAGGACTAATAGATAGTACTTCGCCGAATACCGAATCAACTGCAGATTCAAAACCGTCTGGGGCAGGTATTATTTGTTTGAGACCAATATTTGTAAATCCTGCCGAAACTTTATCGGTATAGATCATTACAAAATTAGATTCGGGTAGACTAGTTGCAATTTGTTTTGTCGAATCAATATAAATTACAGATTTACCCAAACCTCGAGGATCGGTGATGCCGTATTCTAATAAAGTATAATCAACATATTGTTTTGTTTTTTCTACAACTTCCCATGTGCCGGAACCTGCATCATCAACCCATAATTTAGAATTTTGTTTTAGGAGAGCAATTTCTCCTTTATTCATCGATTCATAATTATCGTATCTTACAGTCTTAAAGAGCCCAAGTGCTGCGGAAGCACTATCGGCGATTTCAACAGGGTCAGTTGATGTCGGAGTAACAACGAATGTATCATTGGTAACTTCTAACAGTTTAAAGAAACCGGTAAGATTCTGTATTTGAATACCAACTATGTCATCTACTAAAAGTTTGTGAGGTCTATTAGTTGTGCATCGAATATTTTGTCCATCTTTAATTACTGCCGAGACCGACAGGAACGGATCTTCATTGTATCTTAATACTGTCCAAGAATTTTTATCGAAAGTAACCCAGATATTTGAATTATCTTTTACTTGGTCGATGCTAAGTTTTAAAATGTCATCCCTAGTTTTAATAGATATATCTATATGATCATTCTTAACGTATCCGGCGTTTCTTGTAGGACCATCATAATATGTTACAGGATTTATTTTTGTTGTAAACGGTATTGGCGTCAATGTAAACGAACTAGAGTAAATTCTATAATACTGATCTTCGACTGATGTTTTTTCTACCCCAGAATCTAATAAGATCGGCTGGGGGTTTACTGAAAACTTATCTTTAGAGATTTGAAATTCGTATTCGGTCGTTTGATCGATTCCACCAACATCGCCTAATTTGAATGCCCACTCTTCTTTCAATACCACACTATCATCAGATGTTCGGCTTAGTTTATCAAATACCTTAACGATGGCATTGGCTGTGCCCTTTTCACGTATAAATCCTTGATACAATTTAAACTGTGTAACTTCGTCCTCAGCAAGATTTTGTAAGTAATCTCGTTGCTGATAGCCGATGGCATGTCTTGCTAAATCTCTCTGGCTCGAACCTATTCCAGATGTATCGGCTTCATAATAATCTTCGAACTGAGTTATTCGATAATCGAAATTAGAAACTAATCCTTTGGTTGGCGTGGAATCTAGTTTAGTCCAGGCCTTATCGTCAAACTCAACTGATCCTAATTGATTGCTCTTGCTGGTCCAGTAATAAGACTTATAGGCTACTATATCTCCTAATTTATAATCAGTAAACGGTTGCCATACCTGTATATCTACACCGTCAAAAATAAATCCAGGACTAGTATAATCACCGTCCCAATCAACTGTACGGAATCCTCTACTCTTAATGCGTTCTTGACGATAGCCAGTTGGCTTATCATAGATGACATCATTAAACACTGTTCTATCAGAAAATACCGTAATATTTTCTTTCAGTACCATATTAAATTTAACAAAGTAAATTCCGTCATTGGTATCTGTTGTAGAAACACTAATTGATCTAAAACTTCTATTAACGTTTATATTTGATGGATTTAACGGGGTACCGTCATTTTTTAATACTTGATAATCATAAAAACTATCTAAAAGATTATCAGCAACACCTAATGTTGCAGTTAAATTGATTTTCTTTGCAGCAGGACTTAAGGCCAATAAAGATCCAATACTCCAATTATGTCTAGACCAGAACATGAATTCTTTTATAGAAGTATTCCAGTCTTCTGGTTCTTTCAGTTGTGTATTATATGAATCGAAAATAAAACCTATAGATTTTAAATACTCTTGATAGCCTAATATAAAATCTACCACCGACTGAAGGTCGGAGAATACAGAATCATACGGAAGTTCTTTAGTTTTAATCTTATTAAATGTTCTTCTGTTAAAGGCTGTAACAGCATTTTTTAACGGTAACGATGGTAATTGCTGCCAATTATTTTTTTCAAAGTTATCGCTGCTGTTGTGACTTCTTAATGATCTATAATATGTTCCTAGGTATCTGGCAATTATTCCGTTGCCATAAAACTGATTCGGTATCCACTCAACAAAATCTTCGCTGATTCCACCAACTGTAATTAAATTGTCGCTTTGAGATTGCACTGCTTGATAATAATAAAAGATTGGTTTTTCTCTATCGTAACCTGAAATCTTCCAACCTCTATCAGTTTTTTCTATCAACACTCCGCTGTAAGACACCGTACCAAACGGACTGCTGACATTAAAAATTATGTCGTAGTTTTCTATAGGAATAAAAATTGAACTAGACGATGCTTTAGGATTTTTACTATCTAAAACATATTTTTGTTGTGCAGCATCCAC
>JACCDW011322821.1_pt1 | contig 25531 bp, 24 predicted proteins | sample 7449781 | NCBI WGS metagenome assembly JACCDW01 (sample SAMN15323449, study PRJNA562643) | freshwater metagenome | isolation source: river surface water | place: USA:Blue River Watershed | collected 2017-08-18
ATGCTGGACCCTTCAAAGTCTCACCCACCAAACCCAATGTAGTTACACCTACACTCTGAGCCACAAAAGACAAGTCGGTTTCCGATGTATACACACCCGGCGAAACAAAAACTTTTTGATTTGTTTGTACTGTTGCCATTATTATTGGTTTCTAGAAAAGATTTATTTTATTCATAAATATTAGAAGAACAAGGAAAAAACTTGACTTTTTGCAATGTATTTGTATTTAGTATGAATATATTCTGCCTTTTTTATCTTTCATGAGTAAACTATACGACAACAAGATTAAAAACATTAAAATATCAGAGGAGGTACACAAAGTACTTAAAAGATATTGTGACCTTAGGGGTATAAAAATGTATAAGTTTTTGGAACAACTTATATTGGAAAAGTGTAAAGACAAAAAAGATATATACGGAGAGGACTAAACAATCTTATTAATGAAGACTAGTTTGGACTCTAAGGTGTTATCATTTTTGTTTACATCAACTCTTAACACATCATTAGTATTAATTAGTATTTGGTTGACATCAGTACCATAATACAAATTATTAATGTAAACATCATATGAAGTTACGTTGATAGAAGAATCAATTCTCATGTCAACCATAGAGTCCATTATCTCACTCAACGAAGTTACACCTGACAGATACACTAATTGTTGTTTGAACTCATCAGGATTTTTTGGATACAATTCATTTTTCTTTCCCTTTGAAGTATAAGGTTCTACCTCCATGACTTGTAATATTCTAGATATTGCAGGCTTAATTTCAAACTCGTCCTCATCAATTAGGTATCCCAACATTGTAAAATCATAGTTCTGAACATAATATTTTCTTTTATCTAAATCAGAAATACTTTCGTCGGATATGGAGTTCATAACTATTGGTACATATTGTCCTTTTATAAAAGTATAAGCCTGCTTAGAAGAAAACTTTTGTAAAACTAATTTATTGAATTGGTTCAACTCTCTCATTCTATTACAAACAATCCTCACGTTGTAAGTAACATCGACTGGAACTGGTTGTGGTATTTTATATATATCCATTCCTTCTTGATTTCCGTTCCATGTGGGTACAGATGCATAATAGAATTCCTTTCTATTTGGTATTGTATATTGTAATGAAGGGTTCGAACCATATTTTACCTCAGGAAGTCTAACAACATTTATGAAAGGTACTGTAACGTTGAAGTCTTGGTCTACAAACGTAAAAGTTTCAGTGAACTGAGACCAATTCTGAGTTGTGATGATGATATCTATCATCGGCACAAGTTTTCCTGAAACCACCAACGTTAAGTCATTCTTTACGAAATCCAACATACCTCTATCTAAGTCGGCGTGTAATACTGACTTTGGAAGGTAAGTACCGTCTTTGTTGATATAATCCTTAAGTTGCTCTCTTCTTGCATATAGTGTCTTTTGAGGAACTAAAGGAAGAGACTTTTTTATTTGTTTTGGAAATCCCATTATTTTTCTATTACAAAAATTTTATTTCTAGAGTTAATCATATCCACCTCACTTGCTTGAAAAATAGGTTCTTCAGTTAGTTTATATACGAATGACTCATATTTGTATGGGTTATATGTTACGATATCTCCAGACGGTTCTTCAGGTATTGTATCACAAGGGTATTTACAATAATCAACCAAAGTACCAATTACAAAGGCATGTACATTTTTTGACTTTTCCAAATTTACTTTTTCTCTCCCCCCTTTTCTTACTCTGAATTCTACATCGTTAAGCTTAACGAAGTCCGCATGTAAAAATACAATACCACCTTTTTTTACAGAAAAAGTATGTTTATGTAGGTTGTAATAAACCATTACTTTGTCTCCTATCAAATTTTGACTTATCAATTCTTTTTGATTCTCTGATATTATAATTCTCATATTCCTCTGAATTCGTTTTGATTTACAGGTGTGGCAACAATCGTCCTGTAGAAAGGTTTGTATCCTGCGTACGTGTGTTTGTTATCTGAAACAACCCTTCCGTCATCTGCGACAACATAGTATCTAACTCTACTTTCAGTCTCATAGTAACCTAAATAATCACCAAAAGCAATATCAACTTGTAACTCATCCAAATATTTTTGGTATACTGAAAATTGCATGTTTCCTGGTTCATCAAGTTCAACCTTTTTAGCAACACTTTGATTTGTCGGTGCCATTATTTTCACTAATCCTTTAATTTCTACAGGAGCCAAGAATTGAATCCCGTCTTCTGGCGCTTCTCCATATACATCATCTGTTTTCGTTTTGTATCTATCAACACGGTATAAAATGACAGTAAAGTTCATATCACCTTCCAACCATTCTTGACCCATATTAATGTCCAAAGAATAATCTTCCGCTCCGAAAAATTTTCCTAATCTTGTTATTGGTACTAGATTCTGCATATTTTTAATTGTAATTATCTTATATTAGACTAGATAATCGCATATTGATAAATAGTTTATTTATATTATATTTGGACTAAAAGAATGCAAATTATACCACCAACCAAAATTTTTATATCAAAAAGTCCAATTCACGGATATGGAGTCTTTGCAAGTGAAATAATAAAACAGGGAGAAGTTATCGAAGAATGTCCTATTTTTGACCTTCAAATTCAGTACGGTCACGCAAGTCCAGTTTTTATAGATTACAGATTTAATTGGCCTCAAGGAACCCATGAATGGAAAAAACAAGTTGTTGCATGGGGTTATGGTTCATTATATAATCATTCTAATGAACCGAATGCTCAATGGAGGTCCAATCTCGAAAAAGAAACTTTCGAGTTTTTTGCAATAAAAGAAATAAATCCCAACGAGGAAATCTTGGTTTATTATGGTGACATGTCGTATTGGTTGGACGGTAGAAATCATGTTCAGGTGAAATAATGATGCAGGAAAGTTTAGAATCAAAAGCAATTTCTATATTAGAGGACTACGAAGGTAGTAATAACTACATCTTAGAGTTGAAAAGAAAATCTCAACTTAATAGAAAGTTTTACCCTACTCGTAGTCAGTCAGAATATATTATCAATAATCACGATAAAACACCTAAGGTTGCAAAAAAATGGGTGGTGTTAGATGCGTATTTTGCACAAAAGTTTGCTAATGATAAGTTACTAACTAAAGTTCCCGATAAGATATGGATTGAAAAGTTATTAGCAGAAAGTGAAAAGGCGTATCATGTTTGGGGTAAGTTTTTCGAGGATGGTACATTGAATGATTTTTGGGTTCCTAAGGCATCTTTAATCAAAGATAATACAGTGAAGAACGTAGTGGTAGATTACACCAAGTATGTAAGTCGTCCACCAATGGAACATCAAAAGGAATCCATACAAAAGTTGGTTGAAAATAAAAAATTCATATTGGCTGATGATATGGGATTGGGAAAAACTACTTCGACTATAATAGCCGCTTTAGAAACAGGAGCGAAAAAAATATTAATCATCTGTCCTGCAACATTGAAAATAAATTGGAAACGAGAAATAGAAAACTATAGTCAGAGACCAGTTTTCATCGCTGAAGGTAAAAACTTCAGTACTGAACATGATTTTGTTATAATAAATTATGACATTATCAAAAACTTCCACGACGTAAAGAAAAAAGATGAATCTAAAATACTCGAATCGAAATTCGATTTAGTCATTGTGGATGAAGCTCATTATATAAAAAATGCACAAGCTCAGAGAACCAAACTAATTAATGATATTGTTAAAAATATTGATAGGTTATGGTTGCTGACAGGAACACCGATGACATCTAGACCGATTGATTATTTCAACTTGTTAAGTTTAGTTGATTCACCTGTGGCAAAAAATTGGATGGCATATGTAATCAGATATTGTTCAGGTTATCAGTTCAAAGTCGGTGCAAAAAAAGTGTGGAATGTAATGGGTTCATCAAACTTGGAAGAATTAAGAGATAGAACCTCAGGAACTATACTCAGAAGATTAAAGGAAGATGTACTCGACCTACCAGATAAAATCATTAGTCCCGTATATCTTAGATTAAAATCCAAAGAATACGAAAATCTAATGGGAGAATACTATGAATGGTATCGTAGTAACCCTGAAGAATCAAAATCTTTAACGGTTCAGTTTACCAAGTTGACAAAAGTTAGACAAGTAATTGCAAATGAAAAAATATCACAGACTATAGAGTTGGCAGAAAACATTATAGAACAAGGAAAAAAAGTAATTATTTTCTGTAACTTCACTGAGTCATTGAATAGCATTGTATCACACTTCGGAAAAAGTGCGGTAAAAGTTGATGGTTCGATGTCCAAAGGTGAAAGACAAAACAGTGTAGATAGATTTCAAGAAGATGAAAAGGTAAAGGTTTTTGTAGGGAATATAAAAGCCGCTGGCGTAGGAATTACTTTAACTGCCGGTGAAGCGGTTATTATGAACGATTTATCTTTTTTACCCTCAGACCATTCTCAAGCGGAAGATAGAGCCTATCGTATTGGTCAAAAGAACAATGTTTTGGTGTATTATCCATTATTTGAGAATACAATTGAAGGGTTGATTTATGATATATTGATTGCGAAAAAACATGTAATTGCAACTGTAATGGGAGATAATTTAGAAAGTGCGGACTTTGTAGAAGAAATTATGAATAGAATCAATAACGGTGGATAATAACAATATTCATTTTTATGAATATTTATTGTTATGTCTGTAATATCTGAACCAGAAAGAAGTCAAATTTATACGAGAATTAAACACTTATTGGGGGCACCTTTGAGAAGTGTAGAATTAGAAGATGAAATGTTGGATTCATTGATGGAACTTTCCATCGGTGATTATGAACAATATATACTCGATTGGTTAATCGAATCACAATGGGTTAACCTTGTGAATTTGGATATGTCCAATCAATCAGTTGCAAACGCTTTGATTACGAGGACTATGAACTTCGAGCAACAGTTTCAATATTCTTATTCCAAAATCGTAGGTTTACAAACAACAGGACCTTGGGTTCTTAAAAAAGATTATTTTACACTGAGTGCGAACACACAAACGTATGAAATACCTGCAGGTCGTGAAGTTAACGAGTTGTTGTGGTATAGTAATCAACCGTGGGGTATGTTTGGACTTGCGGGTATGGGATTAGGTTTTGGATATGATGGAGCTGGTTTAGGTGCCAATCAATCAGGATATGCTCAGTTTGGATATCAAGGTTCTTATTTCATGATGTCAGGTTTTGATTATCTAATAAGAGCTCAGGAAGCTAACATACTTAACAGAATATTAGGCGGGAGTTTGACCTATAGAATTACAGGATTACCTGACGGTAAAAAGTTAATTCACCTAATGAACACCCCGAATGGAAGATTCAATTGGACTAGTTACAGTCAATACGTAGGAAAAAATGTTTGGTATTGGTACTATGATACTACAGGTCAAGATAGAAACAAATGTCTCAAATCAAATCCTGATATTATAAAGTTACCCTCAGATGTACCTACAGGTGGATTGGAGTGGGCAGACTTGAATGACTCTGCAAAACAGTGGGTACGTAGATGGTTTACAGCGTACGCTAAAGAAACGTTAGCAAGAGTTAGAGGAAAATATAGTGGAAACTTGAAAACGCCTGACAGTGAGTTGTCAATGGATTATACAAGTCTTTCGACTGAAGCGAAGGACGAAAAATCAAAATTAGAAGAAGAACTTAAATTGAGGTTGGAAAGGTTAAGACCTGAAAAACAAATGGAAAAGGAAGCGGCAATTGCGGAAAACCTTAATAAACAACTGAAATTTCATGCTTTCCCAAGACAAATTTATGTTATATAATTGATTATGGCAATTATTAAAAGTATACCCTCGCAAAGACTTATTCACGGAAGAATATTAAACACCTCAGAAGTATCCTTAGTTTCTGAAACAGAATATAGAACACAAGGTGAGGAATGTGTTATAATTAAAGGAATACCCTTCTGTAAACTTATTTTGGATTCAACAACTACGGACCACGTAGTTGTCAAATCATTAACAAGTGTATTATTAGTACCTGACATTGGAAGAATCGATGAAGATTATGATGAAATAGATTTAGAAAGAGGTGCTTGTGTGGAATTTAGATTCGTAGGCGCCAATTGGTATATTTTATCATCAGACGGATTGAAACAATCCTAACTTTTCTTCCCATCCATTTTCTGCTAACTCATACATGTAGTCAGGACTTAATCCTCTTTTTTCCCAGTAGGATAGTTCTGACTCACTTATATTAAGAACATCTTCATCTAATCTGTCTTGGTCAGACTCTTCGAAAGGTTGTCCATTTATCAGTTCACATTGCGCAGTAGTGAAAATACCTCTGTCTTCAGGGTTATCTACAATCAGACCTTCTCTTACTTCCTCTTTGAATACAACTAACAATGGTTCGATTCTCTTATTAAATGTTGTAATCGCTCTCGGAACATTGTAATCTCCTGTAAGTTCAGGATTATTTTCTAATATGTTTGGGTCTAACATGTAACAATTTACCATGACACCGTCTGTTATTGGTTTTGCCTTTGGGTTTTTGACAGATTCTGAAAGGTTGAAATCCTTAATTTGTTTTGCGGTCATTTTTTGAACATCACCCTGAGAAGACTTGGTACCATTATTTACATACATAATAACGTCACCCAAGTTAACAGATAAACCTTCCTTTATTGCTAACTCCATATGTGCCATTCTTGACATACTGTTTCCTGCTTTAGTTTTAGTTGTCAATCTCTTTTTATAATCATCTATACTCAGTTTAACCTTTGCCCTTTGAGCTATCTTAGATAACGGAACTTTCTTATCATATATCTTTTGTAGATATTCATAATAATATTCTACAAACGATTTACCATCACCTTCTAGTAACATTTTTATACCTTTATCTAAAAACTCTTCTATGTAAAGTGGTAACTTTTTTGATTTGATACTATTACCTGTCAGTTTTATTTTACCCTTAGCATCCATAACCGCATAATTTTTTCTTGCCAAGTTTATACATGAAGGCCAAACACCGTCAGTATCTAACGCCATTTCACCTCTCATGAATATATCATTATATTCCGCAACATCTGCTTCAGGACCGGCATACTCTTTACCTTCCTTTACCTTCCAATTTAATCCACGACCAATATATTTTCTGTCGTTAACATCGTCAGGACTTGAGAAGTTTACACCGTCTGTATCCATAACAAGTGGGGTATATCCTTTAGACATGAAAAACTTAATCATCTGTCTCAGATATTGACGACCTGTACACGTAATTTGTTCACCCATATACATGTCACCCCAAGCGAATACTTGTGGGGCAGATAATGCACCAAACATTGAGTTGATGAAAATCTTAATCGGAAGTTGTTTGTTTGAATAAGATTCTGATTTCTTTTTATCTGTTTCGTAATATTGTTCCGCAAGTTGTTTGTATTTGATACGGGTATCCCTAAAATACTTCAACATTCCTTTCATCGCACCTGTCACGTCACAGTCGGGGAAAACATCATGTACGAGTTGAATAGAGGGGTATAGAGACGAGAAGTCTAACTTAAGTACATTCTTACTGTAACCTACCTTAAGCAGTCTAGAAAGACCTCCTACGAAGTCAGTCTTACTTTGTTTTTCAGGTATTGCCAAGTTATGTTTGTATGACCAAGCCAACATTAACATTTTCCACAACGTAGCGGTTCCCATCGTTGAAACCCTTTCGTAAGTTGTGGGTATCATAGAAGCCAGTAAAAACGAACCTTGATTGAACTCTTTGTCCACCGCTAAAGTTTCCTCCAAGTCATCGTCAAGATATCTCTCCACGATGTCATCACCTGTTGTTTTGATATATGTACCAGGAAACTTGATGTCTAAATCTTTATACTCAGACGCCTTTTTGTACTTACCATTTTTGACATTCAACCAATACTCTTCTTTTTCATGATACATTTTACCAATATGAGTATGGTCAATATATACACGGTCAGGAGCCTCTGCATTTATATAGGTTGTAATATATTTCAAACCAGCGGACTTAATACTTGAATTGATTGCCTGAGCCCTTCTTACTGCATGAATAATATCAATAACATTGTACCCCCAAATAGAAGTTTGTGTATAGGTTTCAACCTCATTTGCTAGCTTCAATAGATTATCCTTTCTTGTATATGAATGTTCAGGATGTAGTGACTTACAAATTTTACGAGGGTCAACACCGAGAATTCTACACCTTTCGAATATCCAATGCCAATCGAAGTTTGCGGAATTATAACCACCTATGATACTTGGTTTTATCTCATTTATAATGTTGAAGAATTCTATGATTGCCCCTTTTTCTTGATTCTCATCCAAACACTCAATGACCTTATGATAACCCTTATTGGTTTTAATTCCTATCATAAAGATACGACCATCTGTAGGTTCTAAAGCATCTGTTTCCAAGTCAAATACAAGTCTAGTAACTTGTTCATAATCTTCAAATCCCTTGAATAATCTTTTTTCTTTAGATATTAAATATTGTTCTACTGGTGGTAGTATTAATATCTTGTCTTTTGTTTTTTCACCCCAAGGGTCACACCCACCATCTCTGAAAAACTGAATTAATTCTCTATAACCTTTGAGTGATTTAACAATATAAGTAAGTCCTTTCTGTAATCTTTCGTTACCGTCAGTTTCTAATTTTTCTATGACAATACCATACTTGGTCATTGCCTCTTTTTGAACTGCCTTTGAGTCATTATAAAATTTGAGACCTCTTAAATCACCCACCCAAGCGAACGGAGTGAATGTGTCTTTTCTAATTTCTTTTCCTTTGTTGGGGATTTCTTTAATCTTGTAAATACTATTTTGAGCATAGTCAAACTCGATTGCGACTATGAATTCCTCTGGGTCATTACCATGTAAAAATGACTCAATAACTTCGTTAGATATCATAATAATTTTTTAATTTGACCTATTAGCTTCCAAAGATATGGAATTTGTCTTGTAATAAATTATAAAAAATATTAACTAATTATCAAACACAACATGGGTCAGTAGATGTGAAACTGTCTTGTACGTTGATAAATAAACTTTCTCTAATCGGTAAAATTAATTTACCCTCGTCGTTTTCAATAAAAAACTCACCTCTATATCTACCAACGGTATTAGTATCTCTTGCAGAAAACTTGAAGTATATATAATATTCTACAGGTGCTCCAGCGGGTAGTATTAAAGGCACTATACTACATGGAGCGTCTATTATTTTAGGAACACCTGTGGATGTATCTTCCATTGAGAAATAAATAGAGGATGTCTCCAATGAGTCCATCAATTCTTGGTACCCTGCCCTACCGTCTTTAACAACTTGCATTTTCAAAACAGGTAGAGTTGCATTTTTTTTGATAAAAAATTCCATAACAATAAATATATTGCTATGATTCTTTACGCAGACCAGGACCGTAATGTTCGAATCTATTATGTTCTGTAGGTGTAATCAACAGCAATCCAGGATTTAACTCACCTTTTTTTGTTAACTGAAACATGTAACTCATCCATGTTTGTTCGAACGGATGGGCCCACTTGGTGTCTAAAAACATTTTTTTATTTCCATGTTTTGACACAATTTGAGGCCAATTACAATAATAAACATCTCCATTTGTGTAAGGAATACCTTGATATGAAAGTATGTTTTTATAATTAGTTTTAGGTGCGTCAGGGTCAAAACCTATTTCGGGTAATCTATTTTTATTAGGCCAATATTTATCTCTTATGTCCTGAGGTACATTATACCAAGCCCATTGTGTTCCATTATCCCCAAAAAATTCACTATAGTTCAATTTCAAAAAATCAAAATTTTCATTTTTACAAATATTCAATGAATCTTGATATAGATTTTTAACATATCTATTAAATCCGTTACGACACACATTTGATTCACCGTTGTAAAAAAACATGTCATCCTCGAAAAAAAACATATAATGATTATCACTGAGTTCAAAATGCTCCGCTATAAATTGTCTTCCTCCACAAATACCTAAATTATCCTTTTTTATGTGTTCGAAATTGTATTTTTCACACAATTCAGAATATTCTTGGAAAGAATTTGGGTCTGTTGAGTTATCAAGTAAAAATTTCTGTGGTTTATTTATAAAATTTTCATCGTATAACAACATTGATTTAATTAGTGTAGAAAATTGTTTCGGACTATTGAAAGTCATGACATACAAACCGACTTTTTCCAAGTCATACTTAGTTGATTCATTAACCTTCAAGTTTGATTTTACAATCAGATTATCATTTTTTAAATCCTCAAAAAATTTACCAACTAAACCATTGTCCTCTATTTCGAAGTAGTTTACGTCTTCAGCATACTTTTCACATATTATGCTGAAAATTGATTCTTCTGTCCCCATGTAACCTAAATCTAAGGTACTGTTCAAAAGACTATAGTAAGCAGAATTAATCTTTGATATACTTTCTTTTGGTCCACCAAAAAACCCTCCTCTAGCAACTCGGTTTACTTTTTTTCCAGCAATTGAATACAACTTTTCGGCATCAAATCCATGTATCTCAGTCGTTGCCTCATATGGGAAACAAATGAAAGAAAATTTAGAAATATATTTCGTTAATTTATCGAGTACTTTGTCATGTGTAAAATAACCAACATGAACTGTATTGGTTAAACCACCGTCAATCCAAAACATGAGTTCAGAGTTAAACTTATCCATGATTTTTGCATCGTGTAAAAGAAACATTTTTGACATAACCAAAGGATTGTACATCTCTAATTTTGCCTGAGTTGATTCTTTTAACCATCCAACTTGGTTATACCATTTTTCGTCTTTTCTAATTCTTTGAATTTTGTCAAAAAATTCATTTTGTTTAAACCAATCTAAAGGTCTTTCGATAAATTGAGTATTATCTTCAGACCTTCTTTCAAATACAAACTCTCTCAAACTTGAATCACCAAAAACAATCAAATTGGTATCGATTGTTAGTATAGATTCGAATTTATCTAAATAATGCTTGTAAGGTCTAGACCAACCATCAGTCAATTCATTTCTACCTATGTCCCAAATACCAGTAACTAATGTAATTTTTTTGACCCCATTTTTAACTTTACACACCCAAGCAACATTGTCAAAAATGTCCTTTTTGTATGAGATTAAATTATTTACTTTACAAGATAGTTCGATATCAGAATCCGAGATTTCATACCAATTCCATATTTTACCATAAATTTTTTCTCGAAAAACAACGTCATTGTCCGAATAGTCATGTGCTAAAATAAAATCCCCATCTTTAACAAATTTAGATAATAAGTTGAATTCTTTGATTTTGTTTCCTCCATCACATAACACTAAAGTAACCCCATCCTTCTTTATAAAATCAATTATTTCTTTTTTTACCTCGCTATAATCATCACTAAAAACGTTTTCTACTCTTAAATCTACACCACTTTCACGAATATCTTTGTACCATGAGTGTTCTATAACATCCAAGGATAATATGTCACAGGATAATCCTAATTTTTTCACAGTAAAATTTAAAAAAGATGTGAATCCGCCTAAAGAGGTACCAATTTCTAAAATTCTTTTAGGTTTCGTCTCTGCCAAAAAATTATGAAAAACCTCGAAGGCGTTAGGGTTTTGTTGAGCAGACCAACTTTCATACGTAGATATACTTTCATTTGTTGATAAATTAGACCTTCTTGTTAGTTTATCTTCATATTGTATATTCATAAATTAATAATTTTTTTTAATGGGTTATAATCAGAAAAATATCTTTGTTTGATTTTCTTTAAATTAGGTAATTTACTTTTGTAAATTGACTCCGCGTTTTTATTTATGTCAACTAACATATTCTTTATACCATCTAAATCCTCAATGTCAGATATTAGAATATACCCATCTTCAGGATAAATATTTCTAATATTTTTACAACCGAAATAAATTGGAATTGTGTCTGTCAATATACAATCGTAAAACTTCTCACTTATCCAATTATCTTGGTACTCATTCTCTATCGATATATTGAACATATAGTCAACTAAAGCTTCGTGCCTCTTCACACTGTTCTTCCAACCACCATAAACATCGACTATATCTAAGTCATTGAGCATTTTAGCTATTGAATATCTTTGAGGATATAAACAATTTTGTCCTAAATTCTGATTTAATGATGTTATTGAAGATGAAATGTTTTTAGTTTTTACAAAATTAGAATTAACTAAATTTTCATAACACCAAAAATCTAACGGGTCCATCCAAGGACCTCTTCCTCCATAAAAAGTGTGTGCCGGGGTTTCAATACATTTTACATTATAGTAAGATTCGTCAAAACCAAAAACAGTTAAATTATCACTGAAATGTTTTTGGTGACTTCCTGAAAAAGTAGGTTCGTGTGGAAAAACATATGCTTTAGAACCAACTTTAGGTCTTTCTGTAACATAGTTCAAGAATACTATAGTGTCATAACTCTCGTCAAAAACAAATTCTACATCAGACAAATCAATGTCTTCTGTTTTGAATTGTCTTATCATCCTTTCCAAAATATTTTTTTGAGTATCCCATCCGGCACAAATTTTAATTCTTTTCATAAGTTCAAGTTTATAAATGAATATCTTGATTCATCATCAACAGTTAAATTAACATTTTTATCTACAGAGTTCGGACCCTTCTTAGTTATTGGCCAATATATTTTATTTGCACTAGAAAGTAAACATGCCCAAAAAGAAAAAGTCCCTTGACAACCTATTATTTTGTTTTTCTTTGTTATATATTTAAACAGGTCTATTATGTTCAAATCCAAAATAGTAGGATTGTAAATTGATAAGCTATTCAAAAGTGAAGAATGTTTATGTGGATGGTCCAAACTGACGTATAATTTATTAAATGTTTCATTTTTTAATATGTCCAAATAATATTCATCACCTAATTTAAAAGTTGGGTCAATGTTACTGTCTCTAAGTAAAATTATTAAATCATTTTCACCATCGTTAGGAAGACTGAGGTCTGAATAATAATCGAGTACTTTATTTTTATATGGTTTTATATAGTCATATCTAAGAAAATAACCGTCCATGAAAACACCGTGTCCATCACATGATTTGATAATACTTTCAATACCTAAATCTGACATGTTACCATCAGAAACATAAAAATTAGGGTTCTCAATAATTTTTCCATTAGTTGATTTGTATGGAAATTCTTGTATTAATCCACCCCTTTGTATGACTGAGTTTTCAGGAACTGTAAGTTTATATCCGTAAGTATCTGCAATTATTTTAGATACAGAATACGTGAATAATTTATTTCCGAAATTTCTACCATAACTTGCGAACTCATTACAAATTTGTACCATGGATGATAGTTTTTTTGGAAATTATTTATTCATGGATATATCCAACATATATCTCATCATTTTATCAGAAGTCAAATACTCTTGTGTGTGTTCAAAAAGTTCTCTATTTAGTCTACTATATTCTTCGTCTCCGATTTTATCGTAATTTTTATTAATATATGAAAGTAACCCTTTAGGTAATTTAGTCAATGTCAAATTTGGACAAGAATCAATGTTTTCAAATATTGGTATACATTTATTGGATAGAATCTCATAGTGTCTCATAGAATCCCACCCCCCCTTTTTTTTGGTTATACCAAATTTACTAACCTGATAGTCCATGTAGTAATCTCCCTCATTATCGAAAATATATTTTGACGAAGACGTAGGTGTACAATTTTCCATACTAGGTATCGAATCTGAAAAGTTCTTTTTTATTTCCTTGTCACCGAAAAATAATTTCGATTTATGTATTGAGTATCCAATAGGAAATATGTTAGGTTCATTTTTAGTTATCAGTTCTCTTTTAAAATAAATTACATTAGGATTGTAGTGTTCGAATCTCCAATATTCGTCTTCGCCATTAACCAAAACGACTTTCTTACCATTGGTAATTTTCATCACCTCTGAAAACATACTGTCATTCCTAGAAATAAATGAATAAATAATCAAGTCATAGTAGTTTTCATTTATTCTGTCCAATACATTATCAGCAATTATATTTAGACTATCGTCCAATATTTTTGTATATGTAAAACCTCTGCCCCACAAAAGATGTGGACTAATTACCGTATTTTTAAATAAATAACTACAATTATGAATACATTCTACATTTTTACCGTACAAGTCTTTCAATCCTAAATAAATAGAATCTTGTAAATAGTCGGATGAAAAGGATGGAATGATTAGTATTTTCATTTCTTTTACATAAAATCATGTTCCGAATAATTAAGTTGTGAAAAATAAATACTCGAATAGTTAATTTGAATTACGATAAAATTTGTTTTGTAATAATATCATAGTAATAATAATAGTAACTAACAAAATTATAACTTGTTACCATTGAATCTTATTCCTAAAACCTCTGACCATATTCCAGAACTAATATTAAATGTTTCTGTAAAACCAGCCTTTCTTGCAGATATTCCTATTTCGAAACCGTCACCCCAAGAACCTCCAGAACCATTTTTATTCTGTAAAAACTCATTTAGGAGTTTCCATTCTTCTGCAAAAATCGTAATTTTTTCTGGTGTGTTTTTAAAAATTAAAAAATGTTCGCTAGGTAGTTGAGAATTCATAATGTCATCTGATTCTGAATATCGGTCAATCACTTCATATGATTGTATTTTATGTCTAAAAACGCCACCAGTATTTTGTAAGAAGTAACCAATCTCATGAGATAAAACACAATTTAATCTGTCCGCACCAAAATTATAATTTTGAATCATCTCAAAAATATAATCATCACTTTCTTTTTTCCATCCATTTAGTTTAACATCACAATCCAAGTAAATTACTACATCATAGCTTTCCGGTAATTCTAAAAAAGCATGATACTTTAAATTATAATTGAATTCGTCACCGTAGTTTAAAATAGAATTTTCAGATATATTGTTCCTAACAAAAACTCTATCAGATAAAATGTCTGAAAAAAAGTCTAGATTATTTGTAGAAATCAAAACATCATGATTGGTTTCATCTAAAATGTTTCCTGCCAAATTTTTTGCAGAAATTAAATAATTTTGATTTTTTTGTTCAATACTTAATAGTGTAAATAAAATTTTCATTAATCTAAAAAAACTTTTTTGAATTTATCCATAATAATTTCAGGACTATATATTTTATATGGTGAATCATAGTCGTCATATTTGATATAATTTTTGAAATTATTTATTATGTCGGTTAATTCATCAGGACTATTATAGTATATACCCCTATCACCCAAAGTTTCAATATGATTTCTTTCACCAGATTGAAAATAAGTAATAATTGGTTTATTAAATAACGCAAATTCTCCACAAGCAATTCCAAATGTCTCACCAAATTGTCTCGCATGAAGCATAGCATCACAAGCCTCAATAAATGCCGATTTTTCTTCCAAAACCCAAGTACCTGGAAGATGAATTATGTTTTTATTCGGTTCACAAAACTGATTTATATTCATGAATAAAAAAACGATGTCATCCCTTTGTCTCGATATATTATAAACTACATTCTGTACAAAGTTTATGTTGAATTCGGTAGAACCCCCGTAGTACCCAAAGACTAATTTATTTTTACTTATACCTAGTTTCTCTCTGAGTGAATATGGTGCGTTTGGAAGTTTTTCTACTATGTGTGGTACAGAAAACTTTTCTGGGTCATACCCCTGATTTCTCGCTAACCAATCGGAAACGTATGCATATCTATGACCATGAGGGTCGTTTTTACAGAAAACAGAATGTACTAAAGTGGGTGTCTCAGGTAAAAGTAAACCATCGGTTTGAGTTCCCTCTTTTATTGCATAAAAAAAATCAATACCTCTATCGTGAGCAAAATTTTGTGTGTCATGTTGACTGAACCAAGAAAAATGAGTCTCAAACCTATCGATAAATTTTTGCTTCGCCTTATTGGTGTGGTCGTCAGGTCTAGCCATTATTATACTTTTATTACCCAAAATTCTTTCATTATAGTCCGCATAGGTAAATAAGGCAACACTAGTACCCCTTAGTGTCAAGTTGTTATCGTGAAATAAAATAGTTTTATTCATATTTTTAGTTAAAAAAAACAACACCAGTACCAGACCAATGTCCTAGAGAGGAGATATCTTTTTTTGGTAAATCTATATCAGACCAAAAAGATTCCATTTCTGGATTTAATTTAGTGTCATCCAAAAGAAGATAACCTTTATACCCAATTGATTTTAAATGGTTGTAAAAAATTCTTTCGAATGACCCGTCATGATATGTGTCTAATAATATATACTTTGAATCTAAAATTATTTGGATATATTCAGGTTTAGTGACATCATCAATTAAAAAAGTAATGTTTTCAGGCCTTTGATTCAAATCGAAAGAATAACCAACATCAAAAGAGTAAACTTTATTTGTTTGATTTATAGACATTGCCAAAGCTGAGCACCCTTTTAATGTTCCAATGTCAAGTAATGTTATGTTATTTTCAGATAATGAAAGATAACTCAACAATCTATAATGTTCTACAGATGATTTACACAAAAAAAATCCCCTATACTCATCTGATATGATATTTTCTGACAAAGAATCCAAATCTAATATATCGAGAGCATCATTTGTAATATTATTGAAGTCCATATAATTTTTTTTTATTTAATTTATTAACAACGGTAATCAACTTACCGAGTGATTAAGTTGTCCAGTTATTCTTTCACACCAACCTTTTGATTCAGAGTGTGGCCAAACTACCCAATACTTAGGTAATTCCTTTGTTTGAAATTCTCTCCAAACTTTACAGTATCCGTCTGGGTCTCTAAAAAACCCTTGTATTTCATTTTTATCAGCATCTTTCCTGAAAATTGTATCATCGTTTTTATCATGAAAAGCAACAACCCAAAAATCATAGTCTTTTTCTGGTACCTGTGTGTAAGCAACATCAATACAATGTTTGAATACACTTGTGAAATCTTCTTTCCATTCTTCCTCATTTTCATAATTGTATGGATTCGGAGGGTAGTTTTTATCCAAGGTATACTTTTGTACGGAACGTCTTTCAAATAACATTCCTGCATATTTTTCGTAATCTCTTAGGGTTCTAACCGGACCAAATCCATATGGTCCATCATGACCTTCTTGAGTTTCACCATCCATTCCGAATAGTTTCCTGTTTTGCAAGTGAGAATGTTGATTTTTCTTAACCCACTCTTTGTCATCATCCCATTGTTTGGTTCTTCCCTTACGAGTATACTCATGATATACAACAGGTTTGTGTGGGTGAAACAAATCATAACCCCAAGTATACGCTCTTGCAGCAATTGAAATTTCTTCACCATGAAAATAATATTCAGGATTGTGTTGAACTTCTTTTGAAAATTCACCTAAGGTAAAGCAGAAATGAGCTGAATAAAATCTTGCAGGTACAGGTTTTGTCATCTCTCTCCAACCTGGTATTGTTTCAGGTAAAAAGAACACCGCTCCCTCAGGAATAAATCTGTCGAATACCATTCTCCAAGGGTCAGTCGCTCTTCCTGCAGGGTCATTGTCAGGGTCAAAGGATGGAACGTAACCCGTAAGTAGAGGTTTATTATACCCATCCTTTTGAAGACCCTTAATCATATTAATTAAAGTCTCATCCCAATTCTTTTCGAATCTCATGTGAGAATCGATTTGCATTGTATATTTTTCGTCTTTGTAAAGTTGTTGAACTAAATGTCTTGCCCAACAAACTCCTTTAGCTTCCTGATATGGAATATCCAAAATTCTAAACCTTTTATCATTTCTCCACTCATCTAAATTGTCAAATCCATCTGACTCAGAATATTGTCTAGCAATACCTAACACTAAGTTTTTTGGATTTTTTGCATTTTCTAACATACTTTTAATGGTGGGAACCAACTGTGGGTCTCTATAACTTGCAATCTGAACAAAAATTTTCATTTTATCGTATTTTGATTTAAAAATAAAAAACCCTCCGTGAAAGTGGAGGGTTAAATTTTTTTATTTTTAATCTGATATAAATTACAAATCTTGTTTTTATGTGAATTGTAAAGACCAGTTTATTAACTGATGGTTATCATTGGAACCTCCGGTTGCCGCACCGAATCCCATGTAGTAAGAACCTGTGTCAAATGAAAAACTAGTAAATGTTTTATTTGGTGAAACAGGTTTACTATTTGTTGTATTCCAATAAAGAGAGAACGTCTGAGATGAATGATTATAATCACCCCAAAAATATAAAGTTTGTCTCCAAAGACCAGCAGTTACAGAATCAGTAGATTGTTGAATGTTGTTTTTATACCAGGTATAACTGTTATTTGTAAAAGTTAAAAATGTAATAGCGTTGCTGGTACCAACAGATTGAATCAACCCTACCCCTCCACCTGCAGTTCCTGTTGAGTTATTTGTTGATGTCCATTGAATACAATATCCGTCAGCACCGGTTCCTCCACCAATGAACGTTGACCATTGTGATGAGAAGTTTCTATCATACCTAATCGCAGTTGTTCTATATACATTTCCAACTTGACCGTTAATTGCTGTGGTTAGGTTAAGAATATTGGAAGATACTGAAGCATTCCCCAAAAGAGAAAGCCCTGTAGTTGATGCAAAGTCACTATAAATAAATCCGTCGATGTTAGAGGTTGAAGACGGGGTAATAGTTGGGGTTGGTGTGTTGGTAGGTGTCTCAGTTGGAGTTTCGGTTGGAGTTGGTGTAGGTGTTTCAGTTGGAGTTTCGGTTGGAGTTGGTGTAGGTGTTTCAGTCGGAGTTTCAGTTGGAGTTTGTGTCGGTGTTTCTGTTGGAGTTGGAGTTTGTGTTTCAGTCTCCGTAGGGGTTATTGTTGGTGTCGGGGTTTCAGTTTCCGTAGGAGTTATTGTTGGTGTTGGGGTTGGAGTTTCAGTTTCCGTAGGAGTTATTGTTGGTGTTGGGGTTGGAGTTTCAGTTTCCGTAGGTGTTATTGTTGGTGTTGGGGTAGGTGGTACACAACTTATTATTGAGTCAATGTACCCTGTTCCTCCTGTAATTATGTATACATTTGTCCCGTCAGAATAATATCCATCACCAGCATAAAATGCAGGGTCTGCAGAAAAATCTGTGTATATGTGGTCTCCTACAACTAAAGATTCACCAACAGATTGATAATAATTGGTTGGTGTTGCGTTACAAGATGTGTCAGGACTAGAGAAGTCATAACCCAAAGGTATAATTGTTGGATTATGTATTGATGGGTCTGAACAAACCCCCAAATAATTGAATATACCATCTCCAGAAAGTATGACCGTTGAATTATAGTTTCCACAGAATGTATCGCTCCAAGAATCAGCACCATTAAATTGAATAGTATTACCCGAACAATCAACAAATTGGAATAGAGGTGGATTTGGTCCTACGTATGAAAAATATATCTCAGAACAACTTTCAGGGATGAATGTATGAGTCGGAGTTACTGTTGGGGTGTTAGTTAATGTTGGTGTTATAGTCGGTGTTGGGGTTGGTGTAGGTGTTGGTAGTATATCACCACACTGTAAACAGAAGGGATTCAATAAGTCATATCTTTCTTTCAATATATTAAAGTTATGCCTAACTTGTCCTCCATTCAAAGGTTCTGTATAAAATCTAAATGCACTAATATCGCCGAAAAAACTTCCTCCGAAATATTTTTCTAACCTGATGTGGGTTGTCAAACCAGAATACACAGTTTCATCAAGTGTTTCAGTTGTTAAACATTCAGGGTCTTGTTGGTATGTCATGCCGGATATAGTATCGGAGCAACCTGTAACCGTTAGATTATCATGTAAACCTTGAGTACCTCCACCCAAGGAAATATTGTAAGCAACTCCTATTTGAGTTTCTCTTGATGTATTTAATGGTCTTGGTATAATTTCTTCAAAATTTTCTACAACTAAAAATAATTTTCCGTTGACATAAAATTTCATTCTCCCCAATCTATCAACCTCCTCATTAACCCATCTTTCCGTTATATTTACAACTTCAACTGTTGCAGGGTCATAATCTTTTTCATGAGTTATTGGTGGTTCAATCAAACTGACACTGTTATTTGCTGATGATGCGGTATAAACTGTTTTTACAATTTCACCTAAACCACCTTTATAGAGTAAATCACAGTCATCTAAATAAGTGTTTCTTTCGAATACAGCATTAATTTGAACCCATCTTTCCTCTTGCAAATAAGTTGTTCCGATACAATCGTCAAAAATACCTCTTGTGGAACACCATTCGGTAACACTAGTTCCGGTTGTATATGTAATACCGGTAGTACAAGTACCAGTTGTTTCACAACCACCAGTAATCCTGTAGGTTTTGACACATAATCTAGGACTTGCAGTTTCACCACTGAGTCTTAGCGATAAAGCATTAGAAACACCATCATACAATGGATTTAATTCACGTATACTTGCGTATGATGTACAATTACAAGGACACTGGCCACAACTACAATTTTGTGATGTAACACCTGATTGCTGATATACATAATGACAAGTCGAAGCGGTTGCAGCACTACTTGAACAACCACAAGTTTCTAAACAATTTAGACCTTCAGTAACTCTTGTATATCCACTGTCTGTAATCGGACTACCATTGGCATAATGATAAAACTTATTTTCTGCCCTAGTACCATAATAAAAGAAAATACCTTTATTTTCAGGATATCTTGCATTCAAACCAACATCGGTGTTACCTGTCCACCTGTATCTTAATAAAAATTCAGTACCCCAACCTAGATGAAATCTTTCAGGTAAAACCTGATAATCATATCCAAATGATTTATAAAAACCTTGATAGAATCCACCTGAGAAACTTATAAATCTACCAACAGAATTATTGTTGGTTCCACTTGATATTAAATAATCATATGAATTATCATTCAGTATTCTATCGCTCGGTGTTGTGAAACCTGTGACAGGGTGCATTTTGAACCTCCTGTCATATTTTTTTCTTGAAAACTTGTCGGATATTGATGTATATAAACCAGAGTTTAAGTATATGGTTTCACCAGAAAATTTATCAACTAATCCGTTGTCTATCCCTGTCAAACCAACGTCACAAATAGATGTAATTACTCCACAATTGACTAAGTCTTTATCTGTTGGGTTCCAATAACTATTCGAAACAACTGTGTCTTTTTCGAAATCTCCACATCCAATACATTCAGTAACTCCTGAACTATTGAAGTCCATGTTAATTGGCATTCGATTTCCATCCCCTTCTCCGATTAATAATGGAGAGAAAATGACTTCTTGGTCGTAATCTTTTTCATCTGACGCCAATGATATATCAGAAACCTCATTCAAGGGTTTCAATAACCATCTTCTAAAGACATATTGATTAATATTTTGGTAAGACATAAACTATAGAATAAATACCCTTTTGTCGTGTATTTATAGTAAAAAAGATGCTCACGTTAAATAAAGAATTTTTTAATCCTCCTTACTACTTCTACATCAAAGAAAATAGAAGTTCGTATTCATTGTATTTTTCTGTGGAGAATACTTTGACCGAGGCAAGAAAAAAAGATGAGGTAGTGAAAATACCAAAGAGTAAGATAAAAAAAGTTGAAAACTATTTGGAAAAAGTTTTGAAAACAAAAGACAAAACAAAGACAACTAAAAAGTTGAAAGGTGAGATTGAAGAATTAGTTGATGGAGACGGTGGTCTAATGAGTTCTAAAATTCCAATTTTAGACCCGAAAATGCATCCAAGAAAAACGATGGACCAAACAATAGCGATGGCGAGAATAACTAATGACCCCGTTTCGAGAGGATACAGAACATATTTTGGTGAATCTGCTGATGAAGAGATTTCTGAAATTAACTTGTCAGGAACTTTCGGAGGACCCGAGACACAAGATTTGGATGGGAAAGAAACTTATGAATACTTCAAAGATGAGCTAGAAATGGAACCAGATGAGGCAAAAGAAAGAACCTTACAACAAGGTAAAGACCCTTCAGGTAAAAAAGATAAAAAATCTAAGTACTATAAGGATAAAAATTTTATAACAAGGGCAACATTATCTGAAATACAGAAAAACAAAGCAATCAAAGTATTGGAAGATATGTTGACTAAAAAATCCAACACGGAAAAATCAGAACTTGGAAACAAAAATGAAGAATTGCCGATGTTGGTTAAAAAAAGTTTGAAGTCTTTATTGAAACATGCGGAAATGAAAGGAATTACAAAAAAAGACCTAATTAAATTTTTGAAAAGTGAATAAAGAATTATATAACTCTTCAAATGGTTTTGTTGAGTTTCCTAAAGATAAAAGGGAACACATGAGAATATGCTTTGAAAAAGCGAACTGTAATGATGAAAGAGCTGAGGGTTATAAAAGAAACAAAGAATTACAAACAAAACATACGATTGATTATAAACAATTGAAAAGAATCAAAAACTTTTTTGATAATTTCAAAGGTGGTCAAGATGATGTTTCTTTTATATTAAACGGTGGGTTTGTGATGAAAAATTGGGTTAACGACCAATTGAGAAGAATGAGAGATGGTATTCATATGACGAAAACAAATAAGATGAATACTGGTATGCAAAATCAATTTATAAAACCTCATGAAAAGAAAGACTTCACAAATGTTAGAAAATCACAAGAACACAACTCAACATTAAATAAGTATGATGTTGCGGTAACTGAGTCCTTGAAGAGAATAAACGAAATAATATCAAAATTATAATAACTATGGCAAACGAACTTACTTTAGACTTGTCCCAAGATGTTCCAAATGCAATGACCGCTATTGCAGAACAACAAAGGGCGATATTATTCCCTAAGAATGATTATAATAAGGTTGGAAATGAATATTCTGCAACAAACAGAGACGCAGTTGCTGATGGTGATAATCTCGGTAGAGGTACCGGAGTTTATTTGGATGTATATAATCAAGCTGCTGGTGATAAAGTGGACATTGTTGAAAGAAAAAACAACATTAAAATAAACAAGTATAGTGCGTCTAAGGGTTACCCTGACTTTCAAATATGAAACTACAAGGAGTACTTAAAGGTTTAATTTGTGAAATTGCATCAATTGACACAATAGTTGACTGCATCAAAAATAAAAAAAGATGTATCATTTACTATGATGGGGATGAACCTGGTGGTAGAGGTCTAAGAGAGGTTGAATTAGTCTGTTTAGGTACTAGTAAAGCAGGTAACAAAGTAGTCAGTGGTTGGGACATTGAAGGTGCGTCTCATACCGCATACAAAAATGAACAACCTTTACCTGGTTGGAGATTATTTAGATTAGATAAAATTTTATCCGTGCAACCAACAGGAGAAACATTTGACGAAATGAGACCTAATTTTAATCCAAATAGTGACAAAAGAATGAATAATATTATCATTATATCAAAATTTTAATTATGGACCAACTTATGCAAAAATTGATGATGTCTAAAGCCATCATGGACAAATCAGACCAAATAAAAAGAAGTAACGGAATTTCTATACCAAACATAAGTGTAGATAGTTATGACGCACCTGTTGCAAAATATAACTTACCTACCGAGTTTGTTTCAGAAAATCAAAGTAGACCCATTTCCAATGGACCCATGAAAACCCCAACAATTGATGCAATTAAAAATTCTAAGTTACCTGACGCAATAAAAAAATTAATGATTGAACACCCTATACAATCTCCACAAATGACAGGTCCAACTCTAACAAATGAGTTGGTAGAAAAAGCATCAAGACTTATGAAAGAAAAGTCTAACGAACAACAACAGATTAAATCCTCACCAAGTATAGACATATCTCAAATTGAGAAAATTGTAGAAAATACAGTTAGAAAAGTTCTCAAAGAGAACGGATTGTTGACAGAGTCTGAAGAAAAAACTAATGAAACATTTTCTTTCAAAGTTGGTAAACACATTTTCGAAGGTAAAGTCACAAAAATCAAAAAAGTAGGATAAAGCTTTTTTTATTTGAGTAAAAGAACTATACTTTTGACTGATTAATTTAACATCATGTCAAAAATAAAAGTATTAGTTGTTCCATCAGATAGAACTGGTGTAGGTAAGTTTAGGTCAGTTGACCCTCATATTTTTTTACAGAATTTATATCCTAACGATTTCCATGTAGATATAGATTATGAACCCCCAATGAATGACGATGGGTATTGGAAACAATATCAAATTGTTGCTTTTCACAGGAGTATAGGTAATGATTTTGATTTAGCAAATCAAATGATTAACAAATTAAACTCTATGGGTATTGTAACTGTATGTGATATAGATGATTATTGGATGCCAGGAAAAGAACATCCAATCCACGATATTATCAAGTTCAATAAAATTAACGAGAAGATTGTTGCGAATATAAGAGACGCAAAACACGTCACTACTACGACGACTCTTTTTGCAGATGAAATTAAAAAGATTAATAAAAGCATTGCAATTTTTCCAAATGGTATTAATCCAAAAGAACCTCAGTTCATGGAACCAACACCTGAATCTGATAGAATTAGAATCGGTTGGTTAGGTGGTTCCTCTCATCTACATGACTTACAATTATTAGACCAATCATTCAGTAAATTAACTTCATTCAAAGATTCTGTACAATACGTGTTGTGCGGATTCGACACAAGAGGAACGGTTACCGAAATTAATCAACAAACAGGTGAGCAAACAAGAAGAAATATAAAACCTGAAGAAACAGTATGGGCTCAGTATGAAAAAATATTTACACAAAATTTTGAAATTATTTCAGATGACTATAAAAAGTTTTTATTAGAGTATAAACAAGAATCTTATGAGTTTGAAAACAATGAGTCATATGCTCGTGTTTGGACAAAACCTGTTACATCATATGCAAAAAACTATTCGAGGTTTGACATATCTTTAGCGCCAATCAAAAACCATTTGTTTAATAGAGTTAAATCTCAATTAAAGGTAATTGAGTCAGGTTTTTATAAGAAAGCATTAATCGCCTCCAACATAGGTCCATATACAATCGATTTGAAACATTGTCTAAAAAATGGTAACTTTGTTGATGGAAATGCATTACTCGTAGACGAAAATAGAAATCACTCAGATTGGGCCAAGTACATAGAAAAACTAATCAAAAATCCCAATATGATTAAAGACATGGGTGAAAAATTATATGAAACAGTCAAGGTTACTTATGATTTAAACACAATCAGTAAAGCAAGAGGAGAATTTTATAAATCAATAGTATGATAAATCTACCAATAGAAAAATTACTTTTCATAGACATAGAAACCGTAGGTATCGAATATACGTACAGAGACTTATCAACGAAAAGAAAAAAATTATCATCATTATTTGAACATTATGAATCTTGGTTCAAAAAAAGGTTTCCTGAAGACGAAAACCTTTCTTTGGATGAAATGTTCAAAATAAGAACAGCATTGGTTCCTGAGTTTGCTAAAATAGTATGTGTTTGTATGGGATTGGTAGACCAAAAAGGTAAATTCAAAACGACTGTAATCTCAAACACAGATGAAAAAAAGTTACTTGAAGACGTAAAAAAAACATTAGTCAAGTGTGGAGAGATGGGGTATTGGTTGTGTGGTCATAACGTCAAGAACTTTGA
>JACCDW010875192.1_pt1 | contig 25525 bp, 32 predicted proteins | sample 7449781 | NCBI WGS metagenome assembly JACCDW01 (sample SAMN15323449, study PRJNA562643) | freshwater metagenome | isolation source: river surface water | place: USA:Blue River Watershed | collected 2017-08-18
CGTAAGTGCCATAAAAACTACTCAACGCAGGCAAAAAGACTGCATAGTCTTTCTGCTTACTGGTCAAGTTGTCGATAGTATTTTTAGCTTGTTCTGACATTATTTTGTTTGTGCAGGTAACATGTAGTTGTATTCAGCAATACCGGAGTCAACAGTAATCATAGCAACACCATCGTCACTAATCTTAAATGTCTTGTCGCCGGGCAAGCTCAGGATGCTGATAACAGCAGCAACTGGCCATGAGCGAGTATTGCTCAGTTTACCAGCAACACCACTTTGGAAAACAAAGTTACCTGCATGTGAACTGTGGTCGCCGAAGTAGAACTTCAAATCACCGTTTTCAACTTTAACTGTAAAGTTTAATTCCTCACTGTTAGCACTAGCTTGGAACTTCAAACGTTGAATGCTTTGGTTTGTAGGAACAATATCAATGTTCCAGTTAACAGGTCGCATTTTAACAGTTTTCTTCATTTGATCAGAGAAGATGTCGCTGCTCATAAAACGATAGTCGTTTTTAAAGTCACCTGTTTTGTTTTCAAAGTGAACGCCTACAGGAACCTTCTCGCCATTCTTGTCTTGTGTTGCTACAGTAATGTTAGCATCTTCCTTGTATTCAGGGATGTTCAAAACTGTATTCAACTTGCCTAAGTTTGGCATGCCGAATGTGCCAACAAAGTCGGCAATAGGTCCTTTGAACTTGGCTTGCAAAATAACGCTACGGTCTTCGGCTACTGCTTCTAACGTTGTTTCGGCTTCTGTGCCTACGATTTTAACTAGGTTGATATTACCCAATTGATGTGTATGTTGTACGATGTCTAATAGATGGTCTTTCATAGTTTCTCCTATATGTGTAGTGTATATGTTTTATTTAGAAAAATCAAGTCATGTGCGAACAATTTCGCCCAATACTTGATGTGCTTTTACCGTTTTAAGTTCGCCTGGTTTTTTAATTTCGATCCAGTTAACAGTTTCTTCGATACTGGCTACGGTAATAACTTCAAACCCAAGTTCTTTGCATGTATTAACTAGTAAAGTCTGTGGCATCCAGCTAGCCAGTCCGTTTTCTGCGTATTCGGCACACCGTACAATGTCGCAGTTATTGAAACTAAACATCATAACGCCGCCTGGCCTGAGTAACTTCATACACTGGTCTAGCATTAGTTTAGTATAATTTAGTGGAAAATAGTTAAACACATTCCAAGCAAATATAAAACCAAATTGATTTTGTGGCAAAGCACTAAGATCAGTGTCACTAATACCATCTGCTCCTATTAAGTAAGGCCTGACTCTGTTTTTATACACAGGATTAAACTTGTTTAGTGTATTATCGAGGAATTCTCGATGCACGTCTGCTATATATAATGGATCTCCGGCTATTAAATGTTCAGTCCACGTGCCGTCCCCGGGGCCAATCTCTAACGCAGGATATCGCCAGTCTGTATATTTCCGTGATCTGACTATTACTTCGGCCCTGGTTTCATTGTGCATTGGCAATAACTTGATAGTTCTTTCGCATTCAACGCTCATACTATGACAAAATGGAATTCCGTTAATGCTATATCCTGTGTCTAAGTACTCGTTAGTGCGCTCGATTAGTTCCAAGTCGATTTGTTTTATTATCTCTGGAATCTGATTTTCTGTAACAAACAATTCGTTTTCTACATAATCAACTACTTTAAGGATCTTAGATAGTTGATCCTTGTAATCATGGCGCAACGAAGCATCATGTATACTAGACAAATGCCGGTCAACTTCCTCAAGTGCCATCCTCGATGCTACAAAAGAGAGCTGCGTTAGGTCATTACGTAGTTTAACTAATTCGCTTAACTTCATGATTACTCAAAACTAAACAAGTCCGAAAACGTACTGTTGATATCTGTATTTTCGGCAATGCTCCACTTCAACACACCTAACAAGTTCTCTACCTTTTGATCCACGATGCCAGCCTCCATTAAGTTGTCGTCGAATGGCAATTCTTTAAACCACCGTGGAATATGTGCTTCATCGGTAGGATAGCCTACTGCTTTGTATCCTAACGGATTATCTTTAAGTTTACATACAATAGTCTTCATACCGTCGACAATAGCAGTACTGTAATTGTCTCCGTGCATTTTCTTCAGTCTATTCCAGTTCATAGCTGCGCGAACGTGCCCGGGCATATTTGCTTTGCCTAGTCTATCTTCTTCGGCTGTATACTTGGTCAAGTTATTGACACGCTTAGGTGTACCTTTTTCCCACGCTGGGCGACTCTGGAATTGAATCTTAAACTCTTTAACTTTGTCGATAATCATTTGACGTTCTGCACCGGTTAGTACATCTAGTAGGATTTCGCTCAAGAAATCTTGCACAACCTTAGGCGTATCACTGCGCTTCAAGTCCAAACCCATAGCTTTAACTTTGCCGGGCTTGCCGTCTTTATCTAATCGCTTGCCTTCCAAGTCGTAAATCAATACAGCATAACGCTTCTTCTTGATAAACAAACCTTTCTCTGCAACTAGTTCGCGGCCGCCTTTAATAATGGCACCCATCTCGCGCGGGCAGTGACAAGCACGTTCCATAAATGCAGGGAACGATTCGTTGACTTGATCCGCGATGCTGTCGTAGACTTGAACACAAATGTCCTTGTTCCATTCCATACGCCCGGCTTCGACTTCTTTCTTGAGAATAGGCCATGCACTAAAATAAACAGAGTCAGTATCACCGTAGATAACAGATTCGCCTACATGGTCGTAATTGCCCGTGATAGCTTCGTTAACGAATGCATCCATGTGTTTAGCAATAGTACGGCCAGTTAGTGTAGTTGATTGTCCGATTCGATGGTCAAAGAAACGACAACCCGGATTCAAAATCGCACCATACAAACTGTTCAAGTTAATCTTTTTAACTAACTGACGTTTGTCCCAGTATTCTTTATCTTCCTCTGTTGTGGCGTCTTTCTTTTTGGCCTGCATTTCTTTACGTTCTGCATACCAACGTTCCAACAAGCCTGGGACAATACCTTTCTTTTCATATGAGAAGATAGTACCGTTGGCACTAATAGTCCAAGGCTTATTACTGTCAAATACCATGCGCCAAACATCAGCAGCGCTCATAACTTCACTAGTACCATCTGCTTCCCAGTCAACTGTGATTTCTGTACTATTCTCGCCAGCCATTACAGCTTCATATTCGAAGCTACCAAACAATCCTTCCCATGCTGCTGCAAAACTGGCGCCGCTGGCCATTTTTTCTGAGATATACTTGTCCGTCATAATAGGACGAAGTTGTCCTACGATTGTTTCTGGTCCCATGTTAAGGGCACGAATAGCCGAGGGATAGAGCGAGTTGATGTCAATGGCTCCAATGTAGTCGTGCATGCCAACTTTGGGATAAGCAACATAGGCACCTGCTGCTTGTGTTTCGACGTCTGTTCCATCTTCATTTGTTTCGCGGCCTTTCCTGTTAGGTACGACCAACCCGTAACTGTGTGCTTCATTAATAATTGCCTGTTCTGTGGTTGCAACTGCGCCCATTGTTGTTTGCAAAAGCACAGTGTTATCGTGTGCGATTGTGTTAGCTAAGTCCAAGAACTTTAGTTTCTTGTCTAACTTTGCTAACAAGCGAGTATCTTGTCTGTTGTATTCTAAGAACTTTGGAAAGTCTTTGTTATACAACTGGTCTAACGTGCCTTCATAAGCAGTCTTGCGTTCATCTAGCTCATATTCGCCAATAGCATCCAAACTATAGCTATGGCGTTCTTCATATGTATACTTGCGATAAAGTTGCATATAGTCCATATGAACTCGACCTACTAAGTCAAACGTTGTGCTAGTAGCACCAAATCGTTCAAACTCACGTTGCTTTGGATATTGTCCCCACAAACAAAGTCTGCGAGTATCATCTTTACTCAACACACGAGTAATGCGGCCAACTGTGTATGGAATATCGTAGCCTTCCGAGTTCCAACCAGACAAAATGTCTGCGTCTTCAATTAAGTTAAGGAACGTGTCCAACATGTCTTCTTCTTTGTCGAACAGATAACAGTCTTCGTACTTGGCCGCAATTTCTTCTGCGGTTTCCCAGCTCATGCCACTTGGCGGCATGGCTAACGTAACTAGTTTGTCTAACCAGTCTAGGTAAACAGAAATAGCAGTAATATTATTGAATGGATCGTTTGTTGGGGCGAAACCTCGTTTAGGGTCGAAGTTCGCCTCAATGTCAAAAAATGCTGTTTGTAGTTTAGGAGGTTCTGCTCCTAAGAAGTGTTCACTTAAATGCCTGAACACTGGCTTAAAATCACTTTCCCAAAGCCGCACACCTTTGTGCATGCGCAACTCTTTTTGGAATTCTTTATTGTTTCTTGTTGCAAACCTACTCACAGGCGTACCGTAAATAGTTCTGTGCTTGCCTCTCGGGTCATCGTAGTAAAACACATAATTTGGTGCGTGTTCAGTATATACACGCTCTCCGTTAATGCGTTCGACCACGTGAATCTTATCTTTTTGCCTATCAAATAAGGCGTCAACGTAACTCAATGTAATCTCCTTTTTGTGCGACTTCTAGCTCACACACACTCTACATGCCGTTTATAGTCCGGCGAGACTTATTTTAACATTAAAACCAAAATTTGCATAACGCAATAGTATCAAAAGCAAACAATAACAAGTAGTTTGCTAGCATACCAAAGCTACGTCTAGTATACGCACAGATACCGTATATACCAGTACTCAACACCCACGGAAAATACAAATAATTCAGCGGCGGAGTAGGTGCTGTAATCATCATAATAAAACTACATCCAATAGACATTATCCACGCTAACACTTCAAAAACAAATCTGATTTTATTGCTTTTGAAGTCTTCTTTAATCCAAATAAAAATATTGTTTAAGATTTCATTCATTTTGGTTAGCTGACTGGCTCTGGTATTGTTCTAATACTTTGTTCCATAACACAATATCTGCATCGTAGAAATATGTTAATGTTTGTGCTTTGTCTATTAGAGTCCACAAATTTTTAAGTTTGTCGTATATCTTTGTTCTTCTAGTCTGGTTTTCATTAAGGTTGTTAATTTTCTCGATGTATATTCCGTGCTCAGATAAAAAGTCGATAGTTAGTTTATTTGTATCAAAACTTGGGTGAATCGGAATCCAAACTATTTTATTTTGTTTACTAACCAAACTCCAAGTAATAGGATAACTGTGTATATCTAAAACCGCCGTTGCCCAAATCTTTTGCCAGTCGACATTATCTATTAGATAATCTAATTTATTTTTAAATATAAACTCTGCGGTACCGCGAAAGTGCCGGTCGATAGGATCTCTTATATGAGAAAACACCGTGTAGTCGTCTTCTAATAAATCAAAGTCAGATTCTACCCATCCCAAAGATTCAAACAGAGCCGAATACGTCATACTGGCATTTTTTGTTATTGGCAAGTATGCCAGCTTTGCGAAAGGATTCAGGTAGACCTTCATTTATATTAAAGAGTCTTACCAACAGTTTCCAAAATAGTGTTTAGCTCGTCGTGGTCACGATTGGTTTCGCCTAACTTGGCTTTGTGTGCAATCTTAACAGCTTTTTTTAGTGTAGCTGGTTTGATTTCTAATTCTTCGGCAACTGCTTTAATAGTGTCGTTTAAGCCTGCGTTCAAGTCTTCAATTTCTTGCAAGACTGTCATTCCCTCGTTAACCAATTGTGTCAGTTTGATTTTGGCGTCGCCGTTAAAGCTGCGATTATAGTCGCTCATAGTGTACTCCTAAAAAGTTAATTGTATATTTGTTGAAGTGCAAAGTCAAACACTTTGAATGTTTTATTTAATCCCAATAACCATAAAACGATTGTATTCTGTTTCAGGATCTTCTAAATGCATACTACCCGAATAGATTACATTCAATGGAAAACGTTTTACAATGTCGTCGGGATTTGAATACTGTACGCCAGGGTCTTGGTCTCTGGCTTGTAATGCTACTAAAGTGCTTGCCGGTATATTGTTAAACCAATCAGTGCCTTTCATATCAGTTAAACTGGTATTAATAACTAATCCGTTTTGACCTAGTTGCCGATATGTCAACTTGTTGGCATCTTTCTTCATCGATTGAACATTAGTGACGTTGGCTAATTGTAGTAGTTTTTCGCCTGTTGATAAGAATTCCGAATTAGTTTCGACGTTGATGATTTTGCCAACAGATAAATCGCTAGCCAAGTTTATATATAAGGACATATTAGCATACCAAGAACCTAATATGTATATAGTTGAGTATGATTTTTGAATCTTTTCTAGTTCGGATATTAACCAAATTTTGCTAGTAGTAAGGTCGCGAGTTAAACTACCTTCTAAGGAGTAACCGCTGCTTTCTGATAATTTAGTTAACTGCATATATTTTAATGCTCACTTGATATAGAGTCTGGCGTAACTCATATACAAGGCAGCAGCCGCCTTTGTGACGCCTGAGCTTGCGCTCTAACCGTTAGCGACAACGGCCCTAAGGTGGGTTCTTTAATGTACTTATCGTCTGGTCTTTTGTTGTCCGCGTGGAACTGAACCAACTGGACTAACAGGATTATCTGCACCTTTGATAACGCCAGTTGATCCGCCTCTAACAGCAGATAAGTCATATTCTTTTAGTTTTGGGTGCCCGAATGCTTTGTACACTGTGTATTTTACTTTTGGATCAGCTGATTCTTTTAAGTACCAACCGTTTCTGTCTTTTTCTAATCCAAAGTCAAAACGCAATACGTTGTTTGGTGTGCTAACAACATTGTAATACAAACGAGTTTCTGTCATGTTAGACAGTTTACGCTCGACGTTTTGTAGTCTAAGCTCGATAGAATCTTCTTCTTTATCTAGTCTGTCGATTTCTTTATCTTCTCTATCGTTAACTTGATCCAACTTTCTAACGTCTTGTTGTTCTTGATCCTGCACATACATAATCAATGCTTCTGTATCGGATGCAGCACGAGGGAACTTAGCACGGGCTCTAGCAATAGTATGCTTTAGTTCTTTTTGTCCAAACTCTCCGCCCACGTCTTCTTCTAAATAGTTAGCATATTCTTTGGCTACTTGCTGTCTTGTTTTACCATACATGCCGTAGAACTTAACATCGCTGATATTGCTGTTGTGGTAGTCTGCTAGCATAATAGATAGTTCGTTAAACTTGCCTTCCACCACACCTTCTTTTCTAGCACGAACAATTTTATATTCGTCACTACCTGATGTACGATAGTGAGCAACTAGTGCATCTTCTGCATCTTGTCTACTACGATGTGGGCTAACAACCTTGCCAGTAGTTACATTCTTAATAAAGTGAGTAGTTTGATTAGTAGCACCCAAGTCTTTATACTTAGATACTTTGGTTTCTGCCAAACCTAATGTCTTAGCATTGTCTGGGCCAACTAACTCTGCTTGTTTATCACGTAATCTATCAGCAGCATCTTTTGGTTGCTGTGCTTTAGGTGGTGTTTTAGGCTTGTGTTGATTTGCGTTAATAGCAGCGCCATTGTTAAAACTTTGACTATGACTATTAGCAGTTTGTCCGCCTCGCTTTTCACTCCACTCATATCCTGCTTTGTGACCCGAGCAATCTTTAGTACATGGGCTTCCCATGAATGTTAAACCTGTTGCTTCATTGATATGAGTACAGTTACAAGGAGTTTGTCCGCATACAGGACAAGCATCTGTGCCTTCACGTAACGGCCATTCGTCGCCTGTTACTTCTTCCACTTCACCACCAGCAGAATAAACAATCTCTTCAATTTGGTTAAACACTTTTCTTGGAGCAACCATGTAATCGCCATTCCATTCGATAATGTGGCCGAACTTGTCCATTACTCGTTTGTATGCTTGTTCTCCGTCAACGACGAAAACTGCAAGGTCTTCTGGTTGTTCAAAAATGTTTGCTAAGTTCATGATTATTTCTTCGCTTGTTGTACTTGTTGCAACATTGTAGCAACTTGTGAACCTTTTTGCGGGTCAGCTAATGCATCACCCACCAAGTCCGCTAAGTTTTTAGTCTGAGCTAACTGTGCGCCGCTTACTGGAGCATTTGGATTAGTGGCCATAGTTTGCAATGCTTGGTTAGCAAGATTAGGATTTAATGCAGGGTCTACTGTTTTCAACTTGCTTAAATTCTTCTGTGCTGTTGTAATAGCTGCTTTCTGTGGATCTGTTGCAGGTGCTGCACCACCTTGTGTTGTTGGTGCAGTAGGTGTTACGGTATTTACTTCTTTAAGTTGGCGTAGTTTTTCATCTGCGGCTTTTAACTTTGCTGCTAGTGCTTGAATATCAACTGGCTTTTTCTTGGCCTTTTCGCCTACACGCTTTACCATTGCTTGATACTTGTCGCCGTATTTGGCTTCTTGTTCTTCCGCCACATCTTGTTTCTGTGGAGTAACAGCATGTACCTTAACATTCTTCTTGCCTTTTTTAGTCAAGTCACTAACAGTATAACGAGCAGCAGCAGACTTGTCTGGAGCGTTTACAGTATAGTGTCCTGATGCTGTGCCTGAGCCACTTGGATCGTCATAACTGTATCTAACACGGTGCGGGAATCCTTTTGCGGCTTCTGCTACACCTTCTTCTTGATTGATACAAATCTTATCATAGTCTTGCATTGTTAGTGTGCGGCCGCTTTGTCCTAACTTAATCATACGTTCTGCAACATCGTGCAGATCCATGTCAGTTTGTGCATCTTCACGAGCATATTCCAACATACGAATCATTAATGGAACGTCCATAGTTACAGTATCAACGCCGCCCTTGCCTTCCGTCACACCTTGCTCGTCGATTGCGTTCATGTTGCCCCCGGTCTTGTATAGTTTAATGTCGGGGAACATTTTTCTAATCTTTGCAGCGGCAATGGCACGATCCTGTGTTGTTGGATAAGTTATTACAATATGGAGACCACGAGCCCCACCTTGCACACGCCCACCTGTTTTGGCAGCAATTTGATCTGCAATTTTAATGTCATCGGGGCCACTGATTGCAGCACCTTTTATCATCATACCAACTGCTTCTTCTAACGAGCCTTCCGCCACACCTTTTTTATACTTTTTAGCAGCTTGTGCTAATTCATCGCGATAGTGTTGTGGAGCAGGATCTCCTGTGTTGGCTCGTCGTTCTTGTTTTTTCTTCTCTGCCGCAGCTAAACGTTTCTTACGCTCTTTTGCCATCATATCAGAAAAGCCTTCGTCTAAGTCACTAGTCTTTAACTTGCCGCGCAACTCGTTGGCCATCTTTTCGTAGTGAGCCTTTTTAATATCATTCTTAGTTGCTTTAGCACGTTTTTCGTAGTCTGTAATTTGTGCCCATAGTGCATTTTGCTTACGCTCGTCTGCACCTTCCGCCACACCTTCAAGGCGATAGTTGCTGGCATCACCGCCGTATGAGTCTGGGAATCCACTACGTGCAGCACGACTTTGACGAGCACGTTCGCCGGGTGTATTTAGGAAACGTGCTCGTGGATCGTAATTACGGCTAGGGTTTTGCCATTCCACAGGTTCTTTAGGCAACGTCATTGTTGCTGTAATATGACTAACACCAGGGTGATTTTTACGCTGACCTGTCATATGTTCTGCTGCTGAACCGCCTAGGGCTTGTGCAATCTTTTCAGCAACAGCATTTAACTTTGCAGCTCTTTCTGGCTGTGCGTTGCGATATAAACTATTGCTGGTGTCTACGTCAACGGAGATGTTTAACTTAGCAGTGTCGCCTTTTGGATTTGCACTTACGTGAAAGGTTGAAGAACTTTCGCCAGGAATATTAATCCAGCCCAGTGTTGGGTAGTAATCTCTACTTAACTCTTTAACAGGATGATAATCAATACCAGCCTTCTTCATAATAGCAGGCAATGCAACCCACCATTGTTGTTGTAGTTTACGTAAGTCTTGATATTCGCTTTCTGCAAAGTTAGCAAACTCTTCTTTAAGTTTACGTTCTACTGTAGATTCTTTAAGAGCGTTACTCAAATCTTTAATAACGCTTTCTTCGGCGCTGCCAACCATTTTTGTTTTGGCTTTGCTAGCAGGATCTTTGCCCTTCCAATAACCTGGAAATGTAGGACCTGTAGACTTCTTCTCTGCTTTAGACATTGAGTCAATGGACTCTAATAATTTTTTCATGTCGCTCATTTTGCAGCCTTCTTTTGTTTGTAAGTACCACCAAATAGCGAACCTACTTTAGCTTTGTTCTTTGGAGTAGGATTAACAACACCAGCAACACTGCCTGCACTCATTTCGCTAATGCCTTGCTCTTTATCTTGTTCGGCTTTTTTAGCGGCCTCACGCTTCTTACGCCAGATTTCACGGAAGTATGCTTCGTCATCTGGGTTAACGCCTGGACTTTGTTGGCCGCGATGTCTTGGCTTTGCTGGGGTGTCACCTGGGCGTGGATAATCTATACCGGGCAAGTCGTATGGGCCACCTTCCGCCACACCTTTTTGTAAAAATGACGGAACAGGTCTTTCGTCAGTTTTACGTTGTACTTTTGTTGAAGTAATAGTAGGGTCAACACGAGTTGCAACAGTCATGCCACTTGTACGACCTGCTTTTTCTGGCGCACCTTTTAAACTAGTTGCAACTGTACTGCGCTTTGCTAATGATGTTGCATTATCTGGCCATTGTTGCCCTTCGTCTACTGGAGCTAAGTCTTCCGCAGTAATTACGTTCTCTGCAACTGTTACAACTTGCATTGTGTCTTGTTCTTCCGGTGCTGCACTAGCAGCGGACATTAACTGATATTCTAAATGTTCACGAACGGTTTTTAAGTAGTCAGCAGCCAATGTAATTTTAGCACTTACCCAACCTTCTAACCCTTGTTGTTCGCTCATGTGGCGTAATAGTTTGTGTAGTGTTATAGCATCTTCTGCTGCGTGATAACACTCTTGGCGTGCCATTTGCACTTCGTGGTCCAAATGCATGTCTTGTGCATCAGAAACAATGTCTTCTTTTAAAAAATCGTTGCTTTTCATAGCGAATCCTTGGGTAATGTTGTATTTATTAGTGTACGGTGAATCGATCGTCTATCAACGAAACCGGCTTTTGGTTAATTAAAAAATTTCTTTTAGCAAAATTTGTAAACTTCAAGTTTACTGATTCTACCCTTAACGTATGAGTTCCGGGTTCTAAGTTAACGATAACATGCTCTCTTACAAATTGTTCTGCATTGTTCCAGATATATGTTCGTTCAGTTAACAATTCGTCGTCGACATATAGTCTATATACCGGTGGCGTAACTTCCCACTTACAGTACAAATCAACGGAAATCGAAACTTCTCTCATATTAATTCATGTTAATAGGATTAAGTTTAATTAACTCTGGGTATGCTTTGTTAAAGTGGCGCATAATAACACCAGCTGTGGCATGTGCTTCGTTTTCTTCTGGGCTACCTGTAACGCCGCTGTCTTGGTTTAGTTCATCGTTTACAAACTGTTTATAGTGTACAAGTTCGTGTGCTAATGTACGTAAAATATCCAACGGATGTCTGTCTGCAATGGCTAAATGAATTACGTTTTCGTCGTTAACAAAGCGGCCAAACGTTGCTTGACCGTCGTGTGCTTCTATGTGCTTTTCTAGTTTAATTTGCGGTAGCTTTGAAACTTTTAGTTCTTTCATTGCTATAGGCAAAAACTTTACTAGCAATTCTGGTAGTTCTGGCGTTTGCTTGCTTTCTTTGAGAGTAGCAACTGCGCGGTCAAAGTCACCGAAGTCTTCGTCTTCTGCTAGTTTGAAAGCACGTAACATTTTGTTAGGTGTGCTGGGTTTTACATCCTTTGTCATGCTCATGCTATAACGTGGATCTTTTGCCATCTTCTTATTAGTGGCAACAACACCTACGCCTGCTGCATCTTCCGCCACACCTTGCTTGACAAAGTGAAATCCACCAAATTGTTCGGGGTTGCGTTTTAAGAACTCGCCGGCTTTTTCAATGGCCCAACGGTCGCCTTTGACAACATAAGTTTGTATGTCGTCGTCTTCCGAATATTCTTTACTGACAACTTCTAAGCCTGCTTTCTTGAATACATTGACAGCACGACCTTGCATGTAGTTTCCATAACCAGAGAACTCTGCATACATGTTCTTAAAGCCGCCTTCTGCTACTTGTTCTGGTTTAAATTCCAAAGCACCTTGTGTATTGCCCATGATGATATTAGCAATCTTGTAGATGTTGTCAAATGTCAAATCAAAGTGACGCTCGAATGGGTGACCTTTTAATAGACTAAATGATCCCATAAGTTGGTCTTGTGTTGCGCCTGCTAATCTGACTCTACTATATTTGCCAACTTGAATACTACCGCGTGTGCTAATAGCACCTTTGTTGCGTCCGCCACCTCTAGTTTCATAGTACGAGTAAAGTAGAGTCGGTCCATATTCCATTGGATCGTGTGGAATGAACCTTGCTTTGATTGTTGTTTTAACAATAGATTCTTTACAAGCAAAGTCTTTACCTACAATTTGTTTTACTTGCTCAATGAACTCGGGCCATGGAATAAACTTACGTGAGCCACCGCCTTCGTCTGGCGCGAACTCGTTTAACGAGCCTTCTGCAATAGTGTCTAAGTCAACATCTTCATTTGCAACATCAGGAACCTTATTAAAGATATGTACCAGTTCAGGTGTTGCTTTGCCGTACAATGCTTTTAAGAACTCATTGCGAGCTTTTTCGTCGTTACGTACTTGGTTCCATAAGTTACGGCATTCGGTTCCGTGACTTACATCGTATGTTTGTCCATTTAGTGTAACATTCTTTTTAATTTCAGGAATAACAATAACGTAACCGTGCTGGTCTGCTGTCATTGGATCTTCTACTCCGCCCCATACTTTGTAGTAACTAGGACTGCCTGCTGGCTTGATAATATTACCTTCTTTGTCTTTTCTGTCTTTCTTCAGAAAAGTGTCTGGGTTCAATCTATCAGCATCTGGCGCACCAACGGCTGTAATAAAGATAGTATTTGTTGGATCCATGCCTTCTGGCAACACATACATCTTATTAGTTTCGATAATTCTATCGCCCGGAATGCCAGCGGCAGTAATTAGTTGGTATTTGTCACTAAAATTAAACGGACTTTTAGCACTGCTTTGGTCATTGCTAGTTAAGATGTATACTGCATCTCTGCCAAATTTCTTTTGTAATTGTGCAAAAACACCAGCGTGGCCTTGGTGGAAAGGTTGAAAACGCCCGGGGTAAGTTACTACAACGTTGGGCTTTCCTGCTTCAAATAATTCGTGTGCGTACATAGCTATAAAATATGGTTATAGCTATATTTAGCTTACATGTTTTCAAGCAACCAAAGATAAAAAGGGCAAGTAAAAGTTAACGTATATGCGCCATTGCAGCCTAAATTAACGCATTCTTTTAAAGCAGGTATAGCAGAATCGTCGGGTATGAATTCGCTTTGAGACCATTTAAAAATACCCAACTCAATGTCGTCTATTTCAATGCTTTCAATGTTCAATAACATATCTTTGACGATTTCTGTTTTGTCGTCATTTTGTATTGTATCGTTACTAGTTTTGTTCTCTAAGCGAATACTCAAGGCATGCGATTCTTCAGATAAATCTATTGTAAATTCTTCGTAGAAAACGACATCTGATTCAGAATTTACAATAGCAGAAGCCTGCTGTACTCCGTCGATTAAGATAGAGTATGCAGGCTTCTTATCCCAATAGGTCCCACTGAGACCTATTTTGAACTTTAACGTTTCAACATCAGGCTGTCGCATCTGTTGCTTGTGCTGCTTCTTGTGCTGCCTTGGCTGCTGCCAATTGGGCTTCGATTGCTGCTTTGCCTTCTGGGCTGTTAGCATCAACACGCTTCAAGCCTTTACGCTCTAGAGCACTTAGGTCGCCCTTAAATTCGTAGTGGCCAATGTGGTTCAACAATACACGACTGTCTGCCCAAATGTCGCCGCCCATTGCTTGCCAACGACGGCAGAATGTCCAGTCTTCTGACAGATAGTGGCCTTTTTCATCAATGATAGTGTCAAAGATACTGTACATAAAAGGCTCGTATTGTTTGCCTAGGCCGATGTCGTCAACGTACTTGCATTCTGGGTGTGCTGCAATTAGCTTTTCGTAAACATGCTTCTTGAACAACATAAAGCCAGTACCTTGTGTGTCAACTTGGAAGATAGGACCTTCAATGCGGCCACCGTTTTTCAAGTTAATAACATAGTCGATAGGCAAAGACTTCTTAGGATACAAACCACCGATAACGTCTTTGTCAGCAGCAATCATACCAAAGATAGACTCTGGTTCAAAGCGAATGTCTGCATCAATAAACATAAAGTGAGTGGCCTGTGCATTAGTCATCATCTTAGCGCACAAGTTGTTACGAGCACGAGTAACTAATGATTCGTTAACCATTGTGTCCAAGCTCCAGTTCAAACCAATCTTAGCAGCCATTAAAGTAAAGCGCAAGAAGCTGGTCATTGTTGGTTCGGAGACTACGCCGCCGTAACATGGTACCGCAAAGTGAACATGGACTTTACTAAAGTCAAATTGCATACCTTGTACTGGTGCTTGTGGTTGTGTGTTCATACCAGGAACTGGCATAATAGCCTTAGTCAACTTTGGTACTGGTGCACCAGATGTTTTAGGCGTGATTTGTTTAGGTTTATCGCTCATTGATTTCTCTCTAGGTTAATTTGATTTATGCTTTATTAACTTCGACAACAACACCGTTGCCTAGTAATTCTTCTGCTACTTGTGTCAACGCTGCAAGTGTTTCTTCTGAAACAAGTTCAGGTCCTTGACCGTCATTTTTAACTAATTTACTTACTGTAAGTACAATTACTTCTTCTTGAATTTTAGCCAATTTGGGCTCCTTGAATATATAATATTTATGAGTCTACGTATGCTATCTCATAAATTCCTGATACTATTCCCGGGGCTATCAAATTTAAGAATGTTAAACATTCTAAGTTTTTGGCATAGAAATATGTACTGGACATATACACATAACGTTTGGTCAAATTTCTAGCACACCCTTTAGTCATTTGAACATCATCACCTAAGGATACTAGATAGTTATGTGCTTGCTCGTAAGCGTCGTGATTTTTAATAACACCTTCTCGCAACATAATTTTATACGAATACGGAGATGGTGTTTTAATTATAATTCGCCCTTGTTCTAGTACTTGGATTGCTTGACTATTTGCTGGACGATATACGGCAGTAACTCTATCGCAAGGATCGTTTGCTGCTATATCCAGTAAAAGATTTTCGTCATCGGAATATACAGATAACGTAGGCTCTTCTACTCTAATTTTAATAGCACCTTTATTCAACTCCAATACTTTTTTATAGTATTCGAGTTGGTCTAAGCTAGATGCCGTTACAGTTTCCCTGAGCCCAGCAAAACCAAAATTATGTCTAGTGCCGTACGGACTTAGTCTGTTTAACGTGTCCTTGGCCATTTCGATTCTCTGTAGTAAACGATCCTGAAGCGGCTTGCTGGATTTTTCGTTTACTACTCGGCCAGCTGGCGCATAAACATCAATTTTGTATAGATACTTACCAAAGAACTTTTTAGTAGTATCTATAAATTTGATGTCTGCTTTTAGCTTAGTCCAGTGTGATGTATCCATTTTCATCTACTTTAGTACTAGTAGGGTACGCACTAACCGACACGTCAAACTCTAACTTGTCTGTGTACTTGACTGTAATGGTACAGTTACTAATGTTCTCAAACAAGATGCGCTTGGACAACGGCACTTTAATCAGTTCGTTAATTTTACGACCCAATGGACGAGCACCCATTTTAGCATCGTAACCTTCCTTAATCAAGAAGTCTGCTGCTTCGTTGCTTAGTTCGACTTTGATGCCTTTTTCGCTTAACAAGTCATTCATCTCTGCTACAAACTTGTCAACAATTTTGCGAATACTTTCTTGGCCTAACTTGCTAAACTTGATAATGCCATCTAGACGATTGCGGAACTCTGGTTTAAAGAAGTCTTTAACCGCTTTGTCGTCTTCGCCCGACTTTTGCAAGTCACGGCCAAAACCAATAGCGTTACCTTCGTTTGCTGCTGCACCTAAGTTACTAGTAAGAATAACAACTGCGTTGCGGCAATCTGCTTTTTTGCCATTGCTACTTGTAATCATACCTTCGTCCATTAGACTCAACAACAAGTTACTGACGTCTGGGTGAGCCTTTTCAATTTCATCAAACAAGATGATACAGTTAGGATTCTTTTCGACGTCAGAGATAAGCAAGCCACCGCCCAAGTTACCGTCATCGTATCCAACGTAGCCGGGAGGCGCACCAATCAATTTGGCAACGCTGTGCTTTTCTTGATACTCAGACATGTCGTAACGTAACAGTTTCATACCTAAGTTTTCGGCTAACAATTTAGCCAATTCAGTTTTACCTGTACCAGTTGGGCCCAAGAACAAGAAACTACCAACAGGCTTGTTAATTGCTTTCAAACCAGCACGTGATACATAGATTTTATCCAGTACGTCTGTAACTGCTTGGTCTTGTCCATACAACTTAGCTTTGATACTTGGTTCAAGGCTTGCAAGGTTGTTAGTAGACTGTACATCCATTTGCTCAGCCGGAATCTTAACTACTTTGCTGATTGCATCGATAATGTGACTCTTACGAACAACAAAATCTGCTGTGGTAATTTTCAACTTAGCTGCTGCTGTATCAATCAAGTCGATTGCCTTGTCCGGCAACTTCTTGTCTGTTTGGTAACGAACCGACAAGTCAACTGCTGCATCGATGGCTTCGTCTGTAATAGAGCCACCGTGGAATTTTTCAAAGTGAGTGTTCAACCCGCGCAATATTTGTTTTGCGACTTCGGGAGTTGGTTCTTCAACAGTTAGTCTATAGAAACGGCGCATCAATGCACGATCCTTTTCAAACGACTGTGTGTATTCTTCCCATGTTGTGCTTGCTATAACTTTAATACGGCCTTTGGTTAGTGCTGGCTTAATCATGTTAGCAAAGTCAACTGAGCTATTGCTGCCACCGCCTGCACCGCGCATTTGGTGTGCTTCGTCAATAAACAAAATTGCTTTGCCTTTTGTGTTCAATGCTTTAATAACGTCTTTGAGCTTTTCTTCAAACTCACCGCGATACTTACTACCAGCCAACAATGAACCGATGTCCAAGTTATAAACAGTGTAGTCTTTCAAGTAGTCAGGAACTTTGCCTTCAACGATATTAAGAGCCAGGCCTTCTGCAATAGCAGTTTTACCTACACCAGGATCGCCAACCATAAGAATATTTGACTTGTTACGTTTAGCTAGTACTTGTGCGATTTCATCGATTTCAACTTCGCGGCCGATAACTGGATCAATGTCGCCTGCTTCGGCAAACTCATTTAAGTTGTCACAGTATTCTTCCAGGATGCTATCAGCAGCACCTTTCTTTTTAGGCTTGCTGTTCTTTGGTTCAACAAAGTTACTGTTCCAGAAGTTAATTAGCTTTTGGCGCTCTACTCCGTACTTGGTTAAAAAGTAACGAGCATGGCAGCGTTCTTCTGCCATAATACTCATGTACAAGTCAATGACTTGCATGTGCTGGCGCCCGCTGAATAGGACTTGTGTAAACGCACGATTGAAAACACGTTCTAAACTTGCAGTCTTCTTGGGAACAATGTCGTAACCCTTACTAACCAAGTATGTTTGTTTATTCAAGTATTCTTCGATTTCAGTAGCAAGTGCTTCGGAATCGCAACCAAATGCTGTGATAATTGTATTAAACGGAACATCGTAAACCATTGCTAATAGCAAATGTTCTAGGGTCACGTACTCGTGCTGTTTGTTAGCTGCTAATCCTGTAGCAGATTCGATAATAGCGTCAATCTCTGGGCTTGTTTGTAGCATAGTTGAATATTTACTGTTGAATTGATTTGATTAATTCTTTTTGTTCGTCTGTTAAGTTAGTGGGAATACTTACTTGAACTTGCACGTACAAATGACCTTTAGTATCATTTTGGAAACCGCACAAACCTTCTCCTGAGATTTTTAGTTTAGTTCCGGGTTGGCATCCTTGTGGAGTTTGGATAGTAAAAACTTTACCATCTAAGCCAACAATAGTTTGCTCACTTCCAATTATAGCTTGAAAACAGTTAATTGTCAAGCTCACAATTAAATCTAATCCACTTACTTGGTAACTTGGGTGGCGCAGAATTTGGACAGTTAAGTAAAAGTCACCTTTGGGAAGATTGGTGAACATTCCGTCTCCCAAACCTGGATATTTGATAGTAGTGCCGGGTGTGATACCTTTAGGCACAGTAACATCAATGGTTTGTCTTTCTCCGGATGCAGTTCGAATACTTAATGTTTTTTGTTGGTCATATAACGTTTCTTGCAAGCCCATTTCGATTTCGGCGCGAATGTCTTTGTTTCGTCTGGGTTGCTGCGCATGCCTAAAGCGACCAAAAGGATCTTGTCCTGGGCCGAAGTTAAATTGGCTAAAAATATCAGCCATGCTAGGATGCATTCCACCAAAATCAAAATGGCTATGTCCACCATTAAACGGATTTGGGTTATCATATTCTTGCCGTTTATTTGGATCGCTTAATACACGATATGCTTCTTCGATTTTTTGAAACATAGCAGTATCTCCGCCTTTGTCCGGATGATGCTTGCTTGCCAACTTTCGATAAGCCTTTTTGATTTCGTCTGGTGTAGCTGTTTTACTTACACCTAATGTTTCATAATGTGTTGACATATTTTAATATAAACCACAGATAGTCGTTTTCTGTGGCAAACTCCGGGCTTACTGTAACTTCATCGGATGTTTCAGTGATTGAGATATCAACTAGCCCTGGGATTTCCAAAGCCATTACCCGCTGCTTAATTTTTTGTTTGTTAAGTTCGCTCAAAGGCTGATACTTAAACTCTTCTAGTATAGGTACTAGTGGATTCATAAAAAAAGTCCTGTATGTCGATTATACAGGACTTCCCGAAGTCAAGTCAACTTATTTGGTTGGAACTTTTTCGCCTTCAACTTTCTTGTGAACTTTGATAGTCTTGCACATTTGTTTGTCGCTGCCATCTTTGTTCTTAACTACTTTGCCTGCTTTGTCCTTAACGGGTTCGCAAACTTCTTTAGTTTCTGCGGCAAAAACAGTTGATGCTAATGCCAATGTGATTAATGCTAATAGTTGTTTCATTTTATTTTTCCTTATTTGGTGAAAACTTTTCACTTGCTGTGAACCCTAGTCCAGCAATAACAATATACATCATTGCTTCAAAAGAGTCTTTACTAACCTCAAAATTCCAAAAGAGGTCTGCGATAAATGCCACACCACACAGTAGAAATGCCATAAACGTAACTACACGCTTACTGCTAATTACATCCGAGTGGTCCGACACCATTTCTTTTAACCAAGACATATACTATTCCTTATAGTTCTGGTTGTGGGAATTCTGGAACTATTGCTTTGCCGCTGGCTGTCTTTGCTACCGGAGCAGGAAAACTAGGGGCAAAAGAGCTAGTTGCTACTGCGCCAAACCCTGGTGCTGCTGTACTTGGACCCGATCCGAAACCGGGTGCGCTAGTACCAAAGCCACTTGGTGCTGATGGTGTTGGTGCTGCTGGTGGAGTTGGCGGACGTTCCCACCCTGCGTTTGCTGCCTTTAGTGCGGCTGCTTGTGCGTCTTTATCGCCGCCAGCAAGCATAATACCAGACAATGTACCAGTTAAGAACGTAGCAATAGGAACAATAAGTTCAAAGAACTTTTGGTCAATTGGGCTAATAGCGTTTAGTGGCTGTGTTACAAAGATTAGCGAGTAAAGCACAACGAAAACAATACCAAACAATGTCAATGACAGACAAATGCCGATAAAGAATTTTAGTCGAGCCATTAATTGCTCTTCGGTGTATAGTACGGGGATGTTGTTGTTATTATTTTCCACAGTTTGCTCCTTGTGTAGGTAATGCTGCACCTGCAGGTACAGTTGGTTGAATAGGTGTTTGATTTTGTCCATCTTTTGGTGGTCCTAGTCTAGGGTCGCGTTGCCCTTTAAAAATATGCTCTGGGCAAGTTCTGTTAACGTCACAGATTGGCATTTTACAAAAATCTTTGTCCCAGTTGGTTGGGTCTTGGCAAGGATAGCGATATCTATCACCGCTAAAATATGCCAGCCCTAGCGGTAGTAGTAATAATAGCAATAGCCATTTTCCTAACTTTTTATCTTCCATTAGTTGCTCCTTTATTTGCTAACGCCTTCAAATATGCGTTTTTGTTTTTCATACCATTCATTCCACGTTTCAACTTTTACTGCACATTCATAGTAGGTACTATAATTTTTTGCTACAGTGCTAGTTAACTCGCTTAATTTAACATTGTCTTTTGCTTCATCTAGTGCAGGGCATAACTCTGTATTGCTGGGCTTGTCGGGGAATTTCGCAGTTACAGGAACAACAGTACTACACCCTGCTAAACAAATTAACATAATGAATAATACGATTGCAATTACTGATGGTAACTTCATTTTAGTTCCTTGTTCTTTGCTGCCGAGTTATGTGCTTTAACAACTTCTTGCGGAATATTACAAGTTGAGTCATACTTAACAACTTCTCGGTCAATGTATTGTTTAACAACCACTGCCTTTTGTTGTATCTCTACTACTTTTTCTTTTGACTTGGCATCTAGTTCAGCGTTGGCTTCTTTTGCTTGTTGTTCTGCAACTGCTACCTTAGCTTCTACTTCTGCAACACGGGCACGCCATTGCATTTCTGCACTGTATCCGCCTTCAAAGTAAACACCAGCAGCCAACGTAATAGCCGAAACTAATTGTGCTACATTAACATATCTGGACAGCATTGGAACTGCCATAAGGATCTTGTTAACAACAAAAAAACTTAAGAAGCAGCCAACAATACCTGCAATTAAAATAGTGTGAACTATAAATTGCAAGAAGCTGTCAGGTAAGAAATGTAGCAACCACATATTAGTGTGCGCCTAGTACGTGCAATGCGTGATTGTAATGCTTGATGCGATCCTCTAAACCAATTGTTCCGCCGTTAATGCGTTTAGTTAGTGTTAGAATGTCGCCCTTGTCTGCCCACTGGTTTAAGTTATTGGCTTCCCAGAACCAAGCAGCACTTTGTACACAGCCTTCAAAAGTTGTTAAGTGTTCGCTGGCTTCTTCGACGCTAATCTCTAAACTTTGTGCATAACGAGTATAGTTGTCTTTGCCAGTTAATTGGATAAGGCCGCGGCCGCAATATCTGTATCCGTCGCCACTAGACTCTGGGCCGTTGCCCATACGGTTAGCATAGATTCTATTGGCAATAGCTTCTTGCTTATTTGGCAATGCGCAATATTTTTCTGCGATTAAATCATCTGGGAAATACTTAGCAAACAACTTACGTAGTGTTGGTGGTCTATAGTTTAAGTTTTCTTTAATTGCTTTAAATCCGCCAGATTCGTGAGCGCATTGTGCAACAAATGCAGCAACACGTTCCTTAGTGTCAATTTCGTAGTCTGGAAGGATTTCGCATAATGCGTGATACCAATGGTCAATGTAGGGATTGCCCGGTACCATTTGTTTTAATTGATCTAGTGTAAAATCAAATTTAAATTTGTCTGCCATTTATTGCTCCTGGAACTTTTTGTGGTCCACCGTTTAGAGCAATACTGACACCCATAAAGATTACAGGAGGTTTTTGAACTACAGTACCGACTCGTACAGTTTGTTGACCGTTTATTTTTAGATTGTTTCTCATCTAAAAATATTTAGTCAAAAACCGTAGATTTTGGTTAGGCTTACTTTAGTCTGGCAATAGCTCTTAGACCTTCTGTCCAGCTATTTTTAGGAGCAGTTCTGCGCACAGGGACTCTAGCGGCTTCTTGCATAGCGCCAATCATCTTAGCAACTTTAGCGTCTTCGTCGTTTTCTGGGCTAGCTAAATCTACTTCAGCTTCTTCATCATCACCGTACTTTGATGTGTAGTCAGCAGGGCTAGAAGGAACTACTTTTAATATTTCTTCTTCATTGATATCGTGCTCAACTGGGCTTTTGCGATACTGAAACTTCCACTCAGATAGCTTTTGTCCCGTTAAGTTCATGACGTCTGACAGTAAACCAACAATATGTTCCGCTGCTGCTGGATTACGCTCAATTTCAACAAACACAAGATACTCGCCATCATCTAATTCGCCCGAGCTAACGTCAGAGTCTAAAACCCATTCGTAGCCACGCTCGATAAAGTTCATTAAATCTAATGCCGGCTCCTTACCGTTAACTTTAAAGCTAAGAACAACGATGTCAGAATCGTCGCCCATTTTGCTTTCAAATTCGTCTATGTGTAGTTTAGAGTGAATTAGCCTAGCCAAGTCACCTTGCTCTAAACCCTCAAATAGCGCCAGGGAGTGCTGCGGTTGGAGTTTGTGCTGGTTGTACTGCATTTTCTTGGTCCATTGGAGACATAGTGTCTTGTTGCATTTCATCGTTTTCACCTTGCTCGTCGGCTAGTTCGATGTCTTCTGTATCTAGTGTTTCGTTTTCTAATTCAATTGATCCTTGCTGGATGTCCGCCATTAGTTTTTTAGGGATAGTAATGCTAACTACCCAAACTGGCTTGGAAACCATCTTAGGAACTTTTGTGCCTGGCTTGAAATCGTCTGGGCTTTTTACTTCAACTGGATAGTTAAATTCGTCTTTTTCGAATGTAACTTCGCAGCCGTAATTTAGTAAACGTTCTCCGCCTACTGGATCTGGCATCTCTCTAAAGTTGTACATCCATTTACAAGTGACAAAGTACTTTTCATAGATAGGTCCTTCGACGAGCTCACCTTTCTTCCAATTGGAAAAACTGTATAAATCAAGTTCATCTAGTACACGCTCGTAGTCTAGTAATGACTCTAGACTACTATCCGTCATATAGATGTTTTTTACATTTTGTAGTATATCTTTAATATTTGCAGGCATGTAATTATTTATCGAAGTTTTATTCTTTAGGCAATCGCTCAAGAACAGGAATCCACTGCTTACGTAACTGTTTCATGCTAGTTTCGAACCCTTTTGGTGTTAATTCTGCTTCGTTAGAAAACATTAAGTTATTATTAAAGAAACGTTGTGCATCTGGACTACGAATTGCAGTGCTAAACGTTGACGTATACCATTCGACTATTTCCTTTGGGGTGCCTTTGGGTAAAATAATACCCCATGCACCGTATACGTTTGCACCCGGGATGTAATCTTGTACTAAAGGAACATTTGGCAATCGTTCAAGTTTTTGTTCACTAAACAAACCGATGATCCTGACTCTATTTCCTTGCACCAAAGGCATTGCTACAGTTACTGGCATAATACCGTATTCTACTTCTTTAGCGGCAACAGCTAACGCAGCTTGTGCAGGCCCTTTGTAACTAACGGTCTTAATTAGTTCGCTATTCAATTTCAAACGATCCGCTACATAGTTGTAAGCCAACTTATGGGCACCGCTGCCTGCTGCAATACTAACAGGTTTAGTTGTGTGTTTTAAATGGTTGATTAGCGTTGGAATCGTCGATACTTCACTGTCGTAAGGCACAATAATAGCCAGCGGGCTTTTTGCAATACTTAATACATATTCAAAGTCAGTCAACTTATACTGTACCGCAGGTTTGTTAAAGTATTCAGCAGTTACCCAAATTCCTTGGTGACTGGGAATATAAACATGATACCCGTCAGCTGGCTTCGTAATAAAGTCGTTCATAGCAACTACTCCGTCGGCGCCTGGGCGATTGTAAATTATAAAGTTAACGTTTTTATTCTTTTCAACAATGCTGCTAACTCCACGAAAGCTCATCTCGTTGCCTGACCCAGGTGCAAAGCCAATATAAACGTTAATGGGCTTTGTTGGTTCCCATGCTGCCGCTGTTAAACTAAACAAGACTAATAATATACCAAATAACTTTTTCATTTCCTTCTCCATTCTGCGTAAATTCTATTCTTTGTGTCCCATGAGCATTCAACTAACACAAAACCAAACATGTCAGCCAGTCTAACATGTTCTTCCATGCTCCATGGGTAAAACTCGATAACTTTACATTCCTCGTTGTTATGATCCTGTTGCCCCGGATTACATCTCCAGTAGATAGTTGCTTGCGGTTTAAGTAACTTGACTACTTTGGCAATTTGTTGTTCAATTCGTTCAGCTGTACCAAAGTTAATACTACCTAAACACAATGCAACATCAAACAATTCAGGAGTGTTAAATTCTTCAATAGTGCATTTGATGTCTGCTTCGTCGAACGCAGGATCAATTCCCACCAGATTAGATATTAACCCTTTAAAGGGATTCTTTCCGCAGCCTACGTCTAAAACGCGGTCCGTGGGTTTAATTTTTTCAACAAGACTTAATCCTGTTTTATTGAACTGTGATAAGTTCCCGTTCTTTCTGTGCCAATGGTTAGCAAAGTAATCGTTTAAAACTGTTTGTGATGTCATTTGATAATTGTAACTAAAATGTCTGGATGATTTTTTGTTAGCTGCACATCATGCCCAAAATGGTCTTTGATCCATTTACTACTAAAATGATTCCACGTAGCATCGCGCTCGTGTGCGAATTCTAGAATCTTTCTGTTTTGCGTAGCTATCTCGTTCATCATTATCGAACTAGTGCTGTACCAACGGTAATCAGGGTACGTGATATCAAAAGCGCCGGCTTGGTGCCACCACGAATAACTAGGCATGTCTGGGCGATAAACTAGCATGAGCCAATCATCAGGGAACGCTGCTTTAACATCGTGCAATCGATATGCCCAGTGATGGCTTTTAACGATTTTGGTTCCTTGATTATTTGCCCATGCACTGTCGATGTAATCTGCATCTAGTTTAGCTTCTAGCTCCATTCCAGGACCGAAATATGCGCCAACATGGCCGCCGTAACTAGTGTGAGTGTACTCACGTTTACTGTTACGATCACTTGTATTAAAGCCTGGGATTGTTTCGAGTGTTTGAGCTATGCCGCTCCATCTACTACCGGGCACGCCAGTAAAGAATATTCTATTAGGGAGGTTCATACAAATACTTATTGCTGTGTATTTGTTACCGTTTATTTCTGATTAGCTTAATACTTATACCTAAGATAAAATCATTAAAGCTATTGATTGCTCTTTTGACATGCTCTTAAATATTATTGTGGACTGTGTTGTTAACCAGTCCGGTAACAACTTAAAGTCCACGTTCTATTTAGGAGAACAGATTGTCGAAAAAAAGAAGCAGAGCCTATCAGGCAGAAGCAGTAGAAAACAATGTACTAAGCCTAAAAACTTATTACAACAGTAATAAAAAGCGTCAAGTTCATCTTTTACCTAAAACCTTAAACCAAGAAACATACATTAACTTGCTAACGGATCCAGCTAAGATTATCGTCTTTGCTACAGGTCCCGCAGGCACAGGTAAGACAATGTTGGCTATGTTAGCTGGAATCAAAGCATTAAAAGAGGGGGTGATTAACAAAATCGTGCTTACCAGACCGGCCGTTGGGGTAGATGATGAAAAACATGGATTTTTGCCAGGCGACCTAAACGCTAAAATGGAACCATGGACGAGGCCTTTGTTCGACGTACTTACAGAGTACTACGATCAAAAGGA
>JACCDW010273131.1_pt1 | contig 25524 bp, 35 predicted proteins | sample 7449781 | NCBI WGS metagenome assembly JACCDW01 (sample SAMN15323449, study PRJNA562643) | freshwater metagenome | isolation source: river surface water | place: USA:Blue River Watershed | collected 2017-08-18
TTCAGTTAGGTCAAAGATGGCATGATATTATACATTATCTGAATTCTAATATTGAAAGATATAAGAAAAGAGAAGCCTATATAGATGTAAGTGAAAAATACCTTATAAATAATTGGTCAAGAATTGAGTGGAAAAAACGAATGACTACAATGCTTGTTATACAATCTGATAGAAGAATAAAGGATATAAATTGGATTATGAAAAATCACAAAAATTTCCCACAATTTGGTTCAGCTAAAATGTATAAAATGATGTCATTAAAAGATAAACTTAAATTTAATAAAATAGATGATTGAATATCCTAAAGATAAATTATATTTAAGAGTGAGTAATCTAATTAGAGAAGTGCAATATTATGCTTCTAAAGTTGGTAATTTAGAAGCATATGCTCATATAAGAGATATTGATATAAAGTTGCAGTCATCGTGGCTTCTGGCTTGTGGTGATTTAAATTCTAATTCAGAATATGTTATTAAAACAGAAAATTATATTTTATCACCAGAATTTTTAACTAATAAATTTTTCAGAGAAAGTGATAAAGAAAAAATAAAATCGATTATTAGAGATTATAAATTAAATCAATTAGTATGAAAATAGCACTTATTGCACATGATGGGAAAAAGGCAGACATGGTTGCCTTTGTGATGAAAAGATTAGAATTCTTTAACAATAAAAAAGTAGAAATTGTAGCAACCGGAACTACCGGTGGTATGATACAAAGAGCTGGTGTAGATAAAGTTCAAACTGTTTTATCAGGTCCTCTTGGTGGCGATGCTGAAATTGGGAGTATGGTTGCTAATAATCAGATTGATGCTGTTATCTTTTTTAGAGACCCATTAGATAAACACCCACACGATGTCGATATCTCGATGTTAATGAGATTATGTGATGTTCATAATTGCCCTTTAGCAACAAATTATAGAAGTGGTGATATTATGATTAAATATTTTAGAACAAAAGTTTAATATAAATAATTTAGTGAAGAAATGAATATTGAAATTGAAAGAAAGTTCCTTTTAAAGGCAATACCAAAAGGAGAACCAATTGAAACCATTGAGATATTTCAGTGGTACTTGAAGAATTCAGAAGGCATCTGGGAAAGAGCACGTTCTTGTTATTCTGATGTAAAAGGATTTTACTTTGTTCATACAATTAAAAAAAATATTGCACCCGGTGTAAATGAAGAAGATGAAAAAACAATCTCTTCAGAAGAGTTCAATCAATTTGTTGAACGATGTAAAGTATCACAATCAAAATATATTTCTAAAGAAAGATTAATTTATCCTGATGGTGATTTAAAATGGGAAGTTGATGTTTTTAACAATGGACACCATCTTATTGTTGCTGAGATTGAGGTTCCATCTATGGAATTTGAAGTAAAAATTCCAAAATTTATAAATGATAAATTACTTATGGAAGTTACCGGTATGAAACAATTTGGTAATAGAAATTTATCTAATAAGTATACCAATAAACAAACTTCTATTAACTCACCAATATAATTTTTATGAACAGAAAACTAGAACTTAGAATGTATGGATTAGTTCCGTACAACATTTCACCAATCCAACAAGCAATTCAATTTGGACACGCTGTAGTTGAATATGGTCAGTTGGTAAAAATGCCACAGTCATTGAGTAAACTGGATATCAACGCAAGTTGTATCTATGATGATTGGGCGGACAACTGGAAGACCTTTATAATTTTAAATGGTGGGACTACTAATCATAGACCAACAGATGATGGCTTACCTTTTGGTTCATTAAATCAACATGTACTTAAATTAGATGAGATGAAGATTGACTTTGCTACATTTAACGAACCAGACTTAGGTGACCAATTGACTGCTGTTGTATTTATTGTTGATGAGAGAGTATTCAATCGTAAGAAATATCCTGATTTTGAAGATTGGGTTATTGAAAACTATGGTGACTTGATTAGGTCAAATGACTATACTACATCAAATATGTTAGCTCAAAAGATAAAAACATCTGAAAGTAAAAGTGACAAAAAAGTTTATAATGAGTGGGTTAAATTTGTTGGTGGTGATAAGAATGTCTTTTTAAGAGATTTTCTAAAAAACTTTAAATTAGCTTAATGAAATGGTTTAAAATCGGTGATGATAAATTTGTAGCAAAAGATATAAGTATTCAATATAATATTGATACTACAAGTAATACATTTGGCTATGCTAAAATGATTCAAGGAACGAGACAAAGTATTGATTTAACTATAGTGATGGAAAATAATCAAAACAACTCTTCTTATTTTTTTAATCTTTATAATCAAAGAGGAATTGGTTCATCGAGTAATTATAAATTTGCTATCAATGCTTATAACTTCACTACAAACGGTTGTATTATAAGATCCATATCAACAGATCCTTTACTTAATACACTCACAATGGATATAATATGTGACTATTCAACAGTTATTCCACTTGATGAAAGAAGAAATGAAATTATAGACGAGATTCTAAACAATAAAGAAAATAAAAATATAAACTAAAACACAAAATATAAATTATGGAAGAAAACAAAAATTACTTAGACACTGTTCCTGATATTAAAGCATCGTTGGAAGATGATGATGATGATAATAGAGGGTTTGGTTCTTCTAAAAAGTCTGATTCAAAATCTAAAACTCCGGTTTTAGATACTTACAGTCGTGACTTGACTAAGATGGCTGAAGAAGGTAAACTTGATCCTATTGTTGGTAGAGAAAAAGAAATCGAAAGGGTTTCTCAAATTCTTTCTCGTAGAAAAAAGAATAACCCAATTCTAATCGGAGAACCTGGTGTTGGTAAATCTTCAATTGCTGAAGGATTAGCACTTCGAATTGTTCAAAGAAAAGTTTCTCGTATTCTTTTTAATAAAAGAGTGGTTATGCTTGACTTGGCTTCTATGGTTGCTGGTACTAAGTATCGTGGTCAATTTGAAGAAAGAATAAAAGCTTTAATGGCTGAGATGGAAAAAGAACCAGATGTGATTCTTTTCATTGATGAGATTCATACTATGATTGGTGCTGGTGGTGCTTCAGGATCAATGGATGCTTCTAATATGTTTAAACCTGCTTTAGCTCGTGGTGAGATTCAAATCATTGGCGCTACAACACTTGATGAGTATCGCAAACATATTGAAAAAGATGGTGCTTTAGAAAGACGTTTTCAGAAAGTTATGGTTGAACCAGCGACCCCTGAAGAAACACTTCAAATCATCTCTAATATTAGAGAGAGATACGAAGACCACCACAATGTTCAGTATACTGAAGATGCAATCAAAGCCTGTGTTGATTTGACTGTGAGATATCAGTCTGACCGACATCTACCGGATAAAGCAATTGATGCTTTAGATGAGGCGGGTGCGAGAGTTCACATTTCTAACATTGTTGTTCCTCAAGAAATCACTGATATTGAAAACAAAATTAGTGAAATCAAAGACAAGAAAAATGATGTTATCCGTTCTCAACGATATGAAGAAGCGGCTAAACTTCGTGATGTTGAGAGACAACTCAATGAGTCTTTAGAAAAAGCCAGAAAAGAGTGGGAAGAAGATCAAAAGAACAACAAACAAATTGTTTCTGAAGAAAATGTTGCTGAAGTGGTTTCAATGATGACTGGTATTCCGGTTAATAAAGTTAACCAAGATGAAAATCAAAAACTTCAGAAAATGCTTACTGAACTTAATGGTAGAGTAATCGGTCAAGACGATGCTGTTAAGAAAGTTGTTAAAGCTATTCAACGTGGTCGAGTTGGGATGAAGGATCCAAACAAACCAGTTTTCTCTGGAATTCTTATCGGAAACTCTGGTGTTGGTAAGACAGAATTAGCTAAACAAATTGCTAAGTATTTGTTTGACTCTGAAGATGCTTTGATTAGATTAGATATGTCTGAGTATATGGAGAAGATTTCTTTAACACGTATTCAAGGGTCAGCCCCTGGATATGTTGGATATGATGATGCTAATGTATTAGATAAAATCCGAAGAAAACCATATTCAGTAGTTCTTTTTGATGAAATTGAAAAGGCTCACTCTGACGTGTTTAACTTATTCCTTCAGATGTTGGATGATGGACATGTTACTGACTCTCATGGTAGAAAGGTTTCTTTCAAAAACTGTATCATTCTTATGACCTCAAATGTTGGTACTAAGATTGTTAAAGATTTTGGTTCTGGTGTTGGATTTACAACAAAGGCTAAAAGAGAAAGTGGTGAAGAGCAAATCAAAGGAATTCTTGAAAAAGAATTGAAAAAGAAGTTTGCTCCTGAATTCATTAACCGTCTTGATGAAATCATTTACTTCAGAGATTTAGGTAAAGAAGAGATTCTTAAAATCATCGACTTAGAATTGTCTAAGACGGTATCAAGAGCTAAAGAACTCGGATTTACACTTACTGTAACTGACCAGTTAAAAGACCATTTAGTTGAAGTTGGATATGACCCTCAATATGGTGCTCGTCCTTTGAAAAGAGCAATTCAGAAATGGATTGATGATTATGTGACCGAGTTCATAATTGAAAACAACCCAGCTGAAGGAACTGAACTAGCAATTACTTATGATGTTGAAAAAGAAGAATCAGTCGTAACAGCTGTGACTTTAAAGAAAAAGACAACTCGTAAGAAGAAAAGTGAAGAGTAAAAATTAAAGAGAGATTAACTTCTCTCTTTTTTTTTATATAATATTTTGTGGAAAACTGGAAAAGTAATTCAAATATTGAAAAGTTTATAGAAAATAGTTACGAACCTTTAGCTAAAGATTTTTTAGATAAAGGATATGACATTTATATTGATGGTTTTACATCAATTCCAACATTTAGAGTACCTTATCTAATCGATCAGGCAGTTGATGGCGTTTGGGACATCGAATACCTATCACTTCACTGTCAAATAAAAGGATTTGAAAATTACTCAGAATTGATTGAGTTATTTAAAAAATTAGGTGAAGATAATTATGTTTTTCTATTTGCTATAAAACCTTTTCAAGTAAGATTTGCTACCATTTCATCTGAATATAATATTATTGGATGTGATAGAAAAATGAGATTAAGAGAACAAAAATTAAATCAATTATTAAATGATGAATAATAAAATAGGTATAAGTGGAATACAAGGAACTGTTGGTCTTTCTGGTTTACCTGGTACTTCTGGACCTATTGGTATATATGGTACTTCTGGGCCTACTGGTATATATGGTGTAATCGGTAGTAGTGGAATAAGTGGAACCTCTGGTCCAATTGGTAGTATGTATTTTGCTGATGAGTTAATGAAAAAATATCAGATGAGATTTAAAATTGAGTTATCATCTGTTGCAGATAGTTTTTTACCAACATACGAAATAATTGACAATGATGGTGTTGTATATAGTTTTACACCAAATAGTATGTCAAATGCTCGTCAAGAAGTGGATGAGTATATAAGTCAATTGATAACATCAATAAGACAAGAAAGAATTAATAAATTAATAACTGAATAAATGGCAAATGGTATTTATAAAATAACAGAAGACTTTGAAAAAGCACTGAGTGATTACACAGGAGCTCCTTATGTAGTGGCTGTTGACAGTCAAAGTAATGCTATTTTTCTTGCCCTAATGTATGAGAAGGTTTGTGGTATGGAAATTACAATTCCTTCGAGAACTTATCCTTCAGTTCCTTGTGAGATTATTCACGCTGGGGCTAAAGTAAAATTCAGACAAGTAGAAGGAGAAACACTTAAAGGTGCTTATCAACTCGAACCAACTAATATTTGGGATTCTGCTTTAAGTTTTACCGCTGATATGTATAAACCAGGAACACACATGTGTATTTCATTTACTGGTCCTTATAAACATTTGAAATTAAGTAAAGGTGGTGCCATACTCACTGATAATTTAGATGCTTACAATTGGTTCAAAAGAGCAAGATTTTCTGGAAGAAGAGAGTGTTCATATCACGAAGATGATTTTGATATGTTAGGATGGAACTTCTATATGATTCCTGAACTATCGACAAGAGGACTTCTACTTATGAATCAATTTTATAATTCAGATGGTACAAAAAAACAAAATCAAGATTTGGAATTACCTTATCCTGATTTATCAAAATTTAAAATTTATAATGAACAAAAATTCTAAAATTTATGTAGCCGGTCATAATGGCATGGTTGGTTCTGCTATTGTAAGAAAATTAAAAGATTTAGGATATACAAATATTGTAACTAAATCTAAAAAAGAGTTAGACTTAACAAATCAATTTTTAGTCAATCAATTTTTTCACTTTGAAAGACCTGAATATGTTTTTTTAGCCGCTGCTAAAGTTGGTGGTATAAAAGCAAATGACGAATTCAGAGCAGATTTTATCTATCAAAATTTGTCAATTCAAACTAATATCATAAAAGCATCTTATGATTGTGGTGTTAAAAAATTACTTTTTTTAGGTTCTTCTTGTATTTATCCAAAGTTTTGTCAACAACCAATTAAAGAAGAGTATCTTCTTACTGGAACATTAGAACCTACAAATGATGCTTATGCTATTGCAAAAATTGCTGGTATTAAAATGTGCCAAGATTTCAATAAACAATATGGTACAAATTTTATTTCTGTAATGCCTACAAATCTTTATGGTCCCGGTGATAATTATGATTTAAATAACTCACATGTCTTACCAGCTATGATTAGAAAATTTCACGAGGCAAAAGTAAATGGAACTGAAAAAGTTGAAATTTGGGGAACCGGAACTCCAAAAAGAGAGTTTCTTTATGTTGATGATTTGGCTGATGCTTGTTTATTCTTAATGAATAATTACAATGATAGTGAAATAGTTAATATTGGAACTGGTCAAGATGTTACTATTGCAGAACTTGCTATTGGTATATCAAAAATAGTTGGATATGATGGTGAGATATATTTTAACACAGAAATGCCAGATGGTACACCAAGAAAACTTTTAGATGTTTCAAAACTAAAAGATTTAGGTTGGAAATACCAAACATCTTTATCAGATGGAATAAAAAAAACGTACCAAGATTATGTCAAATAAGAAAGTAGCTTTCATTACTGGAATAACAGGAATGGATGGTTCTCATTTAGCCGAGCTTCTTTTAGAAAAAGGATATGAAGTTCACGGAATGATAAGAAGAACTTCAACTTTTAATACTGATAGAATAGACCATATATTCAATAAATTAAAGTTACATTACGGTGATGTCACTGACCCTCTTGTAATTTCAAATTTAATTTCACAAATTCAACCAGATGAAGTTTACAACTTAGCGGCTCAATCTCATGTTAAAGTGAGTTTTGAAATTCCATATTATACCGCTCAGTGTGATGGCTTAGGAACTTTGGCTATCATTGAGGCAGTCAAAAATCATTGTCCAAAAGCAAGAATCTATCAAGCATCTACATCAGAATTATATGGTGGTATGGGTTATAATATGCCTGAGACCGGATACAACGAAGAGTCAAAAATGCATCCAAGAAGTCCTTATGGTGTTGCTAAACTATACGCACTTTGGATTACAAAGAACTACAGAGAATCTTATGGAATGCATATCAGTAATGGAATTCTTTTTAATCACGAAGGTGAAAGAAGAGGAGAAACATTTGTTACGAGAAAAATCACAATGGCTTTAGCAAATATTAAAAAATCAATTGATAATGGTGTTGATTTTCAAACATTAAAATTAGGAAATTTATATTCTAAAAGAGATTGGGGTTATGCTAAAGATTTTGTTGAAGGTATGTGGCTTATGTTACAACAGGATGAACCGGATGATTATGTTCTTTCTACTGGTGAAACACATACTATAAAAGAATTTGTTGAACTGGCTTGTAAAGAGTGTGGTTGGAATATCAACTGGATTGGTGAAGGTCTTGATGAAAAAGGTATTTTAGATAATGGTCTTACAATTGTTGAGATTAATAAAAAGTATTACAGACCGGCTGAAGTAGAAGTTCTTTTAGGTGATTATACAAAAGCAAAAAGTGTTTTAGGATGGGAACCAAAAATAAAATTTCAAGAATTAGTCAAAATAATGATGAACGGTGACTTACAAAATAATAAATAAAAAAATATGACACTTTACGTTTTTATAACTCATCAAAATAACATAAATAATTGTTATGAAAGAATCAAACAAATGATGGTAAATGATTTTGTTGTAGTTCAAGGTGGTTTCGTAAAAGATACCTATGATGAAGAAAAAAAGATTATTAATCTAAACTGTAACGACTCTTACATAGGTCTTCCTGAAAAGGTAATGAAAACTTTTCATTTCTTAGTTAGTGATGAAAGGTTTAGTAAATACACACATTTTTGTAAATTAGATGATGATATGAAAGTTGTTGAATTATTTGAGGAATTATCAGATGATTATATTGGCTTTGTTCATCATGGTGATGGCAATAGACACTGGCATATTGGAAGAGCTGGTAATTTCTGGGATAGAATTCCTTACATAGGAGAGTTTAAACCTTGGTGTATGGGTGGTTATGGATATGTTGTTTCACGTTTAGCACTTGAAAAAATTACGCCTAATTTTAATTATCTCGACCATATCTATGAAGATGTTTATATTGGATTGTTAATGAACTCGGTTGGAATTAAACCAACAAATATCAATACAAAAAAATACTTGGTAAGTCCTGACCATTAAAAACAAATATAAAAAAAATTGTATAAAATATAATGAAAGTAGGACTATTAATAATTGCGACTAATAAATATAGTAGATTTATTCAACCACTAATATCAAGTGCTGATAATTTCTTTCTGCCTAATCAAGAAGTAACATATTTTATTTTTACAAATCAAAAAATAGAAGTAGAGACAACTCGTCAAATACAAATAATTGATACTGAACACAAAGAGTGGCCTTGGATGACTTTAGGTAGATATAAGATATTTTCAAATTCTCACGAAACACTTTCGACTATGGATTATTTATACTACTGCGATGCTGATATGCGATTTGAAAGTGAAGTTGGTGATGAGATACTAAGTGATTTAGTTGCTACTCAACATCATGGTTACTATATGCAAAGAGGTACACCAGAAACTAATCCGCTTTCATTAGCCTGTGTTTATCCTTATGAAAATATGCAGTATTTTGCGGGTGGTTTCAATGGTGGTAAATCTGAAAATTATCTAAAAATGGCTAAACAGTTATCTGAAAATATTGACACTGACTACTCAAAAGGTATAATTGCTATTTGGCATGATGAAAGTCATTTAAATAGATATGTCATAGATAACAAACCAACTAAAATATTAAATCCAAGTTATTGTTTTTATGAACAATCTATAGATGCTAGATTTGAAAGAAAATTAGTAGCACTTCAAAAGGATCACGATGAAATAAGAAATTAAACAGATGATATCAATACTTCTACCCACATTTAATGGTGAAAAATATCTCTCTTTAGCAATTGAGTCTGTTTTAAATCAAACATTTAAAGATTTTGAATTATTGATTGCATTTAATGGTACTATTGATAATTCAAAGGAAATTCCATCTAAATATAATGATAGTAGAATAAAAGTATTTGATTATGGTGATGATAAAGGAAAATCAAGAACTTTGAATAAACTATTGAATGAGGCTAAGTTTGATTGGATAGCACTTCAAGATGATGATGATATTTGGGTAAATAATAAATTAGAGAAACAAATAGATTATCTTAATAAAGGTTGGGATGTTATAGGTACATTTATTAACTACATAAATGAGGAAGGTCAAATTACAGGTAGACCAAATCTATGTAGTTTTACAGATGATATAAAACATTTGTCTTTATCTGGAATGAATCAAGTCGCAAACACTAGTACAGTATTTAAAAAAGAAGTTGCTTTAGAAATTGGCGGTTGGACAGAAGGTATTGATGGTATTGAAGATTATGACTTCTGGCTTAGACTTTTGAGAAGAGATAAAAAATTTACTAATATACCTGAAGAGTTGGTTCATCACCGCTTGCACTCAAATAGTAATTTTAATACAAAAAAATATGATTTGAATAAGGTTTTATGATAGAAGAAAAAGAAAAAAAAATATTTAATATAGTAAAAAATTTTACTTCTATCAATAACGTAATTGATGTTGGTGGTTTTCATGGAAATTGGTCGGACATGATTCTGAGTGATATTCCTGAGTGTCATATTACAATATTTGAACCCGACGTCATTAATTTTGAGGTTTTAAAATCTAAGTTTGATAAAAATCAGAAAATAAAACTCATAAATAGTGGTGCTTCTTCTGAAAAATCAAAACTGACATATTATAACATAATTGGGGATAAATCTTTAAGAGAAATGTCTGGATTTGTACAAAGAGAAATTTATAAAAAATATAAAATTGAAGAGGTGCAAATTATGGTAGTCAGAGTTGATGATATCTTTGAAGATGTTGACTTTTTGAAGGTTGATACAGAAGGATTTGAATTCAACGTAATTAAAGGCTGTGAAAAATTATTAGTCAGTAAAAAAGTTAAGTTCATTCAGTTTGAATATGGTGGTACATATTTAGACAACAACATATATTTAAATGATATAATAAATTATCTTAATAAATTTAATTATTTTGTTTATGATATAGACAAGGTAGGTAATATCAAAGTTATTCAGAATTATGTAGATGATTATGAATATAATAATTTTTTAGCTACTTATATAAAATTAGTATAGTTATGTTAATAAATTTTACTTATATAACAAATAAATATGGTATGCCCAAGGGTATTATACATTTAGGTGCTCATCTTGCAGAGGAGTTAGAAGACTATTTGATTAATAATCAACAAAATGTTGTTTGGGTTGAAGCAAATCCAAATTTATATGAAAATTTACAAAACCGAATTTCTGGCACAAATCACATAGCTTTTAGAGAATTACTTGGTGATAAAGACGGTGTTGAGATGAAATTTAATATTGCTAAGAATTATTACAATGATAACTATCAATCATCATCCGTATTAGAGTTTGGAACACATGAGATAAATCATCCGCATATTAAAATGGAAAGTTCAATAATTTTAAAGTCTAAAACAATTAACACAATTTTTTTAGAAAACGAATTAGACTTTAATAATTTTGATTTTGTTAATTTAGACCTTCAGGGTTTTGAGTTACCAGTGATAAAAGGTTTTGGTGATAACATAAAGAACATGAAATATATTTACTCAGAGGTCAATATAGATGATGTTTATATAGGATGTACAAAATTACATGAACTAGACGAATACTTACAAAATTATGGATTCACTAGAGTCGAAACTAATATTACAGAAGCTAATTGGGGTGATGCTCTTTATATAAAAAATTAAATTATTTATGCCTAAAGTTCAAAAATTTAAAAAGATTACTGATAAATTCGTAGAAACTGGTTGTTACTTAGGAGACGGTATACAATTAGCTTTGGATAGTGGATTTGATGAGATATTCTCAATCGAGTTAGCTCCAAAATATATCAAAGTTTGTGAAGATAGATTCATAAATAAAAAAATAAATTTTATTGAAGGTGATTCTTATACGGAATTATCTAAGTTACTTGATAGATTTCCAGTTGATAAATTTACTTATTGGCTTGATGGTCATTATAGTGGTAATGACACGGGAAGAGGTATAAAAGACTTTCCTATTATGGAAGAATTAGAAGTCATACTAAGAAGAGATGTTTCTGGTGAAATAATATATGTTGATGATATGAGAATATTAAAAAGCTATAGTGATGATATTAATACAGAAAAAATTATATCATTGATAGAAAAGTATAAATCTAACTATAAAATATCATATGAAGACTCTACTCTACATAGTGGTGAATATTTACACAATGACATAATGGTCATAGAATATTAATTTAATTATATGAAAATAGCAATAATAACCGGTTCAGCTGGATTAATCGGCTCACAAGCATGTGATTTCTTTCACAATAAAGGATATAAGATTATCGGAATTGACAATGATATGAGGTCATATTTTTTCGGTGATTCTGCATCTACAAAAGATTCATCTGAATCTTTAAAGTCAAAATTATCAAACTATGAACACTATAATATAGATATCAGAGACTATGAGAAATTAAATGAAATATTTAGTAAATACTCAAATGATATTGAAATTATAATTCATACAGCGGCTCAGCCTTCACATGATTGGGCGGCTAAAGAACCACTTACCGATTTTAGTGTCAATGCTACTGGAACAATGAATATGTTAGAAGTAACAAGATTGAATTGTCCAAAAGCTACTTTTATCTTTACCTCAACTAATAAAGTTTATGGAGACACACCTAATAAATCACCATACATTCAAGAATGGGAAACAAGATGGGAATCTGTTGATGGTTTAAGTAATCTAACATCTATCGATGAAACTATGTCTATTGATAATACAAAACATTCTGTCTTTGGTGCTTCTAAAGTTGCGGCTGATATTATGTGTCAAGAGTATGGTAAATACTTTGGTATGAATGTAGGTATCTTTAGAGGTGGTTGTTTAACTGGACCTAATCATGCAGGTGCTGAGTTACACGGTTTTCTTTCTTATTTAGTTAAGTGTATTGTAAATGATAAACCATATACAATCTTTGGTTATAAAGGAAAACAAGTCAGAGATAATATTCACTCTTGGGACTTAGTAAATATGTTTTGGTATTTTCATCAAAATCCAAAACCTGGTGAAGTTTATAATGCTGGTGGAGGAAGAGATAACTCAACTTCTATCTTAGAGGCGATTGATACAATTAATAGAATTGCTGGTACAAATTGGACTAATTACACGATATCCGAACAAAATAGAATTGGTGACCATATTTGGTACATATCTGATTTGACAAAATTTAAAACTCATTACCCTCAATGGAATATAACAATCAGTTTAGAAGAGACCATAAAACAAATGGTCGAATTTGAAAAAAAATTAATTAACAAATGATTATTGCAAAATTAATGGGTGGATTGGGAAATCAAATGTTTCAATATGCGATTGCCAGAAACCTGTCTTTAAAATACAATGTTCCACTAAAAATCGATCTTTCATTTTTGAATAATCGAAATATGGGTTCTAATTTTGTTTATAGAGATTATGACCTTTCACTTTTCGAAGTTGAACCAGATTTTGATGTGGATTTCTCAAAAAAAATAGTGGTGGCTAACCAACCACATTATCATTATTCTCAAGAATTTATTGATTCAATCGGTAATCTACTAATGACTGGAAATAATGTTTTATTAGATGGTTACTGGCAAACTTCTCTTTTCTTCTCTGATTTTGAAATACAAATTAGAAAGGATTTTCAATTTAAAGATAAAATTGAAAATCAAACAGGTGATGTAAAAGAAATGTTAGACCTGATAAATTCTACAAATTCAGTGATGTTAAATGTTAGAAGAACAGATTATTTAAATACATCTTTTCATGGTGTAATGGGTCTAGATTATCTTGACCATGCTAAAGAATTAATTGAGACTAAAGTAGAGAATCCTCATTATTTTATTTTTTCTGATGATGTTGAGTGGTGTAAAGAAAACATTAACTACGAAAATATGACTATAGTTGACCATAGTTACAAAGGTGATAAGTTTGGTTATTACTTACAACTTATGATGAATTGTAAACATTTTATAATACCAAATAGTACATTTGCTTGGTGGGCTGCTTGGTTGAATAATGACTCAAGCAAAATAGTGATAGCTCCTAAACAGTGGTTCACTGATAGTAATATAAACACAACCGATTTAATTCCATCAAATTGGATTAGAATATAAATGAAAAGATTAAATGAATAAAAAATTTGTAGCTTTTGGTTGTAAGAATTTTAATTCAACTCATAGTTTTATACACTATGCTTATCAAAGAGCATTTGAAAGCTTAGGTTGGGACTCATATTGGATAGATAATGATGATGCCAAAGATTTTGATTTTAGTAACTCTTTGATACTTACTTTAGGTGGCTGGGACCACGGTGTTCCGGTAAGAAAAGATTGTAAATATATTTTACATAACTGTGATACAACTGGAAAATACTCATCTGTTTTAGACAACTCACTTATTTTACAAGTATTCACAACAGATGTTTATGATAGAGATGTAGAAAAATTAGAAGACTTTGTTTATTATCAAAAAAGTATAAATACTCTTTATCAACCTTGGGCAACTGATTTATTACCTCACCAAATAGAAGAAAAGACAAGTCTAAATTTTACTGATAACAAATCAGTTTATTGGGTTGGTTCTATTTGGAATGATATGGGTCAAGGTAATTATTCTGAAATTCAACAATTAAGTAATTCATTGATTTCAAGAGGTATAAATTTTGAACCAAAAAAAGTGGATTATGATAGGAACAAAGAAGTGATTAATAGTTCTTATATCTCACCTTCTTTACAAGGTAAGTGGCAATGCGACAAGGGATATATTCCTTGTAGAATTTTTAAGAACATTAGTTATGGTGAATTTGGAATCACAAATTCGAAATATGTTAATGAATTATTTCAAGATATGATTGTTTATGATTCTAATATTGATACTATGGTTGAAAAGGCATTAGAGAAAAGAAATACTATTACTTTAGAAGAGTTGAATAGACAAATAAGATATGTTAGAGAAAAACATACTTACATAAACAGAATTAATAATATACTTTCCGTAATATGAGAAAAAAGATTAAAATAGCATTTACCGACTTCTGGGGTGGATTTGAAAATAATCCAACCGGTATGACAAATTTTGATAATGTTTTATATAGAATGTTATCAGAGTTTTACGATATAGAAATATCAAATGAACCAGATTATTTATTTTATAGTGTTTTTGGTAACAACCATTTTAATTATAAAAACTGTGTGAAGATACTTTATACTGGTGAAAATAAGAGACCTAATTTTGATGAGTGTGATTACTCATTAAGTTTTGATTATATGGATGATGAAAGAAATTTAAGATTTCCCTTATCAGCAATTACTTTATATGAAACTGGTAATAAAGATGGATTTAAAAAAGATATAGATTTTGATAAGATTAAATCTGAAAAGACTGAGTTCTGTAATTTTATATTTTCAAATCCAAATGCTCAATTAAGAAATATGTTATTTCAAGAGTTATCAAAATATAAAAGAGTAGATGCTGGTGGTAGAGTTTTAAATAACATAGGATATCTTGTAGATGATAAATTGAAATTTCAAAGTAAATATAAGTTTTCAATTGCTTTTGAAAACTCTGAGTATCCAGGTTACACAACTGAAAAATTGGTACACCCAAAGTTAGTTGATAGTATTCCAATTTACTGGGGTAATCCAGTGGTTGATAAAGATTGGAATACCAAGTCATTTATAAATGCTTATGACTTTGATAATTTACTTGATTTAATAGACTTTATAAAAGAAGTTGATAACAATGATGACCTCTGGTATAAAATGTTAACTGAGCCACATTTAAATCCAAACTCAAAAGATATAAATTGGAAATCATTTATTGATTTCTTTGAAAAAATTATTACAAAATAATATGAATTTAAAATCATCAGTAGAGATTGTAGGAAAATACACTACTCAAATTATACATTTTGTTGGTGGTGAAAAAAGAACTTTTGCTGACATTGAATCTGAATCAATTAAACAGGGTCAATTTACTAAGTTAAGAACTAAAGATGGTCGATATTTATTGATTAATGATAAAAATGTTCTTTGTATAGAAGTTTTTAATCAAGAAGATTAAGACTGCCAATAAGGAGCATCTGGTCCTGGCATCTGACTTGGTCCATAACCATTGCCTAATACTTGAACTATACTTGGAATTTCTCCAACTTCTAATACTTTTTTCTTATTAAGTAAGAATTCAATATCATAAAAGTTGAAGTGAAACGCCATTGTAAAATCTTTGGCATTAACTTTTTGTTGTGAGTAATTAAAATTAATTTCACTTAAAGATTTAAGAATAATTTCGTAAAATTTAATAACGTAGATAGCATCTCTGTGTATATCAACACAAGTTATAGTAAAGGGTCCAATAAAGGCATTTTCTGTATCTAAATAATGCTTAGTAATAATATCAAAAAGTAACCAATAATTTAAATCAGAGTCAACTGACCTAAATGTAATATTCAAGTCGTGAGTTGTTGTAATATCTTGAACATTTTTTGCTGGTTTAAAGTTTCTTTCTTTACCTCTCATTCTGATTTGCATTGGCATTTCAAAACTAATACCGGGAAAACTAACTTGTTTAATTGTTGAATTTATATAATCAATAACATTCTCATATTGAATCCAATTCTTTTCCAATATAGGTGTATAAGTTTCTATCACCTCGTTTGGTAAGAAATTAGCAGGTAAATTGAATATGAACTGACTGGATTGACTACTTAATCTCATCTATTTATTGTTTTTTTGGTACCAAGAATGGTGTTTTAAATGCAAGATTTGAAGGTACTTTCACAACACTCTTAGCTTTTACAGTTTCATTAGGTTGAATGTTATTAATATTAGCAAAATCATTTACTGGCATACCTACTGCGTTTGCGAGAGCTTTAGCCGTTTGTTGAGATTGAGTCACATATTCTGTAAATGCTGATGATGTTTGTGTATTTCCTGAGCCACCAATAGCATTTGAAATAATATTTGATATACCACCAATTAATGAATTGTTTTTCATATTAGATGGTTTAAGTGTTGGTGCCATTTCTCTTATAGGTTTTCTGGTCACAATAGCTGTTTCTTTAGGTAAAGAAGTATCTAATGTAATACCAGGAGTTCCAGCTTGTTGATTTAATTCAGCTACTGAAACAGCGTTGTCATAAACTTTAAATAGTCCTGTATAAATAACGGAAGATGTTCCCTGACTAGTAGCTGTAATATAAAATACATTTACATTTTCATTATAAATCTTTTTAATTTCAGCATATTTAGCTTGTGGTATTTTGAATGTAATATTTCCAATACTTAAATCATCATTCGCTTCTAAGAATATTGGAAATGATTGTACTGTCTGGTCTGTTCTAAAAACTAATTGATGTTGTGAAAAACGAGATAAGTCTAAATAAACTGGTGACTGAGCAGTACCGGTAGCAATTACAAATTGTATCACATTATCAAACGGATAAAGTAAAATTTGTAATTTACCATAACCGTAGAAAGTTTTAGCATCTAAAGTTGCATTTTCAGATTTAGCCATGATATTAAATCTATCTATAAGAACTGGAAAAGGAACCTCAACTGTCTGAATAACTGTAGTCGGAGCGGTTGATGATGCTGCATTTCTAGTTCTTTTACCAACATTATTTACAGACAACATACCCATCGAATTCGAAACACCTACAAGTGACGGATTAATAGCGTTTTTGATGTTGTATATTTTTGGTTTAGATGCATTTGATAAATTAATCTTAGTAAGATTGATAGAATATTTAGAAACTTCATCCTGAAGCATTCCATAAGATGCTTTTCTTATTATAGATGATTCATCTACTGCATCAATTAAATTCATTTGAACATCAATAATTGCTGTTGTTGTAGTGAATTTAATAATAGGTCTATATTCAATTGTTTCATTAAACGAATCTGTAACTGTTATAGTAAGCGTTTTTCCTCTAATATTTTGCTCATAAAGCGTTATTTCATACTGAACATAATATCTACTACCAATTAAAACAGCATCGTCAATAAACTTTTTGAAACCTGCTATTGTATCATTGTATGTTCCATAAATTTCAAAAAAGTCACCATTTGGTGAATGTTCAATTTTTAAACCTAAGTTTTCAAACTCCGGTGTTTGTGGAATTGATGTTGTAACCGGCGCGTCAAGTAAATATGTTGTTACTGCGTTTACAGTTTGTATTGCCTTTATAAATTGAAAATCTATAAATATTGGTGAGAACATATTTAAACCAACTCCATTTGTAAGATTTGCGTTTATACTGTTTGGAGTAGGTAGATTATTTGTAACCTGTAAAGCAATTTGATTTAGAGAAGGTATTTCTATTTGAATGTTTTTTCCCCAAAGTTTTTCTTGAAATAAAAGTGGTGGTGCTGTATAATTAAGTAAGTAAGATTGACCAACATCTGTCATGTCAAAATAAAAGTTACTCAAATCAAATCTAACTTGATTGGTTGTGTCAAAGGCATATACTCTTACATAAAATCCTAAATATTCACCAAATGTCCAGTTAACTGGAATGTGAACTTTGATAACATCGTGTCTAATAGGTGAAGGTGCTGAAAAGTTCTTAACTTGTAAGAAGTTATAACCAGACGGATTAATTTTTCCGAATCTACCAGTTATGGCATCTATTCTAAAAAGACTATTAGATTGTGTGTTGTTGGTACCAGATGTGTCGTATGCTAAATAAGACCTTGTTCTTTCTCTTGAATTAACAAGTACATTATATGCTTCACTAACTAAATTTCCATCATTATAAATGTATTCTAGAAGGACATTTTTATCAAGCTTAACAAACTTTGATATTTTAGACATTTCAATAAATTAGATTTTAGATATATATAAAAAATCAAAGTCTTTCTTAACTTTACTTTTATTGTAATCCTTCCTGTATCAATCTGTTTTTTACAGATTCTACTATTTGTTCATCTGTAAGAGTTGGATGTGCCAATTTAATCTGCTCGTAAAGTTCCTGCTCTTCTCTAGCAAGCTTTTCTATTTCTTTATTAAGAGGGTCGGTCATTTTCTCCATGGATTTACCTTCATCTTCTACATCTTGAAGAATTTTCAAAAGTTGTGATAAAGCATCTTGGTCAGTCATTTTTGATTTTCCTGAATTTGCTTTAACTACATTTTCTTTTAAGTCAGTTATTCTATCAACAGTTGAATTAAGAACATCTAACATCTCTTTTGCTTTTTCGTGATAGTTATCTAAACTGTTTGATACTTTAAGATATGTTCTTCTGATATTTACAGCACTTTGTAAAAACTTTTCGTGAATCATTATTGACCATTTTCTTTTTTAGCTCTAGGTTTTCTAGTAGTTTTTGGCTTACTTGGTAGTTCACCTTCTTTAATTTTTCTATCAGCCGGTGGTGCTGGAGGTGTCTGTATATCTTCAGTCTTTGGTTCATTGACTTGTGTAACTGAATCAGTTATTTGTGAATTATTAGGTGTTGGAAAAGACTCAATTCCATAAACTAACTGTTTAATTTTAGATTTGATTGTTTCTTTTATATGAGATGGATCTTGAATAATTTTGTTTGTGAACTCTTCGGCTAAAAAGTCAATCATAGAAATTTCATAAGAATCTTCCATCATTTCAATAAAATCCAATCTTGGGATTTTATCAGAAACCTCAACATTTATTTTGAAATCAACATTTCTTTTTGTTCGTTTAAACATAGTAATGATTGGATCCTCAACTTGTTGAACAACTTCTCTTTGATGTGAAGATTGTTCTCTTCTCACTTCTACTTTTTGAACTGGTTGTTCATCGTAAATTTGAGTTGTTGGAACTTGTGGTAGTTCATCAGTTTCTTCTCCTAAAAGTTTAGCAAAAGCTTGATTTTGTTTTTCTAAAGAATTATCATTCATTGATACGCCATATTTTCTGGCTAACTCAGCCTTTTCATCATCCTCAGTAGTCATTACTATTGCACTTTCATTAGTGGCTGGATTAAATCCATCATAATTTGAAGTTGTTGGCGTTGGAATCTCACCATCATCCTGGATTAAGTGAGATGGAATAGTTTTAATTTTTTCCGCCAAACTATTATAGGCACCCTGATTATTAAAGAAAGAAGAAGGGTCAATTTGTTCAGTATATTGATTCGAATCCATAAGTTTATTTACATCTATTTTTTGTTTATTTTCAAGTATAGCTATATTTTCAAAAGAATCAATAACTTTTACTGTACTACCTGTTACATTGTTTTTGAATACTTTACCAGCAAGACTCATAATTTATTTATTTTTTTATATATTGTTCCATTAATTTATATTCATAAATATCAAATGGTTTTAAAATAAAATAAAAAATCCCACAATTTAAATTGTGGGATTCTCAAAATAAAATTTATTTTAAAGGTCAGAGAAGAAATCATCTTCTTCTTCAGTTACTGAACTGCTAGTAGTTGCAGAAAAGTTATCTTCAAAATCAAAATCATCTGAAGAAGGTTTAGCTTCTGCTTTAGCGTTAGAGTAAGATGAAGAAGCTTTACCCGTCAAGAAATTTGAAATTTCTGTGATTTTAGCTTGTTGTTCTTCGCTTAACTTCTTTGGTGAGAAATCTTCCAAATCAAACTCACGGTCTAATAAGAAATCTCTTACTTTACTTTGAACATTTGGATCAATTTTTCCATCAACAAGTGGAGCATTTTTGAATGCAGCTTTGTCTTTAAAATAAATTGGAAGTGATGTGGTTTCTGGTTTAAACATACTCATTTTGTAGTCAGGATATGTTTCATCACCAGTTTGAATTTCTTTTACTACAAGTACGAAATCTTTACCAGCTGAAAGGTCAAAAACATTACAAGGAACACCAGAGATTTCCCCATTACGTTCTGCTTGAATTTTGTCTTTGATAGTCTTACCATACTGCATAATCATAATCTTACCAACTAATTCTGGTTGTTGCTCATCTTCAAGAACTAAAACGTAAGAGTAGTATTTCTTAGAATACTTCAGCATTTTAGATTTTTCCATAAGAATTGCATTTTTAGAATTCTGCATTGTGTAGTAAAGGTCAGTCAAAGGACATTTCTCATTGAAATTCTTTGGACTGTCAAACCATCCACTTAATTCTTTTTGATTTTTGATATCAACATAGTGAGTAATTTTCTCAATTGCTGATTGACCAACTTTACCATCTTTGGTCAAATTAGGAAGAAATCTTACTACAGATCTCCATCCTTTCTTTTTGTCCTTACATTTTGCAAGGTCAACACGGTAAATACCGTCGTTGTTTGTTGTTGTTTTTTGCTCATTTAGGAAGTCCATTTTGCCGTCTAATCCACCATTGAACAAGTCGTCTAATTCATTAATTGCCATAATTGCTTTTTATTTTTTTTAATTCAGTCTTTAAACTGATAATAGTTATATCATCATTTATTTGGAAAGTTTATTTATTCTTCATATATTCCTCAATTAATTTCTCTATAACTTTAGATTTGTCTAAAAGATTTTCATCTATATGTTTTTCAAATAATTCATATAAATCTGGATTCATAGAAAAGTATATTTTTAATTTTCTTTTAGTTTTAGTTTTCATATTTAATTATATTTTAATCCGACCATTTGTTTCCTTTTGATAAGTTTTCCTTAGCCCAAAGTGGTTGAAAGTTTGTATAATGATTTAGTTCATATATCATTTCTTCATTCTCGGCCCAGCTTATTGGTTTTTTGTGGTCTAAATGCCAACATCCATAATTATTCCAGTCCATGCCTTCTTGAAATTGAGACTCGATGTATATTTTAAAATATTCAAATGAGCATCCTAAGATTTCACTTACTTTTGATTTCTTAGAATATCCTTTATTTTTTATAGAAATATAAACCAAATTTCTTATAGATATTGTTAGTTTAAATAAACTGTCTGATTTTTTTCTTTCTAATAAATAATTATTTCTTTTCTCTCTGTTGGCATATTGATATTTTTTGTTTCTATCAATTATGTATTCTTTATTCTTTTTATAATTTTCTTTTGTTGATTCTTTTATCTTATCTTTATTATTAAGATAATATTCTTTCATTTTATCCTTTCTGGAATCATTGTATGCCTTTGTTTTTTTAACATGACAATCTTTACATATACAATATCTTTTGAATTCGGATAATTCTTTTTCTATTTTACAACTAGAACAAGTTTTCATAAATTATATATTAAAATATAATTTCTCCCTTTTCTACTTTTTCTACTTGAGAAAATGTTTTACTAATTCTTTTCTACAAAATGTATTTCTATTTGTCTTAACATATCACCTTTTGACTCTATAAAATCACAAAGGTCATCTAAATTATAATTACCATCAGATGGATTTTCAAATTGTTTAGTTACTCCAGTTTTTGAAAATGCTTTTTCTAACATGCCTGGTCCCAATCCCGTTTTACCTGGTTTATTCCACTCACCTGCATTCTTCCACCTAACATGAGACCACTTTATATTTAAGTCATAACCAATACAATGTTGTATTGCATTTGAGATTTCAAAAGCTATTTCTTGTCCATTGATAACTGGATTATATCTAACACCCCATTTTGATGTTGAATCTTCTCCAGTGGTTCTACTATCTAAGTTTATTTTCAAAGTTATAATTTCTTTATTGTGGAATGTATATCCATCAAATCTTAGGTTTATATCCATATCAGAAACTCCGACAAAACATTCTTTTATTTTTGATTCTAATTCTTCTAATGATTCATTAAATCTTTTTAAATACCTCATTACATTTTAAGTAATATTTTTAAATCATAATCATATATAGGTTTTGATGTGTCATAATGTCTCTCACCTCTTGAATATTTCCAAATAACTTCTTCATAGTCAACTTCTGATTCTACAACTTCAATTGCTGCATCTAACGCGGCTTCTAAATCATCTAAATACATTTTACCAGTATGAATAGAATCTGAACCCCAACCACCAATGTTTATAACTACACCTGGTCTATACATTGAAAGGACATTTTCAAGTGAATACTTTTGAACTTTACTAAATTCATAGTCTCTAAGATGTCCTGTTTTATGAAATTGTTCAAAGTCAAAATTCTGACACTGCCATTTCTCATCAGTTACATATTCACTTTCTTTAGTATCTCTTAACATTGCATTTTCTTTGAAACGAGAATAGTAAAGGGTTGGGTGGACCATTGATATTAGAATACTTAGAATTATCCAATCTTTTCTATTTTTATCATTTAAATCCATAATTGGCATAGTCCCATTGAACTTTAAATCATTAGAATCATTTATTCTCTCATAATCACCGTATAAAATGGCAGTATAAATATTTCTTTCTTTTCCTTCTGGTATAGTATCAAAAACTTCCAACATAGCATCTTTGATATGTTTCACATTTACTTCTGATAAAACTTCATATATTTTATCAACGTGTGAATTTATCTTATCCCACCAACCTTCGCCTATGAAATGTTCAGTCCATATTTTATGTCCTTCAATATTTTTTCGAATCCAATTATCTCTTTTCAAATCCTCGAACCAATCAAATATAGAATACTCATGCATCACAGCTGTATCTTTTTGAAAAGATTCTAAGAATAGATTATATGTTTTTAGTTTTTTCATCTTAGTGTTTTAATCCTTTCTTGTTGATATTTCATAATATCAACTTCTTGATTTTGTTTTAACATTTCAATAATCTTTTGATACATTTGAATTGTAATTCTACAATCTGTAATAGCATCGTGATAATTGTTCATATTAATTCCTAAGACAGGTCCTATTTTTGACATAGAAGAAGATATTAAACCATTATCTCTAGCTGATGTTCCAATGAAATCAATCATCTCTTTATATTTAGAATCTGTTTCTGCTAATGTTTGCAAAAGTGGTAAGAAATATAGTTGAATTAACATCTTAGTATCAAATACTTCACTTGTAATTTTATGACCGTATCTACCAGATAACATAGCCATATCAAATGAAGCGTTTTGAGCCACTAATATATTTGGTGAATAGTTTTCAATCCATTTAAAGAAATTGTCTACTATATCTTTTTCATTCTTGTATTTATAATTACCTGAGCCATAATGATTGAATCCTAAAACCCATTTAGTTTTATCTTCTGGTTGTAAAAATTTTGATTTAGTTTCATCTGTTAATTTAATCTTTTCATCAAATGTTGAAATCTCACTAAAATTACTTGATTTAAAATCATACTGAGTTGCAATTGCAGAAACCTGAGTTAGTTGTTGTTTTTTTGGACCACCTAAACCAGTCGTTTCGGTATCTAACCAGATAAAAGGAAGTTTAGATTTAGATTCTAACCATTCTAAAATTTCTGGTATAGTTTTGTACCACATTTTATTTTCATTTAATTCTTCATTTGATTTCTTGTCAAAGTGAATGAAGATTTGCTCAGTAGGACTTCCTTCGTTAAGAACTTCAATATGACTCCAAAAACCTTCATTGTCTAAATAAGATTTAATTGACTCAATAGTATCATTAACTTCTTCCCAAACAATAGGAACTCTTTTAGTACCAATTTTATTACATATCCAAATATAAGGAGATCTTGTCTTTTGTGCTCTTCTTATTAATGGATTGGACTTACTGAAAGAAGCAACATTATTAATAAATCCACTGATAGTTGTAGAATATCCTAAATCAGTTATTTCTAAAAGAATTTCATCTAAGTATCTTTCCAATTTAAGTCTTTCTTGACTTATTGGTAATTTCCATTCAGAATCATATGAGTTATCTTTATACTCAATGTCTTCATTAATAAATTGTATGTATTTTCTAATCTTCATTTAGAATGGATATTCTTCTTTTTTCTCTTCAGTTGCAAATATATTTATATGAATTGAATTACTAAATACATCGAAATTAACTCTATAATTAGGATATTCTTCTGATAATCTATTTAAAGCAACTTCTACCTCTTGTAGCAACTCACTATTGGATTTTATATCATTTATATAGTCTAATAATTTTGAATTTTGAATTTTCATAGAACGATTGGTGTCTCTTGTTTCTGGATTGGACTTTTTAACTTTCAAATCTATAGTTATATACTTTCCGAAGTCTCCATAACTATTTTCTCTTATCTCGGCTTTACTATCATCTAACAATTCAGCGAAGCACTGATAGATGTAATCATAATCAATTTTCTGTACACTCTCATTAAACTTTCTTAATCTTTTCATAATTGTATATATTAATTTGTCATCTTAAAAAGGATTATTATCTTTGTATAAATAAATAAGAATATGGCAAAAGAGAAAGACTTAATCAGATTAGAGAAAGAAATTAAATCAAAAATGATTCAGATTAAAAATAAAAAATTAACGCCAGCTGAATCCGGAATTGGAAAACTAATCAATATGATGAAGACTTTTGATGAGCCTCTTTTTGATAAATTAATGAATGAATATAAGAAGGTGTTGGTAGATATTAAGAATTAATAGAATTTATCTTTAAGTTCAAATTCTACTGGTTCATCTTCTCCTTCATCTTCTGAATCAAAATCAAAACCCATACTAACTAAATTTGACATAACTAAGTCAATAGTATGAGAATCAGCACCTCTTTCTTTCATGTATTCATCAAAGTCTGCAACTGTAAACGAACCTTTTTCAGCTCTTAATTCTTCTAATTTAGGAAGTAAATCTTCTGCGATATCTTCTGTGATATCTGTAGAATAGTTTTCAAATGTTTTTAAGTATTTCATTTTCATTTTTAATTTTTAGTTTGCTCTGCTGGCATTTCTTATTTTATCAAATGCAATATCTATTAATCCTTGTAACTTCAAATCTAATACTTCTCTATCAATTGGATAACCATATGCGCTTACAAATGAGCAGAAATCAACTACCCAAGATTTTAAATTTGATGCCATTTTTTCAGGAGTTAATCCGTTACTTTTTATGAATAGAA